>ENA-ORSK01000732-ORSK01000732.1-human-gut-metagenome-genome-assembly--contig:-NODE-732-length-30705-cov-2.740718_pt1 | contig 30705 bp, 23 predicted proteins | sample MGYA00242192_ERZ509159 | MGnify/ENA primary metagenome ERZ509159 (study PRJEB26280, sample SAMEA2338663) | human gut metagenome | biome: human gut; feature: human-associated habitat; material: faeces...
GTATAATTCGCTATCTCCCATGATCACTGTCTCTAATACGGGATAAGCGTCAAATTCATTGTGGTTCTGTTTTAAAATAGAGATACGTTCCCCATTTGGAACGCTCACTGTTCCTGTTGTCGTATCGATCTCCCCACTCAAAATTTTTAAAAATGTCGATTTCCCAGCACCATTTGCTCCGATTAATCCATAGCAATTATCGTCTGTAAATTCCATATTAACATTTTCGAATAGTGTTCTCTTTCCAAAGCGTAAACTTACATTTTGAACTTTTAACATCTTATCACCTCTTTTTTTACAACGTTATCATCATACCACAAATTCTTTCCATTGCAAAGAAAAAGCACATAATATGTGCATGAAATTAAGCATGTGTTGTAGATGGTATTCCTAATGCTATCCAACAAAGAACAAAATAGTTATTTTCTCTTTTTCGAATCTTTTTCTTGTTTCGTCTTTAATATGTATGCTTGCAACGCTTCGAAATAAATTTGATCGAAATCATCATAATCTGTCGCCTCATACAAATCGTTATTTTCTCCCATATCAGAATCACTTGGTTCCAATATCCTTTTTTGGGTTCTTTCTGCTAATGCATGAAGATCATGAGACATGCGTTGTTGTTCTATTTTAACTTTATTTACGATATCTTCTATTTTTTCTCCATGCTCGAGGGCTTCAAATAATTCATTACAGATCTTTTCCGTGTGACTCGTTTTTCCGTCATCTGGATCGCGTCCACAATAAATATGCTCATCGTAAGGAGCACCTAATAAATTTGGTGAATGAAAATGGATTTCCGGATGCTTTTTTATAATATCTTGCACAAGAGTAACATATTTCCCAAAATTTTCATCATTACAATAAATAACGACACTATCTCTCCTGTTAATACCTGGTTCGTTATTTATTTTAAAATCAAAATCATCATATTTTTTCTCCAATAAACTAGCTATCAACGTATTTGCAAAATAATGCAAATCATGATTATCAATGCTTAAATACATTTTTAATAAAGCTTCCTTTGGCCTAGCTGTTTTTCCTGAGATTCCAATCCAACTAGAATTGTTTTTCTTTAAATCTTGTTTGAGTCTATCTAGCTTATCAGGATTCACTCGACTTATATTGGAAAGATATCTTTGATACTCTTCCAATGTGATTCCTTCTTTACTTAATGAGGAATATCCGATAATAAAACGATTGAATTCATTTTCATTAAAATCACTTTGGTGATCGAGAATTACTAGGTCATTATATAACATTGGTTGAAAACCGACAAAATTTTTTAATATATCAAAAAGCTCGTTTCCCATCATATCTCTCTTCCTTGATTATTACTATATTTAGTATATCATCAATCGAATTATTTCAAAAGTTAAAACTAACAAAAAAGAACTGTGTTTACAGTTCTACTGTTTTTTACGGCTTCCGTATTCTTTTTGATATGCTAGCACTGCCTCTTCGTCTTTTCGTAATTCTTGCAACGATTGAAGGTCAGCCTTTGTTCTTTTGATATCTCGATTCCAATCGAAAAAGGCATCAAAATTCCAGCATAATGCTTTGGAACTTATTAAAATAAATCCACTTGCGAATAATCCAGCACCGTTTTGAAGTGCAAATAAACTACAGATAGGAGCTAAGAAAGCAGCAGCATTGATGTAATGAATGTGAATCTTTTTACTTGTGCTTATCTCTTTTGAACTCAGCTTTATTTCCCTTTTTTGTTTTTTTAAAGCATGATATGCACATACAGAACCAATACTCAATCCTTGATAAACAGTTCCTGCAGGAAATATAGGATCGTAATCACCCGCCATCAAAAACGCTAACGCAGAAACTTGCAACACGCCTCCACTTAACGCTACAAGTCGATAACGACGAAGTGTACCAAGTTCTGCCTGCTTCAAAGATATCATCAAGTCCGTTTCTTGAAGGGCTTTTTCCTCAGACGATAAATTTATATTTTCTTTTTTCAAATTTCATCTCTCCAAACGAGTTGTAGTATAACATACTACTTTATACCTGTCAAATAGAATAGATCAATTTCAAACTGCCATCGTCCCTTACTTGATATATCTTGTCTTTCTCTACTTTACCTTCTAACAACTCTGGAACACGTTTCAAATAGATATAATCATAATCTTCTATTTTATTTTCATCGAACGAACTTGCAATTGTAATATGATTTAAATTTTCTTTTGATGTCACGTTCATATAATATCTTACCTTTGCATATTCGATCTCAAGTAATGTTGGATCGTAAATTAGTACATCGTGTTCTTTGGCAAGTATCCCTATTTCTCTCCACTCTCGATCGAGATTCAAATCCCGCTGATCAAACCATCCTAATATCTGTGCATATGGAACAAATAAGCAAAAAATACAAATCCCTATGATATAATCTTTTGGCTTTTGAAACCGTTCAAATATCAGTAACATTCCCGCAATCAAGACAGCGTTAATAAAAATGACTATGTACCGATCGTAAGAAGAAAGTCTAACAGCATCGTATGGGTCCATTTGAAACAAATACATCAGCAATAATGTAAGTGGATACAAAATAGCTCCACCGATCATAAGAACGTTAAAATACTTTAATATTTTACGTTCTTCTTTTTTGCTTCTGTGGTAAATCCAATAAGCACCTAAGATAAACACGATCAAAATAGATATATAATCAAGCGTAATTGGATCTGAAATAATTTTCAATTGAAAAAAACTCTTTAAGAATTGAGAAATTACTCCTGTTTGAACATCATTCCATTGAAGGGTAATCAGATTGCCTATCTCTTTCAAAGGCATCGCATTTTGATGCTGAAGTGGTGTATCGAATAATGAAAGACACAAACTCCAGCTAAAACGAGTTAAAATAACTACTGTTGCAAGAAGGAAAAATGACTTCCACTGATCTATTTTTTTTACTTTGAGTGTAATTCCCCAGTATAATATAGCAATGAGAGCAAAGTAGAATCCTATATCTTTTAATAACGTCAACGCCACAAGAGAGAGCGTCAGCAAAGTTAAATCAAACTTTTCAGTATGCTTACCTATTTTTTTAGTAATGAAAAGCATCGAAAAAGCAAATAATATTCCAAGTAAGCCATCGACATAAATACAATTATAATAACTAGTAAATAAAACGGTTGGTAAGAAAAATGCTAAAATGAGAGAAAAGAAAAAGTTTTTTCTCGTTACTTTAAGAAATGGCAACATCAAAGAGGCACCAAATAAATAAAAAGTGATAAATAAGATATTTTCGCTATAAAATCCGCACAAAGATATAAAAGTATATTGTAAAAGAGAGATTGCTGGCGGATAAGATGGATACATAATATAATCCATATGAAATGATAGCTGATGTGATTCCCACATAGCTTTTACGACAGTCCCCCAGTGACGATATTCGTCAATATAACTTATATGCCGATTAAAATTAAAGGAAAGAAAAATTAGAAATAAAAGAAAATATAGCAATAAGATAGGATCATATAAGTATTGTTTTATTTTTTCTTTCCACTTACCTCTTATCCGATATATACCATAACCAACTGTTATTCCATAACATACCAAAAGCATTCCAAAGACAAGGCGTAAATCTAAAAATAACCCTCCTATATACATCCATAAAATTATGGAGAAAAAGGAAAAAGAAATCGTATACTTGAGTTCCTTTTCAACAATGACACTAACGGAAAAGGAAAGCAAGATAATAAATAAAAATATTCCTAAGAAATAAAATCCCATATTATCTCCTCTTTCCTTTCCACATCATCTTATAGACCTGTACTGAATCATAGATTGGTCTAAAAGAAGAAGCTTTCTTTTCTTTATGATACACTGTTGCAATTTGATACTCTCGGATTTCTCGGCCCTTTTTTACCAGATCAATCAATACCATAAGTTCATATTCATATCTGTCCCCTTCTAACTTACATAAATCAGGTAGTAAGGAAAAAGGAAAAATTCGAAATCCAGACTGCGTATCATGAATTTGTCTATGATAAAGGCGTGCAAAGATACAATTCGTCAAGCGATTGGAACATTTCCTCACAAAAGGCACTTGCTCTGCACTAAAATCTCGAATTCCAAGAATGCACTTTGTAGGATCTTCTAAAAACAGTTTGGTTAGTCTTTTTACATCCGATATCGTATGTTGCCCATCTGCATCTACTGTAATAACCCCTATGCAACTATTATCTTGTTTGCAAATAAAGGAAAAGGCCTTTTTCAAGCTATAACCTTTCCCTTTATTTCTTTTATTATGTAAAATTATAACTTCTTTATTTTCTCGTACTTGCTCAAAAATAGACTGAAAACATTCATCGCTTCCATCGTTTACTATAATAATTTTTAAAAAACCTAATTTTATCAGTTCCCCGACGTATGAAACCATTCTTTTTGGCGGATTGTATGCCGGTATTACAACAACTAACTCTTTCATTCTATATTTTTTTTACACTTTCTATATCGATCGTAAGATAAGGACGGATATCCATTCCATAAGTATAACTGTTTCCATAGTTAATATACATAAAAACAGCAGAATTTGTAGTAGGATATGTAACTAAGTTAACTAAACGGGCTGTGCTACTATACCATTCAAGCGTACTTGTTGCGAATCCAGTAATATATCCACCTGTGGAACTATCCCATTTCCACTCATAATTTGTAAGCCAATCTAATCCTGTGCCATTCAAACTAAACATAGATCCTGTATTAAGGTTAGGGTCCTTTGAATCGATCAAAGCATCCAATTCAGCCTTGCTTATTAAGTAAACATTATAATGATTCGTCGAACCACCGGCGCTCGCTATATCACTTTCCCACGACATAGTATACGAATTCAACATGCGATACATTTCTGAGTCTTCAAATGTATTTACTGGATATGTACTAAATTTAGAAAATCCAACAGCGCTATCACAAAGCAATTTCAAATAGTCTTCCCCTACTTCTACGACATGAAATGTCTGTGTTAATCCTAATACTTCAACTTGATCTCCAACTTCATAAGTAACACTATTTTTATGCGCAGTAATATTGAAGTTTAACGACGTCGTAAGCACAGAATATCCGACAGTCAAAAAGAGCATTGCTGAAAATACGATTCCATAAATAAGATTCCGGTTTGTCTTTCGTTTTCTTATTTTTCGCATACAACCATGCTCCTTTCACTATCTTTGACTCTCTATTATAATTTCATTGTAGTTGAAATTTTTTTACTTGTCAATCATTTCATCATTTCTCGCGCATCTTAGACAGTTTTATCTAAATCTTCTAGTTTTACACTTACTAATTTACTAACACCAGACTCTTGCATCGTAATTCCATAGAGGACATCCGCATATTCCATCGTCTTTTTCTTATGTGTAATCAAAATAAATTGCGTTTTCTCTTTTAACGATTCGATGTATTTACCAAAACTATCTACATTTGCTTCATCTAGCGCAGCTTCTACCTCATCTAAAATACAGAATGGAACTGGCCGAGATTTTAAAATTGCAAATAATAGGCTGATTGCAGTAAATGTCTTCTCTCCTCCTGAAAGAAGTGAAATGCTCGTAAGTTTCTTTCCCGGCGGGCTAGCGACAATCTCGACACCTGTTTCTAAAATGTGATCTTCATCGGTAAGACGTAAATCAGCATTTCCTCCACGGAATAACTCTTTAAATGTCTCTGTAAAGTTTTTACGGACTGTTTCGAACGTCGTAACAAATTCTTTTTCCATTACCTCGTCCATCTCTTCGATGATCTCAAGTAAGGTATCTTCCGCTTTTTGTAGATCCTCTTTTTGATTTAATAGGAAATCGTAACGTACACTTACGCGTTCATACTCTTCGATTGCACCTAAATTGACTTCACCTAGTTCTTTTAGTTTGGTTTTTAACCGACTTACTTTCATACGAGCACTTTCAACATCGCTATCTAATTCGTAAAGTGTGATCGCTTTTTCATAAGTCATTCCGTAATTTTCAGAAAGTGATGCAAGTAACGTATCTAACTTAACATCCGCACGGTTTAACTCAATTTCTAAGTTTTTCAATTCTTTGCTCTTTTGTGTTAAAATGCTATTTTCTTGCTTATAAGAAAACTCTATCTCCCCTAGTTGCTCTGTTACATCTGCTTTTTCTTTCTTTACTTGCTCTAGAGTTCTCTCCAGATCATTCTTTTCTTGTTCTACTTGATAGTATCTCTTTAAAATCTGATCTTCTTCTTCACTGAGCGAGTGATTTAAAATATTTCCTGTTCCTGTCTTTTCTAGTTGTACTTGTTCTAATTTAACTTGTACTTCTTTTTGCTGGATTTGTTTTTGTCGATAACTTTCTTCTTTTGTGACAGTTTCTTTTTGAATCAAATATAACTTGTCCTCTTTTGATTTCAAGTCGTGATCGACTTCGTTCATCTTGTTCTCTAATGTCTCTATCTCATTGGTTAATGCTTCTTCTTCTTTTAATGCTTTCTCTAATTCGTACTTTTCACTAACGATATTACTTGTCTTCTTGGCTTTTCCACCAGTGACAGATCCACCTACATGAATCAATTCTCCATCTAGTGTCACTATTTTATAACGTCCCATCAACTTGCGAGATATTTCATTCGCATGATCCAAATCCGTTGCAACGATCACGTTACCAAGTAAATTTTTCATGATTCCATCGTACATTGGATGATACTTGATCAACGTAGATGCGATAGCGACAAACCCTGGCATATGAGAGACACTACTCAAAACGTTTAAATCGATTCCTTTTGGCTTTATTACGTTGATTGGAAAAAAAGTTGCACGTCCGAGTGTGTTTTGCTTTAGATAATTGATGCATACTTTCGCAACGTTCTCATTATCTACAACCAAATAATGACTTGCTCCTCCAAGTGAAGTGGAAATTGCTGTCGCATATTTTTCTTCTACTTCGAATAGTTTACCGATGACATGATGAATTCCAGTTAACTTTGGATGATCCAAAATATTCTTAACAGCATATGGCAGTGAACTATTGTGTTCGATCGATGTACGTAATTGATCGATTTGATGTGCTTTCATCGTCTGACGTTTGAAAAGGTCGGAAAGTTGTGCCTGTAGCGTCTGTTTTCGACTACGACTTTGTTCTAACTGATGTTCCGCATTTTCCCTTTCATTTTGAAATTGTTCTAAATCTTTTTTCGCTAACTCAATTTCACCAACTAAGGCATGTAAGTCTGTTTGAAGTTTTAATTCCTGTTCTTTTAATTGCACGATCGCATCGTGTAATTTTTGGTCCTCTACTTCGTACTTTTTACGCTCCAATAAAATTTGCTTTTGCCCATTGATTCTCTCTAACTCAGTCGTTTTTTCGATCCAGGCTTTTTGTACTTGATTCCACTTTTGCTCTAGTGCATCTAAAGTTACTTTAAATTTTGTGATCTCTGCTTCACTCGTACGACTATTAGATCCCATATTTAAAATTTCTTCGTTGAGTGTATCTACTTTTGCTTTATTTAATTGATACGATGTATTCAAAGTAGTGATATCGTGCGTAATTAATGCGATCTCTGTATTTTCTAACTTTCCTTTTACTTCTTTATAAAGTAATGCTTTTTCTCTTTGTTCTTTTAAAGGTTCTACCTGTTCTTTTAATTCTTCGATGATATCATCGACACGATTCATATTATCGTGCGTACGTTCTAACTTACGAAGTGCCTCCTCTTTTCTCTTTTTGTATTTGAGTACACCTGCAGCTTCTTCAAAAATAATACGTCGTTCACTTGGCTTGTTACTGATAATTTCTTCAATCTTTCCCTGCGAAATAATATTAAAACTCTCTTTTGCAATTCCTGTATCTAATAAGATATCCGTGATATCTTTCAATCTACAACGTTCCCCATTGAGTAGATACTCGTTTGTTCCGTCTTTATAAACACGTCTTTGAATAGAAACTTCAGTATAGTCGACATTTAAATATCGGTCACTATTATCGAAGACGAGCGTAACGCTTGCAACATTTTGCGCATTTCTCGATTTACTGCCAGAAAAGATAACGTCGCTCATGTTTCCATCTCCACGAAGAGATTTGACAGACTGCTCTCCAAGTACCCATCGAACCGCATCTACGACATTGCTCTTTCCACTTCCATTCGGACCGACGATTCCAGAAATTCCTGTTCCTAATTCGATATTGATCTTATCTGCAAACGACTTAAACCCGTGTGCCTTAATTTCCTTTAAATACATCCTATCACCTATTTCAACTCTTTTATTATACTATAAATCGACAAAAAAAGGAATCAATCCTTTAATGTACAAGATAATCGCTTAAATAATCGACTCCGTTCATCACCGTATCTTTAATGTAGTATCCTATTTCTTTGATGCGATGATTTTTAGCATCTTTTACTTCTACGACATAAAGATAAGATTGTCCATATTTTTCTTGTTTAGTACTAACTTGATATCGTTTGTATTTCTCTTGAATATTTTCTAATAAATCTAGATCTTCTCCGTAAAAATAGATCGTTCCCTTCGTAATATAGATACTATCTTTTACAAATGTTTTAGTATAAAGTGCGATTTCTTCAGTCGCGCATATAATCGTATCAATTCTCTTCTTTTTAAATTTTTTACGAAGTTTTCGAATGTTCAATTTTTTCGTTCGCCCTGATTGTTCCTTATTTAATTCTCCAGTTTGATCGTTTAAAAGAGTACATTCTGTAATTTTATCATTTCTTTCTATTTTATCTAAAAGCTTAGGTTCGGCAAGTCCGATTCCGATTAAATTTCCCTCTAAGTCTTTCACGATGTTACATAGTTCTCGTTCTACTTTTTTCATATGTTCTCCTCACAACTCAATCGATCATTTACGACGTAACTTGCACAGTATAGACCTGCAACACTCGGCACGAATGCAGTCGATCCAATTACTTTCGACTCGTTAGGGCATGGGAGTTCTTTACTACAAACGACGATGACATCATCACTTAAACCACGGTCTCTGATCTTCTTTCTCATCACGCGAGCGAGAGGATCATTCTGTGTCCGCTTTAACTCCATAATTTCTACTTTGGTCGCATTTAACTTGTTTCCCGTTCCCATACATGAAATTAACTTAATATGATGTGTTTGTGCATACTCGATCAAAGCAAGCTTCACATCTACGGTATCACAAGCATCTACGATATAATCAATTCCATATGGAAAAAGCAAATCTTCCACTGTCTCAGATGTTAGAAATTCTTGCATTCCAATCACTTCACATTCCGGATTGATATCTTTGATTCTCTCTTTCCATACTTCGACTTTTGATCTTCCTATATTAGAATGAAGCGCCATCAATTGGCGATTCAAATTCGTAATATCGATCGTGTCATGGTCGATCAGAATAAGTCTTCCTACACCACTTCGACACAATGCTTCTGTCGCATAGCTTCCAACTCCGCCTAATCCAACGACGAGAACCGTCAAGTTTTTAATTTTCTCTATTTTTTCACCGATCAATAATTCAAATCGACTCAATTGATCCATTTTTTCACCTCATTTATATATTCCTTTTTCACATGACAAAAGGAATACTAGATACATAGTAATATTTTTTCTTTTGAAATAATTGAATCAAGTCTAATAAAATACCGATTCCAAAAAATCCAAAAGTGAAGGCATACAAGATTCCCATAAAATATTTACCTTCGTAGAATTTATGACCTCCAAGCCATCCTAGTAATAAACAAAGAGGAATGCTGATCCATTTACAATATGGACCACGAACGATTCCATAGTTGACAAACGGACGTTTTTTGTCACTGTCGAGAGGTCTACCTTGTTCGAATGTTTCTTCCTCTTGATATCTCTCTTCATATGGTCTCACTGACTCTTTTTGTTCTAACGTATATCCACAATGCTTGCAAATCGTACTACCAGGTTGAATCTTTCCTGCACAGTTAGGACAAATATTTTTCTTCAAACTGATTCCTCCTTATCATTCTTATTTGTATGCCTTTTATTATACCATGTTTTACGATAAAAGAAAAGACACGCACGTGTCTTTCAACCTTATTCTTCATCGCTTTTTCGAAAATACTAAAGCGTTTTTAACGCTGCTTTAATCGCCTCTACCTTATCTGTTTGCTCCCATGATAGCTTGCTAGCATTCCATCCAAAGTGTCCATAATTAGATAAGGTTTGAAATTCTACTTTATCTAGAGAAAGTGCTTCTATCATCTGTGATGGTCTAAAATCAAACACAGTTTCAATAACGTGAAGAAGCGTCTCTTCTGGATATCGCGCAGTATCGAATGTATCGATTGAAATCGAGATAGGATTTGCTACTCCAATCGCATAACTTACGGAAACTTCACATTTACGACAGCAATTTGCAGCAACTAAATTCTTTGCAACATATCTCGTATAATAAGCTGCTGTACGGTCTACCTTGGTTGCATCTTTCCCACTAAAAGCACCACCACCATGATGGCCGATTCCACCATAAGTATCAGCGATGATCTTTCTTCCAGTTAAACCGCTATCTGCAGCAGGTCCACCTAAGACAAAACGCCCTGTCGGATTGACTAAAATCTGAATTGAAGCACTATCCCATCTTGCTTCTAATACTGGATCGATCACATGTGTTAGTAAATCTTTACGTAATTGCGCTAATTCGATATTTGGTTCGTGTTGTGTCGATATCAATATCGTTTGAATGCGTACAGGTTCCTCTCCATCGTATTCCATCGTCACCTGTGTTTTTCCGTCTGGTCTTAAATATGGAATCAATTGTTCCTTTCGTACCACTTCTAAACGGTGTGCTAATTTCGTTGCAAGTTCGTATGGATATGGCATTTTATTGTCCGTATCAGAACAAGCGTATCCATACATCATTCCTTGATCACCAGCCCCCAGTTGTCCAACGACATCTCGTGCTTGATCGACTCCCATCGAAATATCCTCAGACTGCGTACGAATATCTATATCGATTGGAATCGTGTTTCCATTAAATTCTAACGCATCATTGTCATAACCGATTTCACAGATCGTTTTTCTAATCAGTGGTTCTATTTCTATTTTTGCCTTAGAACGAACTTCTCCCATGACAAATACGCGACGATAACTCATCGATACCTCGACTGCCACATGGCTCTCTGGATCTTCTTTCTTATATGCATCTAAAATAGCATCTGCTACTTGATCACACACTTTATCAGGATGCCCACAAGTGACAGACTCACACGTTACTAATCTTTTCATTTCTATCCTCCACTAAAAAACTCCTTAGAAAGACTAAGGAGCGCTCCTCATCTTTCGGTTTCCCGTAGGTTAGCACCACACACTATGGTAGGTTGCTGGGTTTCACAGGGCCTATCCCTCCACCACTCTTGATAAGGTTACATACAATATAAATGCTAGAAGGACAGTTAACGATAAAACCCAGTCTCCCAGGTGGGCATCACATGAAACACATTAGGATCCTTGCTCACAAGGGCAAGTTTTCAACACCGTATTTCAATTAGATTCCCAATCGTTATATTTTAGAGTTTTTTCTTAATCTTTATCCCTCTAGCATCTTCATTATATCATAATTATATGTGAAAAGATAGTAGTTATGTAGTTTTTTTGCCTAAATCTTTTCAACACTATTAGTGCGAAGTTTTATAATCCATCATCGCTTTGTAAACTGCTTTGATCTTTTCTTTTTTATCGTGATTCATATCTACGAAATTTAAATGAAGTTGGTATCCACTATCAAAACATAATCAATCTTGAAAATCAAGATGACATTATTACATATACTAATTGTCTTGTTTTGATGTTTGTTCTTTTTCGTAATACTCTAAGAAGCTATGTTTTTCTCCATTCCACCGATATCCTAAGATCGTATTCATATTTACATTTTCACTCGATTTAAAAATATGAATATCTGCATCTTCATATAAACCCACCAATTCTTTTACAAGTCTTTTCATTTCTTCTCTTTTTCCACTACCCTTTTTCGTAACAGAACATGCACAATCGATAAACGTAAGTTCATTATAACGAACCCATGCTTCTATATCTTTTTCTTTGATGTAGTAAAGAGGACGAATGAGTTCCATTCCCTCAAAGTTGTCGCTATGAAGTTTCGGCAACATAGAAGAATATTGACCAGTATAGATCATATTTAAAAGAATCGTTTCGATCACATCGTTAAAATGATGTCCTAAGGCGATTTTGTTACAACCCAATTCTTTTGCTTTCGCATACAAATTTCCTCTTCTCATGCGAGCACATAAATAGCAAGGTGTATTGTTGTAGCCAACACTTGTCTTTTCTGCAACCTTAAAAATGTCAGCGTGAAAAATCTCAGCATTGATATGAAGTTTCTTTAAATTTTCTTCTACTTTCTTTCGATTCTCCTCCTGATACCCTGGATCCATTACGATATAACTGACATCAAAGTCGAATTGCCCATGGCGTTTTAACTCCTCCATACATTTTGCGAGTAACATAGAATCTTTCCCACCACTAATGCATACTGCGATGCGATCATTCGGCTGTATCAAATCATAATCTTTGATAGCTCTTACAAATTTACTCCATAACTTACGACGATATTTTTTTATAATACTTTTTTCTATTTTGCGATATTCTTCCATAACGACCTCCTCATTTATCATATCATAAAAAAAGAGATTATCACAATCTCTATAATACGAATAACGTCCATAAAATAACGATAATTCCCATAGCGACACGATACCACATGAAAATTTTGAAATCGTGTTTTTTAATGTATTTCATTAAAAACTCGATACATAGAAGCCCTGTGATAAATGCTACTAAGATTCCGACTGCAAAAATCCCTACATTAGATGCGATCAGTGTCACTGTATTATCTTTGAGTAGTGTTAAGAAAGATGCTCCAAAAATCACTGGTGCAGATAGATAGAACGAAAACTTCGCTGCATCCTCACGATTTAATTTCATCGCACGTGCTGCAGAAATCGTTGTTCCACTTCTCGAAAAACCTGGAATCAAAGCGAATACTTGAGCACATCCGATTACGAGAGCATCCGTCCATTTCATATCTTTAAATGATTTTTTTTGTTTAAAATATACGTCTGCTAGGTAAATGACAATTCCCATAAAGATGAGCGCACAGGCAATTAAAATAAAGTTACCACGAACTAGTTCTTCGATCGTCGTTTCAAATAAAACTCCGAAAATAGCAGCAGGAATCGTCGCGATTAAAATAAACCACATCAATTTTCCATCTGTCGATTTTGGCTTTGTAAAACCACTGATTAAAATCTTCCAGAAATCTTTAAAAAAGTAAATCAAAATAGCAAGTAACGTTCCTAAATGTAATGCGATATCAAACGTCATTGCGATGTTGCTTCCAATATCACTTCCAATACCAAAGACGTCTCTAAAAATAATGAGGTGAGCAGAAGAAGAAATTGGTAAAAATTCTGCAATTCCTTGTACGATTCCTAAAATGATTACTTCTAACCAAAGCATGTTATTCATCTCCTAACTTATAGGCAATGAGTCCACCGATTGCCATGAAAATAATTCCTATTAAAATTTGCGGTACAGAAAATACTAGATTTTCTACCTCGTTATAAGTAGAAATTGGAATTGCAAGAATACTTGCAAAAATGAATCCCAACACTCCATAATATGTTTTTGTCTCAAACTTTTTCAATAAAAATTCGATGATTTTAGAAATGAGCACAATTCCTACTAACACACCAACACCAAAGATACCTGCAATCATGATATTCTCTCCTAAATTTTCGAATTTCGTAAGAGACTTTACGACCTTTAAGATTGGGTAATAATATCCGAGTAACATCAATACTAAAGACCCACTTACTCCTGGAATGACCATCGTTGCTGCAGCGATCATTCCGACGAAAAATAGAATTATGTATCCCCAAAGATCTAGACCACTCAAATTCACTTTTGCAGTCGTTCCGAATAATTGATCTGCAAATGCCATCACGATAACGAGTGAAAAAGTCATGAGAAGAATGATCCAACTAGAAATTTGTTTTCCCTCTTTCTTCCCCTTGACTTTGTGATATAACATTGGGATTCCTCCGATTACAAGTCCTACGAAAAATAATGTCGTCGGAATTGGAAAATGTTCGTACGAACAATCGATCACACGACTCATCGATAAAATAGCCAGGCAAAGTCCAATCGCAATCGGCAATAAGAACTTAATATTTTCTTTTAAATTAGAGAAAAAGTGACTAATTGCTCCAATAAATCGTTCGTAAATTCCGAGTGTTAAAGCGAGCGTACCTCCACTGACTCCTGGAATAATATTGGCGATTCCCATGATAAAACCTTTTACTCCAAGAATGATATTTTCTTTTATTTTCTTCATGTACTCACTCCTTTTATTTTGACTTATCCATTATACCATATTTTACTTCTTTTGTTCTATTTTATTTCACGATAAATTCCATCTATAATAGAATACAAATAACATTTGATTTCTTTGTTCGTAATCTTTTTTAAATACGTCCTGTACCCATTCAATTGGTCATCGTAACTTTTAGAATCGATATTCTTTAATTTATAATCGACGATCAAGAAAGTATTTTCTGTTTCGATCAGTAAATCGATCATACCGTGCCTACCTTCATCAGTAAATTCATATTCTCGGTAAATCTCAATTGGTTGAATATCTTTTAAAAACGTCACCTTAAAAAATTGCTCTATTAATTTTGTGATCGATCCATCGATGTGATGTTCTTGATAGAATGCTTCTCTATTGTTCCAATCGATCAATTCTAAAAGTCTATGGAATTCCGTTCCTTTTTCCATCATGTCTCTTTCTTTTAGATCGGGTAACGTACTTTTCTTGGAATATCTTCCTCTTTGTCGTTCTTCTTTTTTTCCTTCGTAGTGAAAGTATGTAAACGGACTTGTAATTTCTTCTTTTCTTTCTATCGTTGGTATCTTATCATAATCGTGCGTACAAGCTGTATCATCCAAGCTTACACTACGACAATAAGGTTTTAAATCATTCTTAATCGATATCAACATATCTAGAAAGCTTCGATATCGAAGTTTATTCGCATCTGTCGTATCATCTATTTCTTGCTCGTAATCTTGTAGAGGAGCTACCATGATCATCTTTTCTTTGGCACGTGTCGTCGCAACGTAAAATAAACGAATCTTTTCAGAGATATCTTTCTCATAATATTCTTCTTTTACGAGCGTTTTTAAAATCGTATCTTTGAGTCCTTCCTTCCATACAGGTAAGACAAATCCGTACGTCTGGTTTAACAAGTAGCGGTCTTTAAAATCTTCTTTAGAAAACGTCTTATATAGACCACTATAATAGCAAAGAGGAAACTCCAGTCCTTTCGACTTATGAATCGTCATCAATTGCACTGCATTCTGCGTTTCTTTGCCCATTTGAAACTGAACGTCGATTTTCTCCTCGTATGCGGTTTTAAAGTAATCTGTAAACTGTGGTAAATCGTATCCAAGTTTTTCTAAAGACTGTGCTAGATTCAAACAATATTCCATCTTCGCATGAGTTAGAGCAACATCTGTTTTCGTCATTAACTTTTCATAAAAGTGAAACGTCTCCAAAATCTTTCTTAAGAGTTGTTCTAAAGAAAGTGTCGGCAATAACTGATACACTTCTCGTATGTTAGATAAAGCCTCCACCAATGATTCTCTTTCTTTCCATGCCTGATAGAAAGAGATATTCTTTTCTTTTGCGTCTAAAAACATTGAAAAGATTTCTTCATCTTGGTAGGAAAAGAGAAAACTACGAAGTAACCCCATCACGTGATGACGGAACGTCGTACTGTTATAATCTTTTTTTTGCATACAAGTTAAAATCGTAAGGATACTATGCAAGACAAAGATCTCATCAGAAATCACAAATCCATCTTCTTTATGAATATTCATTGGTATTTGTAAATATGTAAATATCTTTTTATATAGTTCGAAATTCGTCTTACGGTCCATTAATATCGTAATATCACGATATTCTAAATCTCTAATTTTTCCCTCTTTCATATCGAACACTGGATAGTGCTCTTTTATTTTTTTTGCAATGTCAGAAGCGATTAAAAACGCTTCGATCTCTTCTTTTCGATAACTGCGATCGAGATAAGCATAGTCTAAAACTTCCAACTGATGATCAACTTCACACGCACCTTTTTCTTCGTATGAAGTGTTTCCGAAGATCATCTCGTGCCCTTCTGTATAGTTGACTCCTCCCATTCTCTCATTCATCCATCGTTCGAACAAGAAGTTGATCGAAGATAAGACTTCTCTTCTCGAACGAAAGTTTTTCATAAGATCGATCTTACAACCAACATTAGGATCTTGATAAGATTTATACTTTTCCATAAAAAGCGATGGATTGGCATTACGGAAACTATAGATCGATTGTTTCACATCTCCTACCATATAGACATTATTGTTGGCGATGAGAGAAATAAAGTAATCTCCAATATCGTTCGTATCTTGATACTCGTCGATCATAATTTCTTTGATCTTCGTCTGATACTGTTTTCGAATATCTGGATACTTTTCGAAGAGTATCACTCCAAAACGAGTAATATCGCTAAATTCAAATACTTGATATTTTTTCTTTAGTGCCATGAGTTTTTCTTCAAATCGTTTTAAAATCTTGATTACAGCTTTCGCACTCTCTTTCGTGCTTCTATATTCATCGATCATAGACTGTGCGCTTTCGTAATCACATAACTCTTTTATCGCTTGATAATATTTCTTGAGAGGATCGTAATACTTTTTAACTTCTTCCTTTTCTTCATCCTCTACTTTCTTACTCGTCGTCATGCTCGGTAACGACTTTGGTAATAATGCTACGATCTCATCGTAAGTATTCACATGTTCTAGAGGTTCTAAAATCGTATACAACTTTTCATACCAGTCTCTTAAAACTTCGTTATGTATGACATCTTCCGTCTGCTCTAAGATTCTAAGCATAGAATCTTTCTCTCTTAGAATTACCTTTGTATAATCATGAATTAGTTTCTCTTCGAAAGAAGGATTATAATGTGTCGACTCATAAGTATCTAAAAACTCATCTTTCTTTTGAATCGTCTCTAATTTACGATACATTGATAGCATCGCCGTCTGCATCTTTTGATCACTTTTCAAAGTAAAAGTATCCATGAATGCTAGAAAGCATGGATCTTCTTCCTCGAACAATTCTCTAAACACGTCATCCATCAATTCTTTTTTCTTACTTTCGATCATGACGCTATCGCAAATATTTACATCTTTTTCAAGTCCTAAGAGATAGTGATACTTTTTGACGAGGGCTAAACTATAGCTATCAAATGTACAAATATCTGCTGTATCTAGTAGATCCAACTGAGAAGCAAGCGCGACATTCCCTGCCTCTACTTCTTTCACGAGTTTTTTTCGTACACGTTCTTTCATCTCGAAAGCTGCTGCATTGGTGAAGGTTAAAACGACGAGTTCGGAAAGAGAGATTCCCGATTTTAACTTTTCGATAATTCTCTCTGTTAATACAGCAGTTTTACCACTTCCTGCTCCAGCACTGACGATAATATTATGCCCTGTTTCATAAATTGCCTGTTGTTGTTCTTCTGTAAAGTGCATCTTATAAATCGCCTTCTTCCTTCATAAATTCTAAGTTCTTATACTCTTTTCGTGCTACAACATCTTCTCTTTGCATGAAACAAATGTTACGATACGGACAAAATCTACAACCCGTAATATCTTGCTCGATTCCAATCTTCTTCGGATTGATCTTAAAATCAGCTTTCAAAATATGATCGATCGCTTCTTTGATATGACCTTCAACGATCGCAAGTAATCTTTCTAATTCTTGATCATCTAATGCTTTGACATAGTGATAATAACTTCCATCTTTTTTTACTTTCATCGATTGAATAAAAGAATTCTCTAAATTCGTATCGATTCTATCTAAAATCTCACGATCCTTCGTCGTATATCCATTCCAACGATAAGCACTTTCTTTTCTCTCTTGATAAGTTTTTCCTTTTTCGTAAGGAAGTAAATCTTTCATAATATTCTGCCAATACATTCCAGCAAACCGAGTATTCGAATTGGTCTTTAAAAGTAAATAATAATAAATCAACAGTTGCATATTTAATCCGTAAATCACCGGATTGAAATTCGTTTCGATCGTACCTGTTTTATAATCGATAATAAGTACGTATTCATAATCTCCGATTGTAAGTGTCATCACTTTGTCGATAAACCCCTTTAATATCACTGGAATTTTGTGATCGAAAGCAATTGAAAATTTCTCTTCGTAATAAGTTCCTTCAAACTTTGTATTTGTGAGCTGTTTTTTTATGATATCGATCAATGAGATGATCTCTTCTTTATATTTTTTCTGATAGAATCGATCTCTTTTTTCAAGTTCTAGCGTCTCATAGTATTCTTTCATGACATCGTCGATCACTTCGTCATAAGTATCTAGGTTTTCCTTTAATACTCTACACAAAATGGCATGTACGATGTTTCCAAGTAACGTACTTGTCGTCTCTTCTTTTTTGTCGTAGAGTTTTAAAACATGATTTAAATAATAACGAAATTGACACTGATAAAACGTTTGAATTGAAGAATAAGATAAAGTTAGTTCCTGTAAATAGCGATGAAGCTTTTCCTCACCGATTCCTTGAAATTCATGGTGATACGTTTGATATACGTGCGGAACATGAGAGGAAAGATCCTGAAACTCTTTTGTCTTTTCTTGATATTTTACATATTGATCCCAAGCACATGCGAGTAAATACTGATTATATAACTCTTTATCATACGTATATGTAATATTCTTTTCTAAAAGAACGTTACGCTCTTTTAAAAGATCGATCAAAGGACTTTCCGCATACTCTCCACTACGACTCTTTCTAGCATAGGAAAGATATAAATGCTTCGTATGTAAGATTTGTTCTAACAGCACTTCTTTTTCTCTTTTGTTTTTCTCTTGAGATGTTTCGATTTCGATCATTTCTTTTTCGATATCGGACAAATAATCGTCATCTCTAGCAATACGAGGGGTACACCCTAAACTCATTCCAAGTGCAAATACGATATCTTCCTCTTTCGCCTCTTCTAAGGAAGATATTTCACTGACACAATTTTGATATCGTGGCTTAGCATAATACTTCGTATGACATAAATATAAAATAGCATCATAACGATCTTGAGGATTCAACGATAACGTTTCTTTTTCAATTTGCACAAGTTGTTCAAAAAGTTCATCTTCAATTGCCGATGTTACAGATAACTCGTCTAAAGCATGATCGTTTGTATGTCTCGATTCCAAATATTTTTGCACGATCGGATAAGTGTCCAATGGTTTTCGTTCGATGAAATCAAGAGGAATTTGAAAGAGTGAAAACAACCGGTGAACGGTCGCGTGATAATCAGAATTTGGCAGCCATAGTTTGATTCGGTTGATATCAGTTTGTTGTTTTAATAAGTCTAAAATTTGTTCTAATGTAGCAACGACTTCTTCTTCCACAGTATCGTAACTTCCATAAGAATACGTTCTATTTTCTTCTTCTATATTAGGATATATAATTTCATTATCCTGCTCCAAATCCGCAAAAATCTTCTTTTCTTTTTTTGTTAAATTTGTCTTTAGTACGACGATTTTTTTATGATGAAGATATGACGACAAAAATTGGTCTTTCTCCCATAATCCTGATTCGTGCAATTCCTTTTTCACTTCGACTAGCTCATGCAAGGTGGAACTTTCGTAATTTTTATCTTCGATCCATGGTAAGTTACGAGCGATCAATAAAGCGTTAGAAAGAGAAACTTCTTTCTTTTTTTGTATCGCAACTAAGGTCTCTATATGATAAGTTCCATACCATGCGAGGAGGAGTTCTCGCATCGTCAAAAATTTACAACGATATAGTTTTTTCTGTTGTTCTAGCGTTTCTAAAATCTTTTGTTTTTGCTTTGTATCTAAAACGATAATACAAGGTTCCATCCAGTATGCTTCTAACTTCATCTTACCACCTCACTCATTATATCATAAAGAAAAAAAGCTATCTAGCTTTTTAACGTTCGTAGATAACTTCTCCATCTTTGATCGTCTTCATTACGACGATATCTTTTAATTCCATTGGATCGATCGTAAGTGGATCTTGATCCAAAATTGCGAAGTCTGCTTTCTTTCCTACTTTCAAACTTCCTTTTTCATCCTCTTCGAAATATTCATATGCGGATCCAATCGTCACTGCCTTGAGAGCATCTAATACAGAAATTCTCTCCTCTTCCGCAAGAACATTACCACTTCTTGAAATACGATTGACAGCACACCAGACAGAATGCATCATATTAGGTTTTGTAACGGGTGTATCCTGGTGGAAGTTGATTGGCAATCCCAACTTCAATGCAGAACCTGCTGGACTGATATGAGTTCCTCTATCAAGTCCAAAATTCTTAACGTGCACATCTCCCCAAAAATACGTATGTCCAACGAATATAGATGGAATCATGCCGATTTCTTTCATCAATTCTAACTGATCTTTTCGAACTGTTTGACAGTGAATCATAACAGGTCTCAGTGTACGATCATCTTTCTTTTCTAATGCTTTTTGATAGCAACGTAAGTACTGATCCGATGCAGCATCTCCATTACAATGAGCGAGTACTTGACGTTGATTATTTAAAGCACTTTCAATACAAGAAAGAACATCTTCATCTTTCATCCAAGGATATCCAGCATAGTCGCCACTATTTTCATAAGGTTGTGTCATCCAAGCTGATTTTCCTTGTGGGGAACCATCTAAAATAAGTTTATATCCACCTATCTTTAAATGATTGTGATAAAACTTTGTATAGTCCATATTTTCTCTTATGATGTTTTCAGCTCCAGCACTATAAAGCGGATAAGCGACAACATCGAGATATAAAACGCCATGTTTTCCTGCTTCTTTTAGTAATTGGACTGTCTCTTTGGTACTCGCACCATCTTGCACAGTCGTAATTCCATAACTTGCATATAACTTTTCTGCTTCCTTTAATAAGCTTAACGTATCTACTTGCATGCGACTACCAAATGCTTGATAAAGTTGCATCATTGCGCCTTCCTCAAAATATCCATTTGGTTCCATCGTACCATCGACTCTACCGAACTTACCTCCTTCAGGATCCTTCGTATCTTCAGTAATGTGAGCAAGTTCTAACACCTTGCTAGATCCACATCCCATGTGTCCGGAAACATGAGTGATAAAAATCGGCACTTCTTTTGAAACTTGATCTAGAATATCCTTCGTTGGATGCTTTTCTTCTTTTAATACGTTGTGGTCATAGCCAAATCCAATTAAAACATCATCTTTTCCTAATTGTTTTTTCTCTAAATCTTTTTTTAACGTCGTTACAATATCTTCAAAAGATAGACACTCAGTTAAATCCGTTGCAACCATCATGTTAGCAGTCATCGTAATATGACTGTGAGGATCGATGAATGCTGGCATCAACGTAAGTCCATCTAAATCTACACATTCAGCTTCCGGATACTCTGTTTTCAACTCTTCGAAAGTTCCGAGTGCAACGATACGATCTTCGTCTGTGACAAGAGCTCCTACTGTCACTGGTTCTTCCATCGTAATAATAGTTCCACCATGATAAAGCTTTTTCATTCTACTTCCTTCTTTCTATCGAACCAATGGTATGTTGGTTTTCCCCAACAACGGAATAATTTCATACAAACGATGTAGACAATTGTGAGAACGAATAAACCCACAAGCGTCAATGAAAATGACACTGTCTTAGATGCACAAGCTAAGATCAAAAGATAAACTGGTGCCGACAACATCATCGTAATATTCATCATTCCAAGTTCGATTGCCGTCGTACCAGTAAGTTTTGGATTCACCATACGTACGAGAGCAATTCCAGATGGTACTGTCCCTGTACTTGTTCCATAAAGACCGAGCGTTCTTTCAAAGTCATTTTTACCACCGATACGACTTCCGAAGTATAGGCAAATCGCAACTGTTGCAACCGTACCAACAGCAGAAACGACAAGAATTGGTACGATCACTGAACCGATCACTCCGATGCGTACCGCCATAAAAGAGCAAGCGACGACAAAGTCTGTTAAAAATCCTGTAATCTTACTTTGCAATGTGTTTTCGATCATTCCATCTAACTTTAATTTTTTCATGACTGCCTTTACCAAATAAGCTGCAAGCATTCCGTTCATAAACATCATACCACTCATACTGCTTCCTAAAAAGCTTGGCAAATAAGAGAATAATTTAGATATTCCAATCGCTATTAAATAGCAAAGACCCATGATTGCAAAATGAAATGCGAGTGTTTCGATATTTCCACTGTGCGTTGTTTCATATCCAATCACTTCATTTTCATTTGGTTCTTTATAATATCCGCGTTCTACAGTAACATCACTTTTTTGGCTCTTGATAATACCGCGTTTCATTGCAAGTTTGACCAAAATAACACCTACGAAGAAAGCCATCAAAAAACCAATCACTGCAAATGATAGTCCGACCATCGCAGCATTTTCAAATCCATACTCTTCAAATAATCCTCCAAACGTTGCTGCCTGTCCAGGTCCTTGAGCAAATCCAAACGGAATCAATAAACCATATATTGGATTCATACCAAAGAAAGATCCGATCAATACGATAACAAGAGCTCCGAGAAGCGGTTGTAGCGCATACAAAATACACCAGATTGTCCCCATTCCAAGAGAACCTTTCGCAATCTCCTTCGCCGTTTTCCCTTTTTTCTCCGATTTTTTACCAACGCTCGTAAGTCCTATTGAGATAAACGATAACGTAAATAATTCGTTAACGATGGTCGTAAACGTAGCAGACGACAATCCATCAAAAATTTTCAAATTCAAGTTTAATAAGATGAATCCGACGATCCCGGCAAGAACACTTGTTGGAACTAACATCTTTCTAAACAGTGGAACATTGGCACGCAACCACATTCCTAGTAATAACATGACACTTGTAAAAGCAAGCGCAATCATCATAGTATTCATTTTACTCCTCCTCTATCTTTAGCTTTGAAAAGTACCGATCGATATAGTGATCATGTGCTTTCAAATCTAAGTCTAAATCAAACGGTTGAAATACGACATCCGGATACTTCGCATGAATCATCTCCATCACGAGGTATTGTAATAGCTCTGGGTTTCGTACCAATACAGGTCCAATTAAATAAGTTCCATAAAAATGATTTTTATGTACCCCTTCGCTTTTACTATTCGGATACATTCCGACTCCACGCTTTACGGAAAAAATCGTAGCATCGTTATTTTTCATCACAGTACACTGATTTTGAAATCCGATGACTGGTGTCTTTAAAAAATCACACGTGAAATAACATTCATCGATCATTCGCATCGGTTCTTCTTTGATTTCGTAATCGAATGCTCCAAGACACTCTAATTCCGTTTCATCTTTTTGAATCCACTTTTTCCCAAAGAAATTAAGAGCACTTCCCGTAATCAAGAAAAACGTACCTTTTTCGATTGCCGATAAAATATCATCTTTATATTTCAACAAATGGGTTAAGACAAACTTTTCGTTTTCCTCCGTCCCTGCTCCAATATAAATAAGATCAAACTTGGAAACGTCGATCTCATCATCGACAGAAAGAAAATGAATGACAGGTTCTATTCCTTGTGTTTCAAGTTGCCTTTTTAATGCATTTACATTCCCATGTTCTCCATACAAATTTAAAATATCGTAATATAGATGTGCGATATGAAATTCCATTATTTCACCTTCTCTTTCATAAGGGCTTGAAACTGATGTTCCATATCAAATGGGAAAACAAGATAAGCATGCCCTATTGTATTTTCCTCGATAATCGAAAGCATCGGCGTTGAATCTTCGAAATACGATACTTTCTCCATGTCGATATTCGCATATTTTAAACGAACCCCGATATCGTAGGCAAAACTTCCCATACATACGATCTTTTCGATGCTCTCATCTTGTAATAATTCAAAATTTACATCATACATCCAAGATATATCTTTGATGTTATACATGATGCTAATAGTGTTAAAGCCTAAAAACACGGTCTTCTTTCCTTTTTGATTACATATATAATCAATTGATTGATTGTAAGAAATCGGCGTATCATTTTTACTTAATAGTAAAGTTGCCTCTACTTTTCCAATTTGAAATGTATCGAGTCGCTTTGTCTTTAATTTGAGATGGTTTAATGCATAGGCAATCTTTTCTCTATCTACCGCCCCTGATACAAGTGCGGTTACATATCCTGCAGATAAATTGTAAATCTGATATAGCGCATTATTCTCGGTCTGAATGACTTGTCCATCGATCGTGAAAGAGCCATCGTCGTTTAATACGCTCTCATAAACGACATTAGGACGTGAAAAATCATGGTTTGGACAATGATACCCACCGATATTTCCATAGTGAAAATAATCGAAAATTAATTTGTGATGACAAACAGGACAATAACTCAAGTCGAGTGCACCATTTGCTTTATCGCGAGAATACTTCGTCCTTCTAAGTCCATAGTAGGAAACCTTTCCCTGATGATCTAAAGCCATACGGTAGATGAGCGGATCGTCGGCATTCAAAATCAAATGGATAGAATCTGTAATATTTTCGTGAATGTCATTCCATACGATATCAAAATGACCATTTCTCGCCATTTGATCTCGTGAAATATTGTTTACGATAAAATAATCCGGTTGCATATGTTTAAATACGCGTTTCACATACCGTTCATCAAGCTCGATAACTAATACATCTGTTTTTACTTTCCCTGTAACTGTGGAGTTTTCCAAAAGTAAGCTAATAACCCCATCTTCCAAATTCGATCCTTTTGAATTGTTTCCAACTGTATACCCTGCCTGTTCGTAGATCTGACAGAGAATTCCAGAAATCGATGTCTTTCCAGTCGTCCCTGTCACGCAGATCGTAATATTAGGGAGTTTAAATTTGCTTAAAATGTTGGGGCTTAATTTACGAGCAATCGTCCCTGGCAGAGAACTACCTCTTCCAAATAATTTTAGTATTCTTTGCAATATCTTAGTAAACATAATTACAAGTACTTTCATCTCATCACCCATTTCATACTAACTATAAAATATTATAAAACGAAATCGACTTATTTTTCAAATAAAAACGGAGTATGAATCTTCATATTCCTTTGATCGTTTTTATCCACAATGCGATGTGCAGATTGTTAGGCAGGCGTATAAACTATTATATTCCTTGATATTTTAAGTACTTTTACTCTCGACAAGCATCGTTTTTTTCTTCTCTTTGCTTTACCATATAAAGTCAATTGCACAACGTCAAGTAAATGTCTATTTAAACAAAAAGAAGTGGGATTATTCTTCCACTTCTTCGAATTGTGAATTATACAACTTCGCATAGAATCCATCTTTGGCAAGCAATTCTTCGTGGTTTCCAGTCTCGACGATATCTCCTTCGTTCATAACGATAATGAGATCTGCATTTTTAATCGTCGATAGACGGTGTGCGATGATGAAACTTGTTCTACCTTCCATCAATTTATCCATCGCATCTTGGATCAACAACTCTGTTCTCGTATCAACACTACTTGTTGCCTCATCCAAGATCAATACTTTTGGATCTGCTAGAATCACACGAGCGATCGTAAGTAATTGTTTCTGACCACCAGAGATGTTATCTGCTTCTTCGTTGATGATCATATCGTATCCATCTGGTAACGTACGGATAAAGTGATCGACACTTGCTGTTTTACAAGCTTCTCTTACTTCATCTAAAGATGCATCTAATTTTCCGTAGCGAATATTATCCGCAATCGTCCCACTAAATAGCCAAGTGTCTTGCAATACCATTCCAAAGATAGAACGAAGATCTTGACGTTTGAAATCACGTACATCGTGTCCATCTACTAAAATTGCACCACTATTGACATCGTAAAAACGCATTAAAAGCTTAATCATCGTAGACTTACCAGCTCCAGTAGGTCCAACGATTGCGACTTTCGCCCCTTGTTTTACCTTCGCACTAAAGTCTTTGATGATGATACGATCTTCATTGTAACCGAATTGAACATGCTTAAACTCGATGTTTCCTTTGATCTTATCTACAGGAAGTGGCTTTGTTGCAGTTTCAACTTCCTCTTTTTCATCTAGGAACTCAAATACTCTCTCGCTTGCCGCCAGTGCTTGTTGTACCATGTTCATAATTTGTGATAACTGGCTAATCTGCTGCATGAATGTCCTTGCGTATTGTGTAAAAGATAAAATATCTCCTACTGCAATCTTATCTTTGATTACCATGTACCCACCTAAGATTGATACGACGACATAACTTAAGTTTCCGATAAATTGCATAATTGGATGCATCATCGTAGATAAGAATTGACTCTTCCATGCTGAATCGTATAGATCGTGATTGATTTCGTTAAAGTGAACACTTGCTTTATCTTCTCCATTAAATGCTTTTACGATATCGTGTCCACCGTAGATTTCCTCTACGTGACCATTCATATCACCTAAGAATTTTTGCTGATTCAAGAAGTGAATCTGACTCTTCTTCATAACGGTACCTAAAACGATCATGCAGAATGGTACGATTAACAAGACGACGATTGCCATTGGAATATTGATCGATACCATCATGATGAAGATTCCGATCAAAGTTGCAATACTTGTAATAATCGATGTGATACTTTGATTCAAACTTTGCGTCAACATATCGACGTCATTTGTAATACGAGAAAGTACCTCTCCATGTGTTTTCGTATCGAAAAATTTCATCGGTAAATGATTGATTTTTTCTATTAAATCTTTACGTAAATTATAAGAGATCTTAGCAGAGACATTGCTCATGATAAAACCTTGGATAAATGAGAAGAACAAACTTACGATATAAAGAGCAACCAATACGAGAATAATTTGATTGATTTTATCAAAGTCGATTCCACCGGTTCCACTGATCTTTAACATAAGGCCATTAAATATTTCAGTCGTAATATTTCCTAATATCTTCGGTCCTATGATCGTAAATACAGTCGAACCAATGGCAAATAAAATGACGAACAATAATGAAATTTTATACTGTTTTAAAAGCCCCCACAATTTTAAAGAGGTCCCCTTTATGTCCTTTACTTTGACAGGGGCGTTGTTTTTAGGACCTGGTCCATGATTATTCATAATCTAACTCCTCCTTACTTAATTGTGATAATGCAATTTCGCGGTAAACGTCACACGTCTTCATAAGTTCTTGGTGTGTACCTTTTCCTGCAACTTCACCTTCATTTAATACGATGATCTCATCTGCATTCATGATCGTACTAATACGTTGAGCAACGATTAAAACAGTCTTTTTCTTCGTAATTTTAGCAAGTTCCGCACGCAATTTAGCATCCGTCTTAAAATCAAGCGCTGAGAAACTGTCGTCGAAGACAAAGATATCTGGATCTTTGGCAAGTGCACGAGCGATGGCAAGACGTTGTTTTTGACCACCACTGACGTTTGTTCCACCTTGGCTAATTGGTGCTTGATATCCTTTTTCCTGTGCTTCGATAAATTCTGTCGCCTGCGCAACGCGGGCACTTTCCTTCATCATCTTGTCAGTAATATGATCGTTGCCATATTTGATATTCGATTCGATCGTCCCACTGAATAAAACCCCTTTTTGTGGAACAAATCCAATTTTATCGCGTAACTCGTGAACGCCAACTTCACGAATATCAACTCCATCGACCAAAATACTTCCTTTCGAAACATCGAAGAATCTCGGAATTAAGTTGACAACAGTCGATTTTCCACTTCCGGTACTTCCGATAAATGCCGTCGTCTTCCCAGGTTCTGCGACAAAGTTGATATCAGTAAGAACATCATAGTCGGCATCCGGATAACGGAAACATACATTTTTAAATTCTACCGTTCCACGTTTCTTTGGATCGAACGCTTTCTTTACTTTTGGATCCTTAATTGCGATATCATGCTCTAACACTTCGTTAATACGTTTCGCACTAACACTTGCTCTCGGCAACATAATACTCATCATAGAGATCATTAAGAATGCCATGATAATTTGCATTGTATACTGAATGTAAGCCATGATGTCTCCTACTTGCATTGTACCTGTATCGACACCATTTGCTCCCTTCCATACGATAAGTAAACAAATCATATTCATGATAAACATCATCGCTGGCATCATAAATGACATCGTACGTCCGACAAAACGTGTAAGTCTCGTTAAACGATCGTTAACTCCATCGAAGCGTTCTTCCTCGTGTTTCTCGTTTGCAAAAGCACGTACGACTGGAAGTCCCGTTAAAATTTCTCTCGTTACTTGATTCAAGCGGTCTACCATCTTTTGCATTTTCTTCATCTTTGGCATTGCAATTCCAAACATCACGATAACGAGAATAGAAATAGATAGAACTGCAATTCCGATAATATACGTCATGCTTGCGTTGGTATTCATCGCTTTGATCAGTCCTCCGACAGCAATGATCGGCGCATAGAATACAACACGAAGTAAGAATACAATTACCATCTGAACCTGTTGAATATCGTTTGTCGTTCTCGTAATCAAACTAGACGCACTTAACTCTTTCATCTCTGTTTTTGAAAAATCTAGTACTTTATGGAATACCTTTTCACGAAGTGTCTTAGAAAGACGAGCTGCCATACGTGAACCAATAAAGACGATTAAAATTCCATCCAACATGATGATAAGTGCAAGTCCTAACATCTTTGCACCTGTAATAAAGATGTAGTTTGTTTGCATTTGATCTGTATCGACACCAATTCGAACGAGTTCCGTCTTACTATACGCTACAGCAGCTTGATCGACAATCGTCTCTGGAATGTCTTCCATCTTCTTGTCGATTTCTTTCATCATTTCTTTCTTTTGTGCTTCTGGCATAACAGAAAGCATTTGAAATAAATCTACCCCTTCTGGTAGTTGTAACATCTTACTTGCTTCAGGATCAGATGCGTAAGAAATCAACATCATCGGTTCTGCAAGAATGTCACCTAATTTCTCTTGATCTACACCATCTTTTCGCTTGTAAATAGTCTCGTCTTTGTAAGAACCATCTTTTTCGTAAGACTTTGCTACGTATTTTTGATCCTTTTCATCTAGGAAAAGCATTATTTTTTGATAAGTACTTTCTCCCATCTCCGTAATTGCAGCATTCTCGATCCCACTTTGCTGTACTCCGACATTGACGATCTTCGAAGTATATTCAGGTAAAGTTAAATCGCACCAAGCTTGCAAAAATAAAAGTAAGATGATCGCTAAGATAGAAAGGATCGAACTTTTCAAATATCTAAATACTTTTAGCATATTTCTCCTCCCTTTGATTGATAGAAACCATTTTTCAAAAAATTCAATTGTCTTTTAAACTTTTCCAGTGCTTCTTCCTTTGTAAGCCCAAACTTTAAAATTGCCACTAAATTATGAATGAACATCATGTGAATCAAATCGACAATCTCAGATAGGTCTTCCTTTGACTTCAACTTTAACTTTGTAAAATCGACATGCTCGAACATCTGCGATAAGACCGCATTTTTTAACTCGTGCTTTTTGAAAAAAGAATCGTTTTTGAAATCTGTATTCATAATCATTCGATGAAAAAAATCTCGGTTTTTGTCCGTTCTTATCTTATAAATGACAGTCTCAAATAATGCAAGATACGTATCGATTAAATCACCATCATGTTCTTGTAATATCTTCGTAAATCCTTCTTCTAGCTTTTTCTCATGTGTCTTTAAAAGATAGCTATATAAATCTTCCTTATCTTTAAAGTACATATAAAAACTACCGCGAGGAATTCCTGCATTCATAATAATTTGATTGATGGAAGCTTCATGAAAAGGAACACGGCTAAACTCTTTCATTGCTGAAGCTAAAATGCAATCTTGTTTTTCTTTTGGCAATCTAAAAAAAGTCTCTGTCGGCATCTGGCACCTACTTTCTGAAAAATAGTCACATGTTACATTATATATGACAGGGTGTCATGTGTCAACCAAAATAATTATATTTACCACAATTTTACATATTCCTCTTCTTGTGCTATAATACACAGCCAAAAGGAGGGGGTTACTGTGGATACATATCTATTTTTAAAAAAATTCTTACAAGAGATGGATGAAACATTTTCCTATGGTTGGTGGGATGAAAATAATATTTGTCACAAAGAGACGATGGAAAATTTCCACGAATTATATCGTACTTCTTCGTTAGAACAAGCAGCTAAAAATCATGTGGGAAGTTGTGTCGAACAATCTTTATATCAAAGAGAGTACTTTACTTATCATAATCTTCCAACGAAACTTTATACTCTCGTTTCTAAAAAAACAGGTGGAACAGACGCTGACTTTCGTATACATTGTTTTACTTTAGTATTTAAAGATAACCTCGTCTACCACTTCGAACATGCTAATTTTTTCGATAAAAAGGTAGCTATCTACCCAAATAAAGAAAGAGCGTTTACTAAACTTAAAAAGCTATATAGTATCGGTGATACCGCAGATACAGCAATATACGAAACGGACGATATACCTGTAGGTTTATCTTTACAAGAATTGAAACAAACGGTAGAAAAAAAGAAACCGCAAAAACAATTTTATATCGTATAACAAAAGCAACCTAACGGTTGCTTTCTTTTTTAAAATAACCCGACGATTGTCCCGTCTTTTTTGATATCGATTTTCTCGTAATTTGGGTGTTTTGGTAACCCTGGCATCGTCATAATGTTTCCCA
>ENA-ORSK01000740-ORSK01000740.1-human-gut-metagenome-genome-assembly--contig:-NODE-740-length-30535-cov-37.289993_pt1 | contig 30535 bp, 19 predicted proteins | sample MGYA00242192_ERZ509159 | MGnify/ENA primary metagenome ERZ509159 (study PRJEB26280, sample SAMEA2338663) | human gut metagenome | biome: human gut; feature: human-associated habitat; material: faeces...
CGGAAGGGAAAGAGGGGGCAAATATAATTTTAAAGTACGCGATGTACTCTCTTGTAGAGAAAGAACTATTGTATAAAATCTTTATCTTTGCGCATGCTAGCTCAAAAGGAGGTGTGATATGGAAGACAAAAACCTTGTCAAAAGAGTTGCCGAACTCGGCAATATGAACGTCATGATATTGTTCCTTTTGGTTGCGTTGATCGCATTGTCGGTGGGGCTTGCGTTTTTCTTTCTCGTGTCGGGAGCGGTCGGTTACGGCATAGGCATAACAATGTTTGTTGTGGCAGGCTTGCTCTTTGTCGTGGGCGAAATCAACTATTTTTCCAAGATGAAGAAAATCCAAACGGAATGATCAAACTCGATTGCAACAAAAAAAGCAGCCCTCGGAGTGAGGACTGCTTTTTGTTGTTGATTGAGCGTCAAGCGGCGTTCCAACTTGTGCCGTTGTAGGTGTAGGTCTTGCCAACCTCACCGTTTACGGTTGTGGAGTCTGCGTTTTTGAAAGTTGCTGTTTTTTGGATGCTTGCCGTTTCGACATAGACTGCTTGAAGTTTATCAAAGAATGATGTACCTTTTGCTTTTCCATAGCCTTCGGATGACGTGATATTGATCGAGCATCCGCTATTCAATGCAACCGAGCCGTTTGCATTGCCGATTATAGCACCGGCAATTGCCCCACCGGATTTTACGTTAACAGTGCCGCCTACGACGATTTGTGCGTCACCTTTGTTATTTGGATAATAGTAACCGACACCGCCGCCGGCTTCGTCATTCCAAGAGTTATCGTATGCGATGATTTTCCCACCGCTTTCGATATTAAGCGTTGCGCCTGTTGCAATATTAATAGAAAATCCCGGCAACAATTTATAACCGTATTTTACGGTTGCAGTACCGGAAATTACATTGATATTTTGCAAATAGGTCAACGGGAATAGAACTTTTGACGTATCAACTGTTGCCGACAAAATTGATACGCTGATCTTCATGGTCAAGCTTCCGCCTGTTATATCGCCATAGACGTTGAGAGTTGTAGTGCCTGCATTATACGTCTTTTCAATTCGTCCGCTTGTCAAATTCAAAAGAGCTTTTGAAGAAGCAATGATTGTAACGTTGCTTGTTTTGTGTTCTTTGTTATGATCAATCCAAAGTCCGCAATATCCCGTGACGGTTGAGCCGCTATAAATGGTTGAGTGACATTGAACGTTTGGCATCTCATAACGGCTGAACGGTGCAATATTGCCTTTGTTGTAAGATCCTACCGTCGATGTTCCGCCTCTAAAATCATGCACAACAAACGGCGAATAAAGGGTAGAGCCGCTTTCGAAGATAGCAGAGCCTGTGCCTTTAATATAACCTCTTGTATCGAGCGTTGCCCCGGATTTAAAGGTTATAGTGCTGTTTTGGTCGACGATGATTTGGCTGTGTTTATTTGACGTGTGACCACTAAGCCCTTGTCCTCTTCTTCCCAAAATACCTTGCACCAAGATATTACCGTTCACAATGATGTTGACATTTGAAATAACGGTCAATTTGTGTTCGATGTATTCCGAGGAATTATCGACAAAGCCGTTAACTCCGTCCGTGCTGTTCTCGGTGACATATGTTGGCGTACCTATTTTTGTCGAGCTATCCAAACTTGACGGCAAAATCAAAGTTGTGCCGCTGGGGATCGTAAGGTTGCTTGCAATAAATGCATTGCCTGCCAAAGTCACCGTGCCGCCTTTTGTAACCGCGTCTTCAACGGTGTATTTGACGCCGTTCACTTCCGCCGCTTTCACTTTGAGGGTGGGGTTGATGACTTCCGCTTTGTAGTTGGCGGTTTCGGTTATGGACACGGCAAGGGTGTACACGCCGCCGTCCTTGATTTCCGTCACGCCGGACGGAGCCGCGATTGCAACCGAGATGACAAAACCGTTGTCCGTGTTGTCGGATTTTATCATTGCTTTCACTGTGTCAAACGAAATTGCGCTTCCGCTCCAATCGTATTCGAGCGTGCCGTCCACGCGGAGATTTGCCGCCGCTTTTTCAAGACGGATTTTGATTTTCGCCTCGTAGACGTTGTAGTTGGTTTTGTCCGCACAGAATGTCACATCGTATCCTGCCGTATTGTCGCAAGTGGGAACGATTGACACATTTGCCCACGCAAAGCCCGTTGAGAGTTTGTACGCGTCGAGGGAAGTGTGAGGATTGTACGTGCCTTTCAAATCGTTCTTTGCTATCTCTGCGTTGACAAAGTCCGCAGAGTAGTCCGCTTTGTTGACGGTGAGCCAACTTTGAGCTCCCGAAACATCGAAATCGGCATGCTCGCCCGTGGCGCGGATTTCGTACAGTCCGACGACATCGCCTTGTTTATAGTCGCACGTGACGGAGATGACGATTTCGCTCGTTTTGTCTTTTGCATATTGATTTAGAGTATCGTCGTAGGTTACGTGACAACCCGTCGAGGCGGGCGTAAACGCTTGTCCGTACACGGTGGTTTGGTCGGCAAGTCCTTCCAATCTCACGGCTGCTTTTTCAACGTACAAATACGGATTGTCGTACGAAATCGTATAGTTGTCCGCAGACAGTCCGCTCATGGAGATTGCAAACGAACCTGCGTGTTTTTGGGTGAGATAGTCGCATGCAAAGGCAAGCGTGCCTTGCAAGGCGGATGCGTCGTCACCGTTTACGAAACCGCGATAATTCGCAACGAGATTTGCGTCTTCACCAAACACGATATGCAACGAATTTGTGTCGATACCGACGTTTAACTTTGCTTTTTGCACTTTTAAAGTGCCGTTTGTGACGGAATCCGCCGACAAATCGTATCTTTGCGCCATTTTGTCGGACATTGTGATTTTTACTTCGTACGAGCCCGCGCCGAGGATTGTCGGGACGGGCTTACAAACGTCGCCCGACTTATATTCGATGCCGAAATGCTTTGCGTCGTTTGCAAGCAATCCGACGTTCGTATATGTGATTTCGATTTCCTCTCCGTAGGTTGCAAACAGACTGCTTTCGACGAGCGTCAGCGTAAGCGCGCGCTTTTCTACGACAAGTTTAACCTTGCTTGCGTCAACGGTGTAGTTGGCGTTAGACGAGGTTGCAAACACCTCGTATTCGCTTGCAAATTCGCCTTTGATATAAGACGTGGAAAGCGTGATAAAGTCAAGCGTTACGCTCACCGAGTCCGACGTGAAGCCCACAAGTTCGGGGCAATCCTCGCCGTAGGTTACGGAGTAGGTTTTTGCATCGAGCACGACTTTCTTTGCGCCGACGATAAGAGTGCCGTTTACGCTTGCAAAGTCGTAATTTTTGTGCGTTGCGGTTGCCGTCACGGCGTATGTGCCTTTGTCGTTGCCGACTTTATAGTCGCATGCAAGCGTAACGACGACATCGCTCGTATCCTTTTCAAGCACGCCGTCAAGCGTGAATGCGCTTTGGCTGAGCGTGAAGTCGTCGCCGAAAATCGCCGTTTGATTTTGAGCGGTTACGGTCGCTTGCTTCTTTGCGATTTTCACCGTGAATTTTCCCTCGTAGGGCGTTGCGCCCTCTTTGGTCAATCTGAAAGACACGACGTATTCGCCTGCGTCGACAAAGGACGGTCTGCCCGTTTGCTCTATGCCGTTCACGATATACGTGACGCTCGTGCCTTCCTCGACTTCAACGTACACCTCGTGCGCGTTGCCGTCGTAAACCTGATTCGTGAGGTTGCGCACGGTGTGAGCTATCGTGATTTCTTTGATTTCGACGGTAAGACGGTAGGTTACGACATAGCAATCTTCGACGTTTTCGCCGTCTTTGTTGACGATAGACAGGGGAGTTGCAAACTCGAAATCTTCACCGAGCGCACCGTTTGCAACGTAGATTGCGATGTTGCCGCTCGTTGTTTGGATGCTACCGCCGAACACGTCGCTTTCAAACGCGTCTTTTACGTGCCCTGCCACGTCGAAACTTGCCTTTGCTCCGTCGTTGAACGCAAAGTTGTGATCTTCGTGCTCAATAACTACGGCGCGCTTCGTCACCGTGAGAGTGCCGTTCTTTAGGGTATATTCATAATTTCCGTTGCCGGTAATCGTCGGGGTAATCGCGTACGTCGTCCCGACCTTTGCGCCTTGTTTGTAGGAGCATGACAATGTGATTGAAGGCACGTCGCTTTCGACAAAAGGCGTGTCCGTTGTGTAGGTGAAAGTCGGTGCTGCGTTTCCGTAAACTACGGTTGCGTCTTGCACCGTCAAAGCAATAGGTTTTTTCTCAACGATGAGATATGCGTCGTCCGAGTTGACGTTGACGATATAGTTTGCGTTCTTTTTGGCGTCCGAAGCCTCGGGCACGTTTGCGGAAATCGGATAACGTCCGACGCCGCTGCCTGGTTTGTAGTAGCTACAGGAGAGGGTGTATTCGATTTCGTCGTTGCCGTACAAGTCGTCTATCGTTGCCGTAAACGAGGGCGCAACATCACCGAAAATCACGCTCTTACCCTCGATTGTGAGAGTTGCGGTTTTCTTTTCCACAAACAGTTCGCTCGTGTTGGGTGACGTGTTCAAACAGTAGTTTTTGCTTGCCGAATCCGTAAGCGTTGCAACGATTTGATATCTTCCGATGCCGTTGCCTTGAGTATAGTTTGTTCCAAGCGCAATAACGTCTTTTATATCGTCGCCTGCAAACAAGCCGTTTGCCGTGACGATTGAATAGTCGGATACGAAAGCGGCACCGTATGTGATTGTTTTGTCTTTCATCTCGATTACGAGAGTGGCGCGATTTACGGTGAGCTTGCAATTGGTGATCGTCAATTCGACGTTGGGATTTTCTTCCGCGGTTGCCTTGATATCGTAAGTTCTCGCCGAATTGCCGGCTTTGTATTCGCAAGAAAGCGCAAACTTTATTTCTTGACCGATAACGTAGGTTACGTCTTGGGTTTTCGTAAACTCTTCGCCGTAGGTTACAAAATATTGTTTTCCGTCAAGAGTTTGTTTTGCCTTGTTTATCGTGACGGTGAAGCTGCCTTCTTCGGTCTTGTAGTGTTGACGAGAAATTTGGAAATATACGGTGTACTCGCCTGCGTTGACGAGCGTAGGAACGTCTGCGCTCCAAGCCTCGTCGTCGCTGTTTGAGGTTTTGTAAAGAACTTTGCAGTTTTCCGTGTTTACCGCAACGCCTTCGATTTTGGGCATCGGAAGGTTGTAAGTAAGCTCGATGTCGCTCGGTTGCGTATATACGATGGCCGCAGGGGTGATAGTCGCAACGACGTTTGCGGTCAACTCGTAATTTGAAGAAACGACGTTGCCGTCCTTGTCAACAACCGTGAGCGACACCGGCACCGATTCGTTTTCGTACGTGGCGGGGACGTTGCCTTTCGTTTCGACTTTGAGCGTTGCCGTATCGCCGTCCAAAAGTCCGTTTATCGACTCGTTTGAAAGGGTGGCGGAAAGGGGTGTTCCGTCGTATGCCTTTGCAAACGTAACGGAATCTTTTATAGTCAAAGCTTTTTTGTCGACGTTGATCGTTGCCGTTATCGCGCCGTTTTCACCGATGATATTGTAGTTGCTTGCAACAAGTCCGCTTAGCGTAATCGCATACGCGCCAACGCCCGAACCTTTAGAGTACGTGGTTGAAACCGTTGCGTTGCTCTTGTTTACGACGCTCTCGTTTTCGCCGTACTTAAAGCCGTTGAAGCGAAGCGTGTATTCGGGCAAATCTTGACCGTAAACGACGTTTATGTCGTCGATTATTGCGGTTAAAGTTGCTTTTTCGACTTTTATCGTTGCATAAGCGGTTGCCGACACGGATGTATAACCGTCTTTTGAAGCGGTGACTTTTACGCTTATTCGCTTATCGCCTGCCTGCACGTTTTCGATTGCGCAAGCGGTGTTGTCTTGTGTGCTTGCAAGAGCGTTGCCGTTTTCGTCAAACCACTCGTAAACGTAGGTTATGCCGCTCGGCGCGACGTCATTATTAATGCTCGCGTTGCAAACGTCGCCGTAAACGAAAGAGGTTTTGTCTTGCGGATACAGCACGTTGATTTCGGGCGCAGACGGAGATTGAAGAGCGTACGTTGCGGTGTAAGTTACGTCTTTTGCGTATTTTGCGTCCGATTCGATTTCCTTGCCGTTTTCGTCAACCCATTTTGCAAAAACGAAGCCCGTCGGGATTTTGTCCTCGTATTCGTTCGTTTGCGGCAAAACGATAGTGTTGCCGACTTTTCCGCTTGCGGTCTTGACGACGTTGCCCTCGACTACGAAATTGACGGTGTAGGCGGTTTCTTTAAATGTGGTATTCGCATAGATTGCAAGGTCGCTCGTTACGCTTGAAAAATCGCCGTTCCAACCTACGAAGATCTCGTTTTCTTCAAGGCAATCCGCAATTCTTTCTTCGGTGGGCGCAACCGCGGCTTTTCCGTATTCGACGGTCGTGGTTTTGACAAGGGTATCACCGACGTAGAAGCTGACGGAGAACGTCTTGATTTTCCATTGAGCATAAAGAGTCGTGCCGAGTCGGATTTTGGACGGATCGAGAGGTTCGTTGCCGTCCTTATCCATCGTCCAACCCGCAAAATCGTATCCCACGCGCGCGTTAGGCACGTAAGTTATATTTTTGGGATCGACGGATTCGGCATGGATTTCGCTTCCATCGTTGGCGTCGAATCCGATTAGCACCTTCGCCCCTTGCGATTGCGAGTCTTTGTTGCACGCAACGAATACGCTTGCGCAGATCAGAGCAATCACCACTGCCAACAAAACAGCGGTTATTCTTGTTTTTTTGTTCATTTTTACCTCCTCTTTCCCCAAAGAATAGGTCTTGAGTAGCCTCGCTTGCAAAGCAATCCTATCTTATACTTTGCAATCGTATCGGCATGCAAACGAGCATATTGCCGATAAGTTGTCTTTTGGTTGATTTCTATATAAATGCTTACTATTTCGTATTTTTTGTTTTATTAATAGTGATTGCTTGCCGCGTTGAATTTGCTCGATGCGTCAAACATGACGAAGCGGAAGTTTTCGCCCCCTGCCGCCTTTGGCAACATTTCTCCTTGAATTTTGAGGTTGGAATCGCTAGAGTCTTTCAACACGCCTATGTTGACAAGATATTGTTTCATACTCTCGAACGTGTATTCGCTCGTGTCGAGGACGGAATAGTTTTTGCCGCCGCCGTAGAATGCGATGCCGCCGTGCACGTATTCTTTGCCTGCAAGACGGGATATGATATTTTCGTAGCCTGCTTTATTACACACCTCTTTGAGCATTTCGGGAATGTTGAGTTCAAGCCAGGCAAGGCCTTGTTGGTCGGATTTGAGGTTGACTTCTATAAGGGTGGAGCTGTTCACTTGCGCAAGCTCTTTCCAGTCGTCCAAAATCACGTTTCCCACAAGGCGCAGACGTGCGGGATAGCTTGTTGCCGCAAGCCCGTCCCAGCCGTTGAGATAGTTCAATCCCATCGTCGGCATATCCAGCATTGCGCCCGAGAAGTGACTTTCCATACCCACCGAGAAAAGACCGCTCGTGGACAACACACTGTCTTTGAGGGTTACGTCGGTGAGAATATAGTTGTTTGCGAAATAATCGTCGTTTGCGTATTCGTCGCACGCAGAGGTGTTGTGCTTGTCGTACGCTTTGCCGCTTGCGTCGGTGAAGGAGGGTGCAAGATTGGCGGCGTTGCCTCTCAAATATCTGTTCGTGCCGACTTTGAGGATAAATTCTCTTGCGGTGTGCAATCTGCAACCGTCTATTGTTACGCGTATGCGTTCTTTTTGAGCGTTGACGGTGCCGGTTGTGTCAATCGAGCTTCTTCCGAACACTCTCATTGCGGTACGCCCGTTTTTGATACGGCAGTTGCGCACGGTTGCGTCGCACATAACTTCCAGTGTAGTACCTTTTTCGTTGAGAAGAGTAAGTTCGAGTTTGCTGTTGCCGTCGTCGTCTACGGTGTAGAGCGAATCGTCGTCGCAGCCCGCAAGAGTCAGATTGTCAAGCACGATTCCGTTTTTACGCACGAGGAAGGATATATTGTCTTGCGCCTTGACGGACGCAACGTCTATGCCGCCCATATTTGCCGCAACGAAGTTGAGCGGACCTTTGAAGAGCGCGTATGCAGGCACGGTGTCCGTAAGCGCGCCTCTCAAATTGGTGATATATTCCGCGCTTATAAAGTGTCCGTTGCCGAATACGTCGTTTTCAAACTCGAAACACACGTACACGTCGGGTTGTTCTTGCCCGAGGTTCGTGTAGTACTTATAATCGCTCGTTGTCTTTATCTTTTTGACGTGCGAGAGCAATTTTTGCGTGGTTTCCGTTTCGGAGTAGAGCGGGTTGCCCTGTTCGTCGGTAAGTTTTTCGCCGAGGTAAATATCCTCTTGAAGAACGATTTGTTTGCCGAGAGCGGTTGCCTTTTTCAGTTCGTCGTAATCTTTTACATACGTGCCGTTCACCGCATCGAAAGTGAATGACGACGGTTTCACGCCGAAGCGTTCGCCGTAAATCCACTCCGCCGTTACGGTGACTTCACCGGTGTCTTTGACGATGAATTTTACGCCGTTCGCCGTCGTGTCGACCGAAAGAACGGAATCGTTCGAGGACTTGAAAACTATGTTTTCAAACGGATATGCGATTTCTTCTTGCGACGTATCTTTGTCCAACACGTTGTTGAAGAGTTTGGTGATATATTCCGCGGATACGATACTGCCGTTTTCGAACTTTTGGTTTGCGATTGCAAGTTTGCCGAGTCCGTGCGAGGCGGCGGTTTCGTTGAACATGATGGAAGTGTACGGCTTTGTGACGATAAGGTTTCTCGTTATCGTTCCGCTCGATTTCACCGCGCCGTTTTCAATCTTTTGCCAATCGATATGCAATTTGGTTTTTCCGCTTGCGATTGCCGATATGAAGCAGTATTTGCCCGATTGTTCGCCTATTTGAGCAACCGTTTCGTCGTCTATTCGCCAGCTGAAACTCAAATCGTCGTCGGGGTCGGAAGACACGGAGAATTGAGTCGTCGTTTCGTCGAGCAACACAAGGTCGGCGTTGCCGTCCGAGTTTCCGAACGAGTACACCGAAAACGCGTAGTCGGCAAAGGACAGTTTGAAATAGTAGACGGAAGACGAGTTGATTCTTATCGTGTACAGCAAACCTTCTATGGGGGAGTTGACCGCTTCCGACAAAGCGACGTCGATTGCGTACGCGCTGTCGCTTGCCCCGCTCAATTTGCGCACCGTATATTCCGCGTCTTTTGCGCCGGATATGCGAATATCGTCGGATTCCGCGTCTTTGCTGTCTATATACAGCGTAAAACTCGTCGTGCCCAAGGGCGCGGTTACGGTTGCGGTATCGTTTTTGTTTTTCGATGCTTCCCGACCGTTTATCATCACATCGCCCGAGCGCGATACATTCAGTTTTATCGTCTTTTCCACGTCGTTGCCGAAAGCGTCTTTGACGATTATCGACACTATGCCGTCCGTTTCGAAGTGAGCGTTGATTTTGCCGCTGACTTCGTTGATTTTGATTGCATCGCCGTTTGCCGTCTTGTACGTTGCGCGCACGTTGGTTGCGGTTGAGGGATAAAAATCTCCCGACAAAACGTAAGAACCGGCGGTGATATTCGCTTTGAAATCCGTGTCGTCGCCATCGAGCAGGGTGATAGCGTTGCCCGCATTGTCCAATAGCACGGGCTTGTAGGACAAAACGCCGCTCGAACCCACGTTAAACACGACGCTGTCGCTGTATCCGCCGTCGTCGCTGGTGAAGGTGAGTTTTGCAACGCCCACGTCGTGAAGCGCAAACGAGCCGTCATCTTCCAGAGTGACGATACTGCTTTCTTCGCCGGTGTTTGCGTCGGTGACTTTGAGGGAATATTTTTTATTTTTAGCCATGTACGGCAACACCTCTACGCCGAGGTCTTGCTCGTACATCTTGTTTTGATAGTTTGCAAGGTCGAAAGAGAACACGCCCACACCCTTGTTGTTGATGACAAGTCCGTTTGCAGGGATGTCCGCAGATACGCTCGCCACCGAAGTTATGGCAAAGAGCGCAATCAAAAACACGAGGGGAAGAACGATTATGAGTGCGGTTACTATCTTTTTCATATCAGTCCTCCATATCCAGATTGTCGTATGCGCTTGACAGTTTCGCAAAGAAATATCCCAACGCCGCCCCGAGAAGAACAAGGGGAATACATATCGCTATCGTATAATCCGCCCATTTGGGAAGGGGAGAAGTCGCTCCGCCGTTGAGAAGGGGGATAAAAAACGACGCCAGCAGGGAAAAGCCCACGACGAAACTTGCAACTAGTCCTATTGCGATGATGGAGGAAACCGTCGAGTTGGATTCCTTGATTTCGCCGTCGTCGGTTTTTGCAAAGTGGGGATGTCTTAAATCCAGCTTTGTTGCCACAATGATTTGCGCCAGAGCGTACAGCGACGCCGCAACAAACGTGATTGCCGCGTCCGCGCCCTTTTCAAGCCCGGTTGCGCCGAACACTATGCATGCAATCGCAACGCTTACTTCCGCAACGACGGAGCAGAAAGTAATTTTCGAGCCGAGAATGTACGAGGGCGAGAAAGGCAAAATCTTTTGCGTCATGGACATATATCCGTCGCGCGAGATGTTCGTGGAGCAGAAAGTGTTTGTAAGAGTCGAGTACAATATCACGATAAACGTGCATATCTCGAAACTTACGTCCGCTTTGCCCACAAGCCCTGCCAGCATACTCACCGAGATGTTTGCCGAGTAGTACGCCATAACGGGCATAACCGCCGCCGTGGTGAAGTACATATAGGCGTAGTTCGGAGTGCGCATGACAAGCAAAAACTCTTTTGCGAGCAACGAGCCGAAGCGAGAGTTGTCCACAAATCGCACCTTGCGCGTATGTGCGTGCGGCACGTGAATAGCAAGCCCGGAGCGCGACACTTTTATGAATATCGCGCGCACGACGAGCAGACATATTGCCGCAAAAGCCACTATAAACGCCGCCAAAATGCCGAGATTTTTGCCCAAATCTCGTGCAAGCATAACGTTTGCAAACAGGTTGGCGGGGTAGTCGTATTTTGTGAACGAAAGGATAAACCTCATCGTTTTGTCGCCGAACAGCGATGTGATTTTTCCGCTTGAAATCAAGTCTTGCGCAAATCTGAAAACGTAGGAGTACAGCCAGCAAAACAGTGCCATACCTGCCGTCATCACTATAAAAACGAAGATATAGTGCGAGTTGGCAAGGCGTTTGAGATAGTAGTAGGGAAGCACCACGATTGACGCGATACCGAGCGGAATTATCGGTAAAAGCAGAGCAACCGCAAAGGTCATTATGCCGTTGTACACGTTCAGCGTGTCCGTCGTGCAAAGGAAAGTGAAGTTCAGCGTAGGCACGCAGACGAGAGCCAACGCCGCTTGTTTCAAATATACCGCAGTGAGTTTTGAAAGGAAAATCTCGCTGCTTGAAAACGGCATGGATATGAGGATTGACAAATCGCTGTTTTCAAAAAGCGCGTGGCAGAGTGCGGTTACGCCGTTTATCACAAACACTACGACAAGCACGAAATAGCCCATAGACATAATTTCGTATTGTCTTGCGGCGATGTCGGGGACGCGGTTGATTTTGATTTGCGTGTAGGTTGATATAAATCTTGAAAAGACAAAGACGAATATCGCAACCATCGCACCCGTAAGCAGCAACATCAAAAGTGCGCTTGTGAGATCGGGCAAACGTTTTTTGGAACGCTTGGCGGGAAACGCGTCAAGCAACTGCTTTTTCAAAAGGAGAGCGTAGTTTCTCATTTTGCCGCCTTTGCCGTGCGCGAGAGGAAGTACTCTTCCAGGTCGATGTCGGGATGTTCGCATTCGAATTGTTCGAAATAGAAATCGTCCGTTTTTACGCCGTTTTGAATGATGACGGCTCTGTCGCAAAGTTTTTGCACGGAGTTGATATTGTGCGAGGAGAAGAGAATACAGTTGCCTTGTTTTGCGTATTCCTTCATAAATTTGCTCACTCTTTGCGAGGTAAGGGGGTCGAGGCCGATCATTGGCTCGTCCATAATCCAAAGTTTGGGGTTGTGGATAAGACTGCCCATCATGCAGATTTTTTGGCGCATGCCGTGCGAGTAGTCGTTGATGGTGTCGAAAATTCTGTCGCCGAGTTGAAACACGTCTTCGAGTTCCGCAAGGCGTGCTTTTCTGTCGGCAACGCTCACGCCGTATGCGTTCGCCATAAAGTCAACGTATTGTATGCCGGTGAGTTTGACAAAAACGTCGTGCTTATCGCTGACGTATCCGAAAGTTCTTTTTGCTTTGACGGGTTCTTTTGCAATGTCGAAACCGTTTATGACGATTTCGCCTTTGGAATAGGGCAATATCCCCGTGATGCATTTCAAAGTTGTGGATTTACCCGCGCCGTTGTGTCCCAAAAGACCGACTATCTCGCCGGGATAGCAGACAACGTTCAAATCGTCCACCGCAGGTTTTTGAGCCGCATGGTATTGTTTTGTCAAATGCTTGATTTCCAGACAAGGCGGAAGGTGTTGTTCGCAATTCATAGTTTTGATCTCCCCTGTTCGTATCAACATGTTGCGTGCATGTGCGTGTAAGCGTAAATATTTATAGTTTGTATTATATATATCAAACAAAATTCTATTCTGTCAAACTTAATTGCTAGGAAAAACAACCTTAAGAAAACCTTAATATTTGACAAAATCCCCGAAAAATCCGCTAAAACAGCGGATTTTTGCAATGTTTTAAACATACAAAAAGTTAAATAATCAACAAAATAATCGACAAATATGCAAATAAGTCTATTATTTTCGACATATACCGCCGTTTTTGTATTCGAGGCGTCGAACTTGCGTTTTTTCGTGCGAAAATGTCTTTTGATTTTTATGATTTTCTTTTTGTTTTGAATTGTAGTGTTTTCGCATAACTAGGCTTTTATATATCAAAAACAGTGTTATAAACACTCGATTTTGCAATTATACTGTAAAAACATGAAACCATTTTGCACCGACGTTTTATTGCGTTTGTGCTTGTTGTTTTATTGTGATAAATTCGCTTGCGCACACGGTTTTTCCAATGCAGTGATGACGCATTGAGCACCGATTGTTTGCGCGCGAAACGCATTTTTTGTAAAAGACGCAACGTTTTTTATGCAACGCCGATTTTAAAATCTGTTGACAAATCCTTAAAAATTGCTCTTCGTTTAATGAGATTTTAATAGTTGTTTTTTAACATTTAAGCATACTAACTCAAAAGGCGCAACGGCAAGGGACGCAAAATTCTCTTGTTGCATTGACTTTTTCGTATTTAATTTTTATAATATGTAGAACATAATATATGATTATTGCGGAATCGTCGCCCCGCGTCGATTCAGGAGGATAGATGAAACCAACCACAAGACGCACACTCATCATCGTCGGCGTGATACTTCTTGTCATCATCGCTTTCGTCATAGCGTATGAGCTTACAAGACCCACCGAGATCAACTATCAAGGCACGGACGACAGCTTTGTCGGCATGCTTGAAAGAGGTGAAATTCAATCGATTTACATCGAGGGCAATTACACCGCCAAGATACAAAAGAGAGGGGACAAGGGCTACGGCTACTTTGTCAACACCCAAGGCAGAGTCGCATTTTCGGATATAATAAAAGACTATTCCGAGGCAGGCAAACTTGACGGCGTCGTCGTCAGATACGACGATCCTTCAAGCGGCTCGCTCGTGTCCAGCATCCTCGTTCCGCTCATTCTTTACGCCGCGCTTTTCGGCATCTTTATGGTGGTGTTGAGAAAGAGTGCCGGCGCGCAAGGTCAGGCACTCAACTTCGGCAAGACCAAAGCAAACCAAGTGCGCGACATCAAGGTCAGATTCAACGACGTTGCGGGCGCAGAGGAAGAAAAGCAGGAATTGCAAGAAATCGTGGACTTCCTCAAACACCCCAAAAAATATACGGATATAGGCGCGCGCATACCGCGCGGCGTTCTTCTCGTAGGCCCTCCAGGAACGGGCAAAACGCTCTTTGCAAAAGCGGTTGCGGGCGAGGCGAACGTGCCTTTCTTCTCAATCAGCGGTTCGGACTTCGTTGAGATGTTCGTAGGCGTGGGCGCATCGCGCGTCAGAGATTTGTTCGAGCAAGCGCAAAAGAACATGCCTTGCATCATCTTCATCGACGAAATCGACGCGGTCGGACGTCAAAGAGGCGCGGGCCTGGGCGGCGGCAACGACGAAAGAGAACAAACCCTCAATCAACTCCTCGTTCAGATGGACGGTTTCGAAGCAAGCAGCTCGATTATCGTCATGGCGGCGACCAACCGTGCGGACATTCTCGATCCGGCTCTTATGCGTCCGGGCAGATTCGACAGACAAATCTACGTCAACGTTCCCGACGTCAAGGGCAGAGAGGAAATCTTCAAGGTTCACTCCCGCAACAAACCGCTTGCGTCAGACATCAACTTCAAGTCGCTTGCAAGACTTACGCCGGGCTTCACGGGTGCGGACATCGAAAACATCCTCAACGAGTCTGCGATTTTGGCGGCAAGAGCGGACAGAAAAATTATCACGATGAAAGACATCAGCGAGGCCGTAAACAAAGTTATGGCAGGCCCTGCAAAGAAATCTCGTCTTATCACCGAGTCCGACAAGCGTATCACGGCGTATCACGAGAGCGGACACGCAATCGTTGCAAAACTTATGAAACACTGCGACGACGTGCATGAAGTCAGCATCATTCCTCGCGGTATGGCGGCAGGCTACACCATCACTCTTCCCGAAAACGACGACAACCATATGACCAAAGGCAAACTCCTCGACGACATCGCTATGATGCTCGGCGGAAGAGCGGCGGAGGAAATCGTCATTCAGGATATCTCCACGGGTGCGTCCAACGACATACAAAGAGCGACGCAACTTGCAAGAAAGATGGTCACCGAGTGGGGTATGTCCGATTCTATCGGCAATATGTACCTCGGATCGAGCGAAGAAGTGTTCCTCGGCAGAGATTATCAGACGCACCTCAATTACAGCGAAGAGGTAGCGGCAAAGATTGACGAGGAAGTCAAAACCATCATCGATACGCAATATCAGGTCGCTTTGAATATATTGAAATCAAATCGTCCGATTATGGACGCAATGGTCAAAGCTCTTTATGAGAAAGAAACCATCTATGAGGACGAAATCAACGCATTGTTCGGCGAAGAGTCAACCGGCGAAAGTCTGTTCTCGTCAAAGATAAACAGACCGGAAGGGGAGAATAATTCCTCTCAAACCGAGGTAAAAACCGACGCTAAAAAAGACGACGAAATCGGCAAATAACAAGGCATCGCAATGAAAATTTCCGAGGCAAAAAAGCGCGATTTGCAAGTCATAATGCAAAAAGATCCCGCTGCCACGAGCAGCAGGATCGTAAAACGTACGTACACAGGGTATAAAGCCCTGTGTGCTTATCGTTATGCGCACTTGTTTTGGCAAAAGGGTATGAAGTCGCTTGCACTCTATATAGCGTTCCGCGCAAAAGAGAAAACGGGCATCGATATTCACCCTGCCGCCACGATAGGAAACGGAATTTTCATCGACCACGGCGTAGGGCTCGTTATAGGCGAAACGGCAGAGATAGGCGACAATTGCGTGCTTTATCAAGGCGTAACTCTCGGCGGCACGGGCAAGGAAACGGGCAAGCGACATCCCACTCTCGAAGAGGGCGTAATGGTGTCAGCAGGCGCGAAAGTGCTAGGTCCCGTGCGTATAGGCGAGCACAGCAAAATAGGCGCAGGCAGCGTGGTGCTCAAAGACGTTCCGCCCTATTCGACCGTCGTGGGCGTTCCCGGCAGAGTGGTCAAGCAAGACGGCAAGCGTGTTGCGGATATGGATCAAATCCGTCTTCCCGATCCGATTATGGAAGAGTTCGAGCGGCTCAACAAGCGCGTTTACGAGCTTGAAAAGGCTCTCAACGTGCACTCTTGCAGGTATTCCATAACCGTTGACGAGGACAACGCCACAAACGAAGAAGCCGTGCAAATTCTGTCGCAATCGGAGCAAAACAAATTCCAAGCGGACAAACCGCAGGTATAAAAGGACGACGTTCCTATGAAAATTTACAACACACTCACCAGAAAAAAAGAAGATTTTATCCCCATTCACGAGGGGCAAGTCAACATGTACGCATGCGGAATCACGGTTTCGGGCGAAGCGCATATAGGTCACGCATATCAGGCACTCATTTACGATATAATCCGCAAGTATTTCGAGAAAATCGGATACAAGGTCAACTATGCGCGCAACTACACCGACGTCGACGACAAAATCATCGCAAAGTCCAAAGAAACGGGCATACCGCCTCTCGAATATGCAAGCATGATGATTGACAAAATCGACAAACTCATGCGCAAGTTCGAGGTTGACGATCCGACGATTTGGCTCAAAGCAACCTGCAATATAGACAATATCATAGATTTCGTGTCCAAGCTCATCGAAAAGGGACATGCCTATGCAACGGATAGGGGCGACGTGTACTTTTCGGTCGAGAGTTTCCCCGGCTATGGCAAACTCAGCGGAAGAAAGCTCGAAGACGCGTACGAAAGCGTGCGTATAGAAAACGAGGAGAACAAGCGCAATCCTCTCGATTTCGCGCTTTGGAAATCCGCAAAAGAAGGTGAAATATACTGGGAATCGCCGTGGGGCAAAGGCAGACCGGGCTGGCATATCGAATGTTCGGCAATGAACAGAGCGGCGTTCGGCGACCAAATAGACGTGCACGGCGGCGGAAGAGATTTGATTTTCCCTCACCACGAAAACGAGATTGCGCAAACGGAAGCTCTCACCGGCAAGCAATTTGCAAAATATTGGATTCACAACGGACTTATCAAAGTCAACGGACAAAAGATGAGCAAGTCGCTGGGCAACAGTCTGCTCCTTTCCGACCTTCTTGACGAGTACAAGCCCGACACAATCAAGTACGCTTTGTTGCAAACCAATTACAGAGGGGATATCAATATCACAAACGAGTTGTTCCCCGACGCAGACAAGCATATGTACGAGTTCTACAAGACGCTCGAAGAGGTAAAAGAGAGCGGACTCGAGTGCGACAAGCAAAGCAAGTGGATTGACGACGGCTTCAATCGCGCGATGGACGACGATTTCAATACGGCAAAAGCACTTGCGGATTTGTTCGGCATTTTCAAAGGTATAAGAGCGAAGTTGAGAGCCGGCGATCCCGAAGCGGTTGCCGATGCGAAACAGGTTGTCAAAACCTACAATTTGCTGGGACTTTTCAAGTGCGAGCCCAAGGACTTTATCGCATATTACGAGCAAAAACAAAAGGCGAAAGAGGGCGCGATTCCACAAGAAGTGCTTGACCTCGTCGAGCAAAGAAAAGTCGCAAAAGCAAACAAAGACTGGGCGAGCGCGGACGCGATAAGAGCCAAAATAAACGAGCTCGGATACGTCGTCAAGGACACCAAAGACGGCTCGTTCGCAGAAAAAGCAGAATAAACGCAAAATGACAAAAACAAGGTTTTATATATGCAAAATAGCGCAATAAAACCTTGTTTTGCAATATAAAACAAAAAATCAACCATTCTTTTTGACGGAGAAAAACATATGAAACGTCGCATATTTACAACTCTTGACAACCTTGCAAAGAGAGATATTTTCGACGCAAAGTACGCGCAACTCGAAAAAAGAAGAGAAAACCTTGACAAGCAAATCAGGCGCGAGGAGCGAGAAGCGAAAATCGTGCTTGCAAAAGAAAACGTCGTCGAGTTTACCGCCAAGGCAAAGAAGTACGCAAAGAAACAGGCAAAAAAAGCGGCATACGACGCAAAGTATCTTTACGTTGCAGGCGGCCATGCAAAAAACGAGTTTTTGGGTTGGCTCACGATATTCAGTTTTCATCGTTCACACAAGGTGAAAACGACCAGATTCGTCAGATACGACGATGACGACAAGCGTTTGTATCTCGATTTTTACGAGCGCAAAGATAGGGACAGAAACAAAAAATCGCGCGTTTTCGTCTATATTCACGGTGGAGGTTGGATAGGCGGTTTGCCCGAAACGAGAGAAGCCTACACCACCAAACTATGCGAAAAAACGGGTTATTTCGTGGCAAGTTTGTACTATGGCGAAGCGCCTTTTTACGGACATCCCGAAATGATACAAAACGTCTACAAGGCGTTTGCGTGGCTCAAAGAACATGCCGACGAATACAACATCGACATGGACAGAATCTTCGTGGGCGGCGAGAGTGCCGGTGCGCATTTGAGCAGTATGGCAGGCGCAATAAGCACAAATCCCGAATACGCGGCGCATTTCGACCTCGACGAGCGTTCAAAAAATCAAAGAATATCCGCGCTTATGCTCAATTGCGGCGTGTACGATTTTCCGAAAGCCGTGCATACCGGCTTCAAGAACATAGGCATTTACACGCAATCCTATTGCAAAGGTACTCCCGTCGAAGAGTGCAGTGAGGAGCTTCAAAAAGAAATTTCGCCTATCAATTGGGTTACGAAAGATTTTCCGCCGACCTTTGCCATTTCCGCCGAAAACGACAAACTTGCCGTCCTCACGTTCGACCTTGTCAAGAAATTGCAAGACTTGGGCGTAAGTTACGAGCATTATCACGGTGAGGGCAAATGGGCGGTGCATGCCTTCCCCGTGGCGCAATTCCTCACAATATCCAAAGAGGCAATGAAACGCACGATTGCATTTCTCAACTATTTTGAGATAGAGTGAAAAGAAATCGATTAATCAAACCAAAATCGTTTTATAGATATAAAAAATAAAGTTTATCACAATAATAAAACGCTAAAAACGCACAAAAAAAGCACGATTTTCGTGCTTTTTTTGTATGTTTTTATGCCGGTTTACATGCGGTTTTTCGTTCGTTTTTGATTTGGAATTTTCGCTTTCGAACAAAAGCAAATATCACAGCTTGCCGGTGCTGCCGAAGCCGCCTTGTCCGCGATCGGTGTCGCTCAAATCGTCAACTTCTTCGAAGTCCGCAACAAAGCACGGCGCAATCACAAGTTGTGCAACACGCTCTTTGTCGGCAATCGTTTGCGGCAAATCCGAGTGGTTGTGCAGCGACACGATGATTTCGCCTCTGTAATCGCAGTCGATAACGCCCACTTTGTTTGCAGGCGCAAGCGAGCGTTTGGATGCAAGTCCGCTGCGCGCGTAGACAAGTCCGACAAGTCCGTCGGGAATCTCGATTGCAACGCCCGTGTGTATAAACACGGTTTGATGCGGCTCTACGGTGACGTCTTTGCCCTCGCAAGCGTACAAGTCCGCCCCTGCGGCATAAGGCGTGCCGTATTTCGGAACGATTGCGTTTTCATTCAGTTTTTTGAGTTTTACGGATACGTGTTGCATAGTCCCTTTGTTTTCACAGTGATATTGCACTTATGGTGCAGTTATATTGTCTTACGACAGCGATATTGTTGCTTCGCAACAGTGATATTGCGACTTTGTCGCAGTTGTGGCATATTTGAATGTTCGTTCACTCGTTCGAAGCGTACTTATAAACGGCATGTGCCTATTTGTAGACGGAACGCGAGCCGCAAGGCGGCGAGAAGGCGAACGCCGAGCTTTCGTCGCACACAAGCTCCTTTTGCTTCAACCACAACAAATTGTGGTTGTTCGCCTTGGTTCTTTGTGCTCCTCTTCCCACACGACAAAAACTTCGCTTTCATCTTTGATATGCAAGCACTAGTTCGCTTGTTTTTGCCGTGCGGGAGCCCTTGTGTGCGTAGTACAAGCGACTGCGCCGTGTTGTTGCGTAGCTGGCGCACAAAGCGCAGTGGCACGGCTTTCAGCCGATTTGTATTGCAAACGCCCCGTATGCCGTTCGTTGCTTGCAACGAACTAGCGATTGCTACGAAGTCAATCGCGTCAGTGTGTCCCCACGCGGAGCGGACGCCGTGGGTTCCCTCAAACTTGTGCAGAGGGGGAACGGCGATATGGGCGCGACGCGTTAAGCAACACATTCGGTGAATGTGTTGTAGCCAAAGCGAACGAGGCGGATTGCGGTGCGCAAACGCCGAAGTCCAAACACCTGAGGAAAGGGGGAAGTTTTATTTAGAGTGCTTGTCCGCTCATTTAGCGTGTTTTGCACTCGGCGCAATTGTATTATTCCCACTCGATTGTCGCCGGGGGTTTGCCCGTCACGTCGTAGCAAACTCTGCTTATGCCTTTGACTTCGTTGACGATACGAGACGCCATTTTGGTGAGCAAGTCATAAGGGAGGCGAGTGTACTCAGCAGTCATAAAGTCGGAGGTTGAAACCGCTCTTATGACAATCACATAGCCGTAATTGCGGTAGTCGCCGATGACGCCGACCGATTTGGTGTCCGTGATGACGGCAAAATACTGGTCGGATTTTACGCCGCTTGCGCCGATTTCTTCACGCACGATAGCGTCTGCGTCGCGCAAGACGTCGAGTTTCTCTTTGGTGATTTCGCCGATTGTGCGGATTGCAAGTCCCGGACCGGGGAAGGGTTGACGATTGACAAGATAGTCGGGAAGACCGAGCTTTTTGCCTATGACGCGCACTTCGTCTTTAAAGAGTCCGCGCAAAGGTTCGACAAGTCCGATAAAGGGCAAATCTTTGGGAAGACCGCCGACGTTGTGGTGGCTCTTGATGTTTGCCGAGTTGTTTGCGCCCGATTCGATGACGTCGGGATAAATCGTGCCTTGAGCAAGGAAATCATAGCCTTTTTGCGCTTTCGATACTTCGGCAAACGTCTTGACAAACTCCTCGCCGATAATCTTTCTCTTGCGTTCGGGATCGGTTACGCCCGCGATTTTGGAAAGGAACTTTTCGCTTGCGTCAACCACTTCGAGCTTGAGCGGCATATTGGCAAACGCTTCTTTGATTTGTTTTGTTTCGTCCTTGCGCATGAAGCCGTGATCGACGTACACGCAAAGCAGTTGATCGGGGATAGCCTTGCTTATGAGTGCGGCAACGACGGAGCTGTCAACGCCGCCCGAAAGGCCGAGAAGAACTTTTTTGTCGCCCACTTTTTCGCGTATGAGCTTGATTTGTGTGTCGATATAGTCGTCCAAAGAATAGTCGCGTTTTGCTCCGCACACCTTTAAAACGAAGTTTTCAAGCACTTTCATTCCGTTTACGGAACGTTCGACTTCGGGGTGGAATTGCACGCCGTAGAGCTTTTTATCCTCGTTTGCGATTGCAGCGCACGGACAATCTGACGTCGTTGCCACCACCTTGAATCCGTCGGGAACTTGCGCAACATAGTCGGTGTGGCTCATGAGCATTTCTTCTTCTTTGCCAAGACCGTCGAAGATTGCGCAGTCGCCGATAAACACCTTGGTTTGTCCGTATTCGCGCACGGTGCCTTCTTTGACCACTCCGCCAAAGGAATACGCCATATATTGCATGCCGTAGCAAATGCCCAAGATAGGCACACCCAGATCGAACACCGCCTTCGAGCAACGGGGAGAATTTTCAAGATAAACGCTGTTCGGTCCGCCCGTAAAAATGATGCCGATAGGGTCGATTTCTTTGAGTTTTTCCTCTGAAATGCAAGACGGTTCGACGACGGAATACACGTTCATTCTGCGCACGCTGCGAGCGATGAGCTCTTTGTATTGTCCGCCGAAGTCCAAAACGAGAATGGTTTGATTTTTCATATGTTCTCCTAAAAAGGTTTTTTCAACGAATACAGTTCAATTATATCCAATATTCCTCTCAAAGCAAAGCGAAATTCGATTATTTACAACAAAACCGTATATTTAATTATACAAGCATCGACTTTGGTCTTTTTCGGCAAATATTCTGACGACGATTTAACAAATCATTTCGCTTAAAAAACTCGTTCGTGCAACACAAAGACGGAAAGACAAACGGTGATATTTTAAAAATGCGATTTCACAAAAAAGCAAGTTTATATACAAAAAGAGCGTCGATAAAACGCCCTTTTTGCAAATTTAACGTATTTAGAATTTTTCAGCCAATCATTTTGACGGGTGGTTTCCGCCCTTTGCCGCTTTGACGAACGCTGCGAAAATCGGATTTGCGACTTCGGGACGAGAAGTAAATTCGGGATGGAACTGAACGCCCACGAAGAAAGGATGGTCTTTGACTTCGACCGTTTCCACGATGCGACCGTCGGGGGATTTGCCGCTTATCACAAGTCCGCCTTTTTCAAACGCTTCGAGATAATCGGAATTGAATTCGTATCTGTGGCGGTGTCTTTCTTCTATCATGTCGCGATTGCCGTATGCTTCTTTGATTTTCGTGCCGTCTTTGAGTGCGCAGGGGTATGCGCCAAGGCGCATCGTTCCGCCGATTTTCTTGCCTTTCTTGTCTGGCAGAATGTCGATGACGTGGCTACCGCTTTCGGAAAATTCACCGCTGGTTGCGTCTTTTATGCCAAGCACGTCGCGAGCGTATTCGATGACGGTGACTTGCATGCCGAGGCAGATTCCCAAATAAGGTATTTTGTGCGTGCGCGCGTATTTGCAGGTTGCAATCATGCCCTCAACGCCTCTTGTGCCGAAGCCGCCGGGGATGATGATTCCGTCAACGTCTTTAAGTTTTTCTTCGACGTTTTTGTCGGTGACGGTTTCGCTGTCAACCCATTTGAGTTCGATGCCCGTTTTGTTTGCGCCGCCCGCGTGCTTGATTGCCTCGACGAGCGAGATGTACGAGTCGCGAAGGGAAACGTATTTGCCCACGATTGCGATTTTTGTTTTGACGGATTTGATTTTGAGGTCGGCAACTTTCTTTTTCCAATCGGACAAGTCGCATTTTTTGTCGAGCGAGAGCGCGTTTGCAACTGCTTTATAAAGTCCGTTTCGATAGAGCATGACGGGAGCATCGTAAAGGCATTTGACGGTGGTGCTGGGCACGACGGCGTCCTCGTTTATCGAGCAGAAAAGCGAGATTTTTTTGATGATTTCTTCGGGAGGGGTTTTGTCCGAGCGTGTGATTACGACGTCGGGGAAGATGCCGAAGCGTTGCAGTTCGCGCACGGAGTGTTGCACGGGCTTTGATTTAAATTCGTCCGAGCAAGCCATATAAAGAAGCAGGCAGACGTGGATGAACGCACAGTTTTCTCTGCCTACGTCGAGGCTGAATTGGCGCAGTGCTTCGAGGTAGGGCTGGCTTTCGATATCACCCACCGTGCCGCCGATTTCGGTGATGAGAATGTCCGCGCCCGATTCCTCTGCGGTGTCGAGTATGTGTTGTTTTATCTCGTTGGTGACGTGGGGGATAATTTGCACGGTTTTTCCGCCGTACTCGCCGTTTCTTTCCTTATTCAGAACGTTCTGATAGATTTTTCCGCTTGTGAGAGTGGAGCTTTTTGTGAGGTTTTCGTTGATAAATCTCTCGTAGTGTCCGAGATCGAGATCGGTTTCCGCGCCGTCCTCGGTGACGAACACCTCTCCGTGCTGGGTGGGGTTGAGAGTGCCGGGGTCTATGTTCATATACGGATCGAATTTTTCGATATACACGCTGTATCCCGCCGACTTCAAAAGTCTGCCGAGGGATGCCGCCACGATACCTTTTCCGAGTCCCGATACGACTCCGCCTGTTACGAAAATGTACTTGCTCATATGTATGCCTCCAAGGGTTTTAGTGTTGCTTTTGCGCTCGTTTTTGCCGTATTTTGAGGTTTTTTTGCCTCAAAAAAACAAAAAAAGGCGTTTTTTTTTAGCAACTTGTCGTGCCAAAAAGAAAAACGCCTTTTCAGGTCCTTTTTATATTGCGTTTTTGATTGAAAGAAAAACCTCGTTTTCGATTTGCGCGAAGCAAAGTTTTCTTCAAAAAAACAGTTGTTATGATATCATATTCTTCTCTGTTGTCAATGATTTTTTCAAATGTTTTTCGAAAATTTTTCAATCCGTTCGCGTCTTTTTGCATGCTCGCCTCTTATGCGCGTGCGCAAGGGCGCACTCGTGTGTATTTATTGATACATGCGTTGAACCGTTTTACAAAAAGCTACAAAAATAATCGCCGATTGTTCCGATTGGGGTATTGACACTCTGTTTTGAAAAAGGTATAATTTGAGTATCCAAAAAAAATCCAAAAAGGAGAAAGTTTATGAAAAACTTGTAGCATTCATACTTTGTATGGCTCTTGTTATCACATGCGTGGCATGCTTTGCAGCGTGCAACGACACTGCGAAAACGTATGAGATTGCAGTCGTTACAGACGTCGGTCAATTGATGGACGGTGGTTTCAACCAGGGAACGTATGAAGGTGCAAAGGCTTACGCTGAAGCAAACAAGCTTACGTACAAGTACTACCAACCGGCAAACGGTTCGAAAGCAACCGACAACGATCGTATCGCAGCAATGCGTCAAGCAATCAAGAACGGCGCAAAAGTTATCGTCGCTCCCGGTTTCCTTCAAGCAACGGCGATGAGAACGGTTGCTATGGAAAGCCCTGAAGTGAAATTCGTTTTCGTTGACGGCTGGGCACTTACCGATTCGGTTGATGCAAAGGGTAATGAGGTTGGCAATCCGCTTAAAAACGTCACCGCAGTTGTCTACAAAGAAGAAGAATCCGGCTATATGGCAGGTTATGCTGCAGTCAAAGAAGGCTACACCAAACTCGGCGGAACGTTCGGTGGCGGCGGCACCAATCCCGCTTGCAACAGATTCGCATACGGCTATGCACAAGGTGTTGCTGCTGCTGCAGAAGAACTGGAAAAAGACGTTGCATTGACAATCAGCTTCCAATTCGGTGAAAACTTCAGTGCTTCTTCTGAACTTCAAACACAAATTTCCGGCTGGTATAAAGCAGGCACGCAAGTTGTGTTCTCCTGTGGCGGTTCTATGTTTGAAAGCGTGAAGAGTGCGGCAGAAGAAACGAAGGATGGCAAAATCATCGGCGTTGACGTCGATCAAGCGCATCTTAGCGACAGAGTTATCACTTCCGCAGTCAAAGGTCTTTCCGTTTCCGTTCAAAAAATTCTCGGCGAATTCTATGGCGGCGAATGGGATGCTAAACTTGCAGCAAAAGCAAGCAACCTCGGCGCAGCAGACGACGCAACCGGTCTTCCCACTGCAACGTGGAGAATGAAGAACTTTACGCTTGAAAATTACAATACGCTGTTTGCAGCAGTCAAAGCAGGCACGGTCACGGTGAAAAACAACGTTGTCGAAAACTGCAACGAAGAGAGCTTCTGGAAAACAAACATCACCAGCAGCCATGTGACATTTACACTTGCTAAATAATCGAATTTATTCAAAAAGAAAGGACGGAATGTCCTTTCTTTTTGCCAATTTGACGAGTTTTCGTCGGGTTGGCAAAGAGAAAGGATTTTCTTTATAAAGAAGGGAAAGATATGGCAAAACGAAAAAAAACCGAAAACAAGGCAGTCGTTCGGGATGATACGACAACCGAAGCAATGGTTGACGCAAATCCGAAATATGAAATGACAACCGATGTTTCGCAAACCGTACAAAACGAGGATTTAACCCGACACGATGAGCAGAACGATTATGTCATTGAAATGCGACATATCACAAAGGAGTTTCCGGGGATTATCGCCAACGACGACATCACGTTGCAGCTCAGACGTGGCGAAATTCATGCGCTTCTCGGCGAAAACGGCGCAGGCAAGTCCACTCTTATGTCTGTTCTTTTCGGACTTTATCAACCCGAAAAGGGCGAGATTTTGAAGGATGGAAAAGTTGTCAAAATCAACAGCCCGAACGACGCAACCGCACTCGGCATAGGAATGGTGCATCAGCACTTCAAACTTGTCGAGTGTTTCAGCGTGCTTGACAACATTATCCTCGGAGCGGAAGACACGATACTGGGGTTCACTCAAAAGCAGAAAGCAAAACAAAAGGTGCTTGAATTGAGTGAAAAGTATGGCTTTAATATTGATTTGAAAGCAAGAATAGATGAGATTACCGTAGGTATGCAACAGCGCACCGAGATACTCAAAATGTTATATCGCGACAACGAAATTCTCATTTTTGACGAGCCTACCGCCGTCTTAACTCCCCAAGAGATTGACGAGTTGATGCAAATAATGCGCAACCTCGCTGCAGAAGGCAAGTCAATCCTTTTCATCACGCACAAACTCAACGAGATTATGGCGGTTGCAGATCGCTGCACGGTCTTGCGTAAAGGCAAGTATATCGGAACAGTCAACGTTGCAGATACAACCAAGGAAGAATTGTCGACAATGATGGTCGGACATGCGGTAAAATTCGAGGTTGACAAAGAGCCTGCGCAACCCAAAGAGGCTATTTTGGAAGTTGAAAATTTGTGCGTGCGTGACAAAATTCACAAAAAAGCAGCGGTCAAAGACGTTTCGTTTGAAGTTCACGCAGGAGAAATCGTTTGTGTGGCAGGTATCGACGGAAACGGGCAATCGGAGCTTGTATATGCACTCACCGGTCTTGAACCTATTGACAAAGGGAAAATCGTCCTGTTGGGAGAAGATATCACCAAAAAGAGCATCAGATATCGCAATGTTCACGGCATGAGTCACATCCCCGAGGACAGACACAAATACGGACTTGTGCTTGACTATACGCTTGAACAGAACATGGTGCTTCAACGGTATTTCGAGCCGCAATTTCAAAAAGGCGGATTTATAAAATTTTCAGAAGTGCGCAAGTATTCAGATATGCTTGTAGATAAATTCGATGTTAGAAGCGGTCAGGGCTCGGTTACCGTTGCTCGCAGCATGTCGGGCGGCAACCAACAGAAAGCAATCGTTGCAAGAGAGCTTGACAGACCGCACAAATTGCTCATTGCCGTTCAGCCCACAAGAGGTTTGGACGTCGGCGCAATAGAGTATATCCATTCGCAAATCGTCAAAGACAGAGATGAAGGAGCAGGCGTGTTGCTCGTATCCTTGGAGCTTGACGAGGTTATGAATCTCAGCGACAGGATTCTCGTTATGTACGAGGGCGAAATCGTCGGCGAACTCGATCCCAAAAAGACGACGGTGCAAGAGCTAGGTTTGTATATGTCGGGTGCAAAACGCAACGTCAATAAGACTGAACAAACCGAACGTGAAGATACAAACGAACAGGGGGCGGAAAAATTATGAATGACAAAACAAAAAGATTTTTCTGCAATATAGGCGATTGGTTCAAGTCCATTTTTACAATACAAAACGGGCAAGAACCCAAAATGCTGACATTTTATAAAAAGCCGGGTACGAAATCCATAATCTCGTCTGTGTTGTGTATTTTGGCGGGCGTTGTGGTCGGCTTTATTGTTATGCTTATCATCGCCGCAGCTTCGCCTGATATTTCGGCGGCGGATGCGTTCAAAGGTTTAGGAATAATTTTGGGCGGTCCGTTTTCAAGCGGTACGGCAAAATATGTCAACATGAACTTCGGCGATATGATTTTCTATTCCGGTCCGCTTATAATGACAGGTCTTTCCGTTGCCGTGGCATTTAAAACAGGCTTATTTAACATCGGCGCACCCGGTCAGTATTATATGGGGACCATGGGATCGTTGCTCGTTGCGTTGAGCATACCGTCCAAAAACGGCGCGGAATCGTTCTTCATTTGGCTGTTTGCAATTATTGTGGGTATGGCGTTCGGCGCGCTTTGGGGGGCGATTCCCGGATTATTCAGGGCGTTTTTCAACGTCAACGAAGTCATTGTTTGCATTATGACCAACTGGATTTCCGCAAACATCGTTACGTGGGTATTCTCTTCGATGCCGCAACTCGTAAATACCGGCATGGGCAAATCCGGATATTTGATTACCACAGCCACCACCGGCAACGGAACGCCGAAAATAGGACTTGACAAGATATTCTCGGGTTCATATATAGATATAGGTATTATACTTGCGATAGTTGTGGCAATCGTCCTTGTGATAATACTCAATAAAACAACTTTCGGATATGAACTTAAGGCATGCGGAAACAATAGATATGCGTCGAAATATGCGGGCATGAACGAAAAACGAAACGTTGTGCTTTCAATGGTTATAGCAGGCGCACTTGCAGGCGTCGGCGGGGCGCTTTATTATCTCAACCCCGGTATAGAGTTCCAATTCTTATCGGCATACGGATCGCTCCCGGATTACGGATTCAACGGTATTCCCGTTGCGTTGCTTGCGTCCAGCAACCCGATAGGCATCATATTTACGGGCATATTCCTCAGATATATCGCTCAAGGCGGAAACGAACTTACATCCGCCGGTTATAACAGATATATTGCAGATATCATAATTGCGTTGATTATCTATTTTGCAGGCTTCTCAAAACTCTTTGTCGATATTCTTTCCAGAAGACAAAAGAAGTTGTCTGCAAAGGTTCAGCTCAAAATCGAACAAAAGGCAAAGACAATAGATTCAAAAGAAGAGTACGTCCTTGAAAAAGATGCAAGCGAAACGTTTGCGGAAAGCATAAAAGAGGCTGTCAACGAAACAGAGGACGCATCTCCCGTCAACACCGACAAGAAGGAGGTAGACCCGCAATGACCGTATTCATTATTCAAAAAACCATAATATACGCAATCCCGCTTCTTATAGTTGCTTTGGCAGGTATGTTTGCAGAGCGTTCGGGAGTTATCAATCTTGCACTCGAAGGCGAGATGATTTTCGGTTCGTTTATGGGCGCAATTGCGGTTTACGGATTCCAAATGTCAGGGGCTTTCGAAAATTCTCCGCAGCTTATGTTTATTGTCGCAATGATTATCGCGGCGGTAAGCGGTGCGGTGTTCTCGTTGCTTCTGTCATTTTCCGCAATAAACTTAAAGGCAGATCAAACGATCGGAGGTACGGCACTCAATATGCTTGCCCCGGCAATTGTTTGCACAATGGGACTTGCGTTTTTCAATCAAGAAAAACTTGTTATGCCCAAATCCACCAATTATGTTATTATAAACGACAATATCAGTGAATTCGGCAAAATCTTTGCAGATAAAATGTATATTTCCACATACATTGTCATAGCCGTGTTTGTTTTGCTGTCCATATGGGTTTACAAGTCAAAAACAGGCACCCGCATGCGCGCGTGCGGCGAACATCCGCAGGCTGCGGCAAGCGTCGGTGTAAACGTGTATGCAATGAGATACCTCGGGACAACCATTTCAGGTGCGTTGGCAGGTCTTGGCGGGTATGTTTACATCGCAACGACGGCAGGCGGAACCGCCGATAGCAGCGTTGCCGGTATGGGCTTCCTTGCTCTTGCAATTATGATTTTCGGCAACTGGAAACCGCTTGGTATCGCACTTGGAGCAATAATGTTCGGATTCCTTAAATGTTTAAGCGTTATGTCCTCTCAAATCGAGTTCTTGAACAATTTGAACTTGCCGATGTACTTCTACAATATAATACCGTATTTTATGGTTTTGGTTGTGCTTGCGCTTACGGCAAAGAAATCCGGATGTCCAAAAGCGGAGGGTATTCCGTACGACAAGGGTATGAGATAAAAACAATCCGAAAAACAGCTTTATTCAAAACAAAAATCCCGTCGCATTGCGGCGGGATTCGTTTTGACTTTCGTATATCGGTTGTTTAACTTTTGTATATCTAATTGCTTTTTCTTTTGTGCAAAAGCGATTATTTAACCAAATCGATAAGGGCAAGCGCACGTTTGAGCGCAAGTTTGCTGTTCACTTTGAATTGGAAAGGAACTTCCTCATACACTTTTTTATGTCCTGTCGAGGTGTGCGGCGTGCGACCGTCATTGAACTCTTCCGCGTCGGGATCGAGGGGGAGATTGATACGCAAAGAAGTGCCGATTATGGTGATCTTTGCCACGATGTCGCCTTCGCGTCTATACGTGTCGCATTGCTTGCTGATTCTGCTCTTGATTTTCGGGGTGCCTTTTGCCGTTGCGGTGAGCGCGTCTTTGAGGATTGCGTAGCGTTCTTTGATGATGTCGTCCGCAAGTGCGTACTTCTCCGCAAAAGTGAGGCTCTTTCTTGCCGCCTTTTTCGCCATAACCTTGTCGTAATCGAACTTTTTGCCCAATGAGGAGTGAAGTTCTGTTACGTCTTCGTTCTCTTTCTCTGCGGTAAGGGCAACTTGAACTGGGTGTTCGTTGTCCGATGCGGGCAAGACTTGCGGTTTGTTCATTTCCTCAAACGCGGTTGCGCAGGGGAGAGCAACGCTCTTGTCGCAAAAAGCGCAATAATCGTATGCGCCGCACATATCGCGGTGATTGCTGACGCTATCGTTCCATTTTTGTTCGTCAAGTTTTGCTTGCAATGCAATTTTGTCCATGGTGATTTAAGCTCCGTATTACGTTTTCGTTGAAAAGTAAAGAGCGGCTTTTGCCGCGTTTATCCAACCTAATTGACCATATTGTACACAAATATTTTTGATTTGGCAAATATTTTGGCGTTCTATTGCGATATTTTTTTTGTTGAGCATGTAGGTTGTCTTGAAAAATCATATAAAACCGCATTCTATTAGTATTAAAAATACGTTTTCAGCCTTCTATCCGCCTCAAAACTGTCATAAAAGAAAACCCAACCGAGAGGTTGGGACTGGTGTTCGTGAAGGGATTCGCCCAACAGCGATTGATACGGAGTCAATCGCGTGCAGCCCGACCAAAGGCGGGGCGCAACAAAGTTGCGGTGTGCAAAGCACACGTTCGAATCGCAAAAGAAAACCCAACCGAGAGGTTGGG
>ENA-ORSK01000749-ORSK01000749.1-human-gut-metagenome-genome-assembly--contig:-NODE-749-length-30306-cov-14.994777_pt1 | contig 30306 bp, 29 predicted proteins | sample MGYA00242192_ERZ509159 | MGnify/ENA primary metagenome ERZ509159 (study PRJEB26280, sample SAMEA2338663) | human gut metagenome | biome: human gut; feature: human-associated habitat; material: faeces...
TATGCAGGCCAGCGCCGCCGTGAAGCCGGAGACGGTCTCGAACACGGCGTCGAGATAATTCGGGATGTCACCGCTGAGGACGAGGGGCAGCGCGCCGAGCAGCGACATGGATATTCACACCAGCCCGACCGTCACGAAACCCTCGCGCGCATAGAAATCCTGTAATTCATCCAAGCGTCTCCAGTTTATATATTTAGGTACGCAGACAGGCTGTCAGCTGCGTTTCCAGACCGACGGGAAAAACAGCACAAGTATCGGGTACAGCTCCAGCCGCCCCGCAAGCATCAGGAACGACATGAGAAGCTTTGAGAGATCGGAGAAAATCGAGAAATTGCCGGCCGGGCCGATAAGGCCAAGCCCCGGCCCCATATTTGACAGGCAGGTCAGCGCCGCCGTGAAGTTCGTCGCGGTGTCAAACCCGTCAAAGGAGATCAGCAGTGTTCCGGCCAGCACCAGGAGCATATACAGCGTGGAATACGAGAACACCGCCCGTATCACCGTCTGCTCCACCCGCTGCCCTTCCATCTGTAGACGGCTGACGCGGCGCGGCCATATCACGCGCCGCATGTCGGAAAACGCGGCTTTCAGCAGCATCATCACGCGCGAGAGCTTGAGGCCGCCGCCGGTGCTGCCCGCGCAGGCGCCGACGAACATGATTATCACCAGCAGCCACTGCGAATACTGCGGCCACTGCGTGAAATCCGCTGTGCCGAAGCCGGTACTGCTGACGAGCGAGGCGACCGTGAACGACGAATAGCGCAGTGCCTCGGCGAAGCCGCCGTACTGTCCGGAAATGTTCCAGGCGACGGTGAGCATCGAGAAGGCCACGAACACGCCGAAGCAGCGCAGCTCCTGATTTTTTAACACGTCGCGCACGCGCCCCATGAGCAGCAGGAAATAGAGGTTGAAGTTCACGGCGAAGAGCAGCATGAACACGCTTATGACGACCTCGATATACAGGCTGTCAAACGCCGCGATGCCCGCGCCGCGCGTCGAGAAGCCGCCTGTGCCGGCGGTTGCGAAGGCGTGCAGCATCGCGTCATAAAAGCTCATGCCGCCGCAGAGGAGAAAAACGGTCTCTATCGCGGTAAGCCCCATATATATTATATAGAGTATCGCCGCGGTCTTTCTCGCGCGGGGGACGAGCTTGCCGACGACCGGCCCCGGGATCTCCGCGCGCATTATGTGCATCGAGTGCTCGCCGCTCATCGGCAGCACCGCCATGATGAACACCAGTACGCCCATACCGCCTATCCAGTGCGTGAACATGCGCCAGAACATGCAGCCGCGGCTCATCGCCTCGACGTCCGTGAGCAGCGTAGAGCCGGTGGTCGTGAAGCCGGAGACGGTCTCAAACAACGCGTCCACATAGCTCGGGATATCGCCGCTGATGACAAAGGGCAGCGCGCCGATAAGCGACATCAGTATCCACGACAGGCCGACCGCCGTGAAGCCCTCGCGCGCGTAGATATCGCGGTTTTTCGGCTTGAACAGCATGAAGATACCGCCAAGCGCTGCGGCCGCCGCGATCGTGACCGCAAAATTGAGCACATTTTCGCCGTAGCACAGTCCGGCGATAAGCGGAAGCACCAGCAGCGCCGCAATGATCAGCAGCACCATGCCAAGTATCCGCGCAATCATTCTGTAATTCATAGCGTTTATTTGTCAACGATACCGTCTATGGTCTTGAGTTTGCCTGCGCTGGACACGATTATCGCGTGATCACCGGCGCAGATGGTGGTTTCGCCGTCGGGGATTATGCTGCGGTCGCCGCGGATGACGGCGCAGACCAGCACGTTCGGCTTGAGCTTCAGCGACTTGAGCGGGATGCCGATGCAGGCCGCGCCCTCCGTCACTCGGAATTCCAGCGCCTCGACCTTGCCGTCGGCAAGGCGGTAGAGCGTCTCCATGCTGCTGCCCATCGAGTCGTGCATCGCGCGGACGTAGCGCGCGAGCTGCTGCGCGACCAGCTCCTTCGGCGTGACGATGCAGTCGAGATCGGAGCTTTCGAGTATCTCGGTGAAGTGCTCGCGGTTGACCTTGGTGACGATGCTACCGACGGCGCGCTTCTTCGCGTAGAGCGAGGTAATGATATTGTCGCCGTCGTCGCCGGTGAGCGCGACAAAAGCGTCCGTCGTGCGGATGCCCTCCTCCAGCAGGACTTCGCTGCGCGTCGCGTCGCCGCAGACGATGTTCGCGCCGGGCAGAATGTCGCACAGACGCTCGCAGCGTTCGGGGCTGCGGTCGATGACGGACACGCCGATGCCGCTCTCCTGAAGCAGCCTTGTCAGGTACACTGCGATGCGGCTGCCGCCCATTATCATGACGTTGCGCACGGGCTTTTTATACTGCCCCATGGCCATGAAGAACTTGCGCAGCTCCTTTGTGGCGCCGGTGATGCTCAGGCGGTCGCCCGCGTGAAGGGTGAATTCGCCGTTCGGGATGATCGCCTCGCCGCCGCGCTCCACGACGCTGACCAGCACCTTCGCCCCGCAGACCGACGGCAAGTCCTTCAGCTGCATGCCGTCAAGCTTCCCGTGCTCGCGCACGCGGTGCTCCACGATCTCGACGCTGCCCTTGGAGAAGGTATCGACTCTGGCGGCGCTCGGGAAGCGCAGTATGCGCGCGATCTCCTTGGCGCACTCGTATTCGGGGTTTATGGTTATCGACAGGCCGAGCACCTCGCGCAGAAACTCCGTCTGCCGCAGGTACTCCGTGTCTCTTATACGCGCGATGACGTGCTTCGTGCCGAGCTTGCGCGCGGTGATGCCGCAGACCATGTTGACCTCGTCCTGCTGGGTCGCGGCCATTAGGAGGTCGGCCTCCGCCGCGCCCGCGCCGAGCAGCGTCTCATGGTTCGTCGCACTGCCCTCCACGCATATGACGTCAAGCTCGTTGGAAAGGTGGGTTATGGTTTCGGGGTCGCGGTCGATGACCGTGATGTCGTGCCCCTCCTCGGAAAGTATTTTTGCAACAGAGTAGCCAACCTTGCCGGCTCCTACAACAATTATTTTCATAGCTTGCTCCTTTGCATAAAAAGTACGCAAAAACCTTTTTATATTATATCATTTTCCCGTATTAAGGCAAGGGCAATTTGTCCTTTTGCCGGTTTGGGACGCAATTCTCGCTGTGCGAGAGAGATTTTCGGTCTGAGGGCTGGTATTTTTTCTTGCAATTTTGTAGAATGAGACTGCACAAGGCCAAGTGACTTCATTGTTGAGGAGAAAATAAATGGAAAAGAAAACCATCGGCAACTTCATAGCCGCCCTGCGCAAGGCAAACGGGCTTACGCAAAAAGAGCTTGCCGAAAAGCTCAACGTCTCCGACAAGGCGGTCAGCCGCTGGGAGCGCGACGAGTGCTATCCCGACCTGACGATGATTCCCGCGCTGGCGGAGATCTTCGGTGTCAGCTGCGACGAGCTTTTAAACGGCGGGCGCATAAACAGTGAGGAGCGCCAGCCGCGCCAGGAGCAGAAGACCGCGAAGCAGATAGACTTCCTTATAAACCGCGTGCGCGCGAGCTTCGCCGTTCACTCGGCGGGGATATACGCGCTCAGCGCGCTCGGCCTGCTGGCCGCGCTCGTCTGCAACACGGTGTTCGACCGCGCGTATCTCGGCTTCTTCCTCGCATGCGTATTCTATGTGGGCGGGCTTATGTGGCTTACGATGAAGCTCATCGCTTCGTTTTCCGCGCTGGTATACGAGACGGAGTCGCCGCTGCTCGACCGCGTGAAGGAGAAGATCGTCCGCGGCGCGGCGGGGAATCTGACCGGCGTACTCATTATGTTCGCCGCAGTCCTGCCGCTGATAGTCGTGGTGAACAGCCCCTACTACGGGCTTGATATCAGCGACTGGGCGAGATACGGCCTCGTCTTTGCCGGCATCGCCGCCGTTATCGGCCTGATAATATGCGCGGCCGTGCCGCGGATATGCACGGCGCGCGGCGTGTACGTGCCGGAGGATATGACCGTGAAGGCCGACAAGCTGCGGCTGAAGAGCGCGCTGATCCTCGTGGCAGTGCTAGTCGTGACCGCAGCGGTGCAGATAGCGCTGAACTACGACACCAGGCTTTTTGCCGACTCCACTTCGTTTGACACCGTCGACGACTTCGTTGCTTTCATGGAGACAAAGCAGACCTCGGGCGGGTACAATGACGCTCCCGCAACTGCGGCGGAATACGACGCGCCGGCATATGATTCGAGACAGTGGCGCGAGCAGCACACCCATAGCATAGAAGCGCCGGACGGCAGCGTGGTATGCACATATATTCAGCGCAACGAAAACGTAGCCAGCATGAGCTTCACTTGGGTCGAAAACGAGCTTGTGAGCATAAAGGTCATAACCGGCGACCAGCTGCGCGTGGCATGGCAGCGCCAGACGCTGATGAACGAGGCGTTCATCGCGGTATACATCGTCGAGGCCGCCGTTTGCCTGATCGTGTTCCTGTCCAAAAAGAAAAAGCTGGCGTAAGCAGATGATTCTGAAACAACCACGGTTTCTGTTGAAACCGTGGTTGTTTTTCAGCGCTTTTTCACCGCCAGAATGTAGTTCACGCCCTTCGGCGCGCGCATATCATCCCGACATGGCGCGAAATACCGCTTCGTCATCTCCTCGTCGTCGAGCTGTTCATAGATGAGAAAGCCGCAGTCGGCCAGCATTTTCTCTATCTCGGCGGCGGTGTACTTCGCCTTCATGCTCTCCCCCGCCGCGCCCGCGAGCTGTTCGTTCCGGCGCGTCTCGCCTGAGCCATCCGGCGTCTGGTAGTCAAAGCATATCGCGGAGCCGTCCGACCACAGGTCGGAGATCGACCGGAGCAGGCCGCGGAAAGAGTCGCTGTCCAGATAGTAGCTGAGGCCGAGCAGGCTTCCGAAGGACTTGTCCTCCGCTTTAAAGCCCGCGCCGCGCCTCCCACCGACCGTATTCTTATTACTATAAAAATCCGTTAATTTCAAGACTGGAAATTTTGCAGAAAATGTGGTAATATAAAGGTGGTGATGTTCTTCTGGGTGCTGAAAAAAGAGACCGCCATTGAGGCGGTCAGCGAGGGCATAGAAAAGCCCCTCGGCAAGTGGTTTTATCCGCTTTGCAAATATGTGTACTGCACGCTGACGCTCGTAGCGCTGATAGCAGGCGCGATCCTGGGCGGAATAGGATAAGATAAAGATAAATATGCTCCCCGGACTGCGGTCCGGGGAGCGCTTTTTTAGAAAGGACATACCCGCACCGTAAGGTGCGGGTATGCATGCGGAGTGAAATGTTTATACGAAGGTGAACGATCAGATGTGAATGTAGATGCCGAGAGCATCGACAATTACCATCAGCACAACGCAGAGGATAGCAATAAGGAAAAGATTCTTAAACCATTTCGACTGCTCTTCTTCTTTGCAGCTGGTGAGCTGTACGTAGGTAGCGAGAACTATACCGCCTCCTGCGGACAGAGGAGAGACAGCTGCGGCAAAAGAGGTGTTAACAACGGAGGACAGCATCTGCATGACATTGACATCGCCGCCGAGTTTCTCAAGAATACCGGGGATAGTCGGAATGAGAGTAGGCATGACAACACTTGTTGTGGTGCTGAACCAAGACATGATGCCGGCTGTGAGACCCATAATGGGAGCGGCGGTCTTTTCGGTCATAAGGCTGGAGAGACCGGCAAGCTTATCAACGCTTACCATGTCAAATCCCGCCCGAAGTTTGCGGCAAAGCTCGGCATGGTCGATGAGATAGTGCCGATGGACGATCTGAGAAACTACATGATGGCCTTTACTCAGGCCGCTTACCAGAATCCCAGCACCATCTGCCCGCCGCATCAGATGCTCACTCCGAGATGCATCCGGGAGTACAATAAGACAAAGAAATAAAGAATAAATAAGCAAAAAGGGACGGAAAATACTCATTACCCTGCTTGCCGTTGCCGTGACCGTTTCGCTTACAACTGTTCCGGCGTTTGCTTTGACCGAAAGCGAAGTGCAGGATCAGGTAAACGCCGTCGGGAAAGAAGTTGTTACCGGAAACCTCTTCGTGTGGTTTCTGTGTGCGATTGCCTTTTTGAAGGTATCGCAGAAAATTTGCTAAGATCCGCGGCGCCCGTTCGGTTGGCGTGCTACTCACCCCGGCCGATGTGTTCGTGGTCTATGACCTCGGCAATTCTCTGATGAAATGGGAGTACAAATCCGAAATGAGGACAAAGGCGCTGATGAAAACGGTGCTGTGCCGGGAGCGCCTGCCGCACCAGTATCCGCCCGAAGCGGTACAGGGACTTCTGCTGGCAGACAGTATGGAGCAAGCCTATGACATTCTCAAAGAGAACGAGGGACGGCAGTATTTTATCCTTGACGGAAATTATGAGCATTTCTATTTTCTCACAAACGACCGCAAGGGAGAACGGCTGTTGAGCCTGCTATGCAGCAGGGCGCTGACAGAACAGCTCACGGATATTCTGTATGCTGACCTGTACGAATGTGATTTTGCAGGCAACTTGGAATGCGACGCCGCCGACCGAGACGGCGAGCCGGTGCTGCTCTCTTTCTTTTGCGATCTGCCCCGTATCAAGCGATTTGACACGGCGTTGCAGCTGCAAAACAAGTGCGGCACGCTGATCTGCTTTGACTCCCAACGGGAGGCGCTGGAGCGCTATTGCAGCGACCGGGTAAAATTTCAGACCATTGACTTTGAGAAATGGGAAAGGAGCTTTTTTGAGTAAGAAGAAAAGACTGTTTGGCATATTGCTGGCGCTTCCGCCGCTTCTGCTGGGACTGCTCTACGGCGGCGGATATATTGCCCAGTTTATGCGCAATTATCATGAGTGGGAGGCTGCCGGCGGAACGCCCGGCAACGGAACTTCACCCACCGTGCCGTCCTTTGCTGTCAGCGAGTGCCTGCGTGCCATTTTTACTATGCCATACGGCATAGTCGGCATTCTCATTTGCGTGGGAGCGCTGGTGCTGCTCATCGTTATGGTCATGCGTATGGGCTACAGTGAAACCGGCGAATACGACAAGGACCGTAACTTCATCTATTCCAAGAAGGGCACCTACGGCACATCCGGCTTTATGAGCGAAAAGGAAGCCGAGGAGATATTTGACTTACGGACGAGCCTTAAAAACCATAACGGCACGATCTTCGGGCTGCTGAACGGGCGGTATGTGTGTATGCCGGAGGAAAGTATGCTCAACAAAAATGTGGCGGTGTACGGTGCCAGCGGCAGCATGAAAACGAGGGCTTACTGTATCAACCGCATTTTGCAGGCGACCGTTCCGAACAAGGACGGAAAAATGGAATCGCTGATCATTTGCGACCCGAAATCCGAGCTGTACGAAAAGACCAGCGAGCTGCTGCGCAAGACGCATACCGTTAAGGTGTTCAATCTGGTGTGCCCTGAAAATTCAGACTCGTGGAATTGCCTTGCGGAGATCGAGGGCGATGAACTGATGGCACAGCGCTTTTGCGATGTCATTATTAAAAACACCGGCTCGGAACGGGGCGACCACTTCTGGGACAGCGCCGAAATGAATCTGCTCAAAGCGTTAGTCCTCTATGTGGAGCAGGGGTATCCGCCCGAGCGGAAGAATATCGGGCAGGTCTATCGGCTACTGACCCACTGCGATGAAAAAGAGCTGAACAGCCTGTTCAATATGCTGCCGTCCTCGCATCCGGCGAAAGCCCCCTACGCCATTTTTCAGCAGGCGTCCGATACCGTGCGCAGCGGCGTGATCATCGGCCTTGGCTCAAGACTGCAGGTATTCAAGAACAGATCCATCTGCAATATGACCGCCTTTGATGAGATCGATATGGAGCTGCCGGGACAGCAGCCCTGCGCTTATTTCTGTATCACCAGCGACCAGGACAGTACATTCGACTTTTTATCGTCATTGTTTTTGTCCTTTGTTTTTATCAAGCTGGTGCGGTATGCAGACAAAAACTGCGAGGGTGGCAAGCTGCCTATTCCCGTTCATGTACTCGGTGAAGAGCTGACGGCCTGCGGCGTTATTCCCGACCTCAGCCGGAAAATCAGCGTGATACGCTCCCGAAACATCAGCATGAGCTGCGTGTTCCAGAACCTTGCCGGACTTCAGAACCGATACCCGCTGAACCAATGGCAGGAGATCCTCGGCAACAGCGATGTGCAGCTTTTTCTCGGCTGCGTGGATGAACTGACGGCAAAGTACATCAGCGACCGCTCCGGCGAGGTTTCCGTGCATGTGCAGAGCAAGGCAAAGCAGCTCGGCACCTGGCGGATATCCAACTACACACCGGAATACAGAGAGACCAGCGGCGTCGGCAAGCGAAAGCTGCTGACGATGGATGAGGTCTTGCGGCTGCCGATCAGCAAGGCGCTCATCATTATTCGAGGCCGCAAGCTATTGCAGGTGGACAAATGCGATTACACAAAGCACCCGGAAAGTAAAAAGATGATTTCCTGCAAGGCTTCTGCACATATACCCGAGTGGCAAAAAAAGCAACCGAAGGAGGTGGAAGAAGTATCGCCTGCGCCGGTCAAAAAACCGGGCAGAAAGAAAAGGGCACCGACATCCAATGTGGTGCCAACCGACAAAGACAGTATCATGTCCAAAAACTAAAGGAGGAATCAACCTATGCCTAAGAAAAAAGAAGAGCCGGAAGTTACCGCTGCGGTGGAAACGACCGAAAGCACTGCGGAGGTGATGAAACACGCAACATCAAATTTGCGACCTATGCCGAAAAGGTCGTTACCAACGGACTTCGTACATACTGCCGCCTGATGTGCGGCAAGCAAAAGCATCATATTTCACTTCCGGTCCAAAGTGAGCCGGATGAGGACGGGCTTTCCATGGAGCAGCTGTCGAGTGAGGACAACACGCTGGACAAGCTGCTTGAGGAGCAGGACATCTGTATGCTGCTGCAAAACTGCAAGCGGCAGTATACCGGTACTGCCCGCCTCGGTATTGAAGCGATCGAATGGAAGGTCAAGGGCTTGTCCGGTGCAGAGATCGCCAAAATGTATGGGGTCAAGCCGAATCTTGTGGGTGCGTGGATCTCCAGAGCTGCCGGACGGTTAAAGCAAAACCGTGATTTCATGCAGTATTTTGACCGCCCTGTTGAAATGGACAGCTCGTAAGTCGTATAAGAAGAATAAACGGAAAAATGAGGTGGTTTCATGAAGAAATTATATACCGCAGTCGGACGGATGCAGTTCAAAGGAAGAAACCGGGATATGCGCTGCCCGATGGTGCTTCTGAATAACAAGGAATACATTCTGGACATCCAGGAAATGATGATTTGGTCAATTCTGAACTGGCGTATCCTCTCTGATGATGAGATCAAAACGCTGTATGAAAACAAAGCACAGGAAACCGGCTATATGACGCACCGTTCTGCTGCGGAATGTATGCAGCGGCTGGTACGGCGCGGCCTGGTTGCCGAGGGCGAAGGCGAGCTCGGTGCGGACGCACTGTTCAATTTGCTTTCCGGCCTGTATGTTGTGCCGATTTCGGAAAGCCCGATCCTGCGGCTGATCTCCTTTATTCGACTGACGGTGTTTGAGCATATCCCGTATGCTGTCACCAAGCAGATCTTCCGCAGAGATAAGCGGAACAGTGATGAACAGAAGGTCATGCTGCTTGCAAACCAAGCGATGCTTTCCACGGCGGAAATGATCAAGTGTGCGGAGTTAAACACCTTTGCGTTCGACAGCGAGGATGAATTGATCGATACGCTTTATCACGACGAATACACGACAAGCGAAAACATCGCCCACAGCGTTCGCTTCCTGCCCCAGTGCCGTCCAGTCATCACTTCCGTAGCCAACCTGTACCTGCGAAAACAAATCATTTTTGAAAGGATGTAAGTCATGGGTCAAATAAAAGGCGCACCGGCGCCGCTCAAGCGGAAGCTGTTCCTTACCGGGATCATCGGAGCCGGATGCCTGCTGATTGGTGTTTCAATGTGTTTCATACTGAAGGACCGGATCATGCTGTTTCTGAGCCTTGCGGTATTTGTGGCCAGCGCCGGCAGGGCGCTGAGCTATTACCGCATCATCACCGATAAAAGCTACGAGACCGTCGAGGGCGTCTGCGTTTCGGTCGTCCCTAAGCCGCTGCGCAAATACCGTAAGATCAAAATTATGGACGGCGACGGTAACGAGTCTACTATGCTGCTCGGTAAGCAATCAAAGGTGAAGATCGGCTATCGATATCGGTTCTATTTCAAGGAAACGCAGCATATTTCTCTCGGCAGCGAGTATCTCAATTCCGCTATGTCCTCAGATCATTTCCTCGGGTATGAGGAGTTGGGTGAGTTTACGGCCGAAGCAACTGAATAATACCACGGAGGCGCTTCTGTAATAGCATTGACACATTTAGAAGCGCCTCATTTGAATGTTATATTAAAACCGCAAATTCGACTCAAAATATCAAGTTTCGCACCGATTGTATTGTTCTTTTTATCTTGACATCTACTTTGATCTCTGCTATAATGTTGACATGATATAGTAGGAACGGAGGAATCTTTTGTGAGCTATATGGATGTTAAGACTGCAGCTGACCGTTGGGAATTGACCGAAAGAAGAATTACCACGCTCTGCAGAGACGGACGCATTGCGGGTGCGAAAAAGGAAGGAGGCTTATGGCTTATTCCTGACGACGCTGAAAAACCAGCGGACGGCCGCAGAAATAAGTCTTCACGAGCTATGAAAACAACCGCCAAATTACCTTTACCCATTGGTGTGTCCGATTTCAAGGAATTGGTTTCGGGATACTATTATGTGGATAAGACCCTGATGCTCAAGGAGTTTATCGATTCCAAGCCCAAGGTTTCTCTTTTTACCCGTCCAAGACGCTTCGGAAAAACATTGGCAATGGATATGCTGAAAACCTTCTTCGAGGTTAGCGACACGGATACCTCCAAGTATTTCAAGAATAAAAAGATTTGGAGCTGCGGCGAGGAGTACCGTCGTGAGCAAGGAAAATACCCGGTCATCTTCGTTACCTTTAAGGATATTAAGTTTGCAACATGGGAACAGACCTATACGGCGATTCGTGAGATCATTGCAAATGAGTATCTGCGCCACGATGTTTTGCTGACGAGTGACAAGTGCAATGATTTTGAAAAGGACTATTTCCGTAAGGTCGTTGACGGAACGATCACGGAAGTCAGTATGGCAAGAGCTTTCCTGGAGCTTTCGCACATGCTCAATAAGCATTATGGCCGTCCCGCTGTCATTATCATTGATGAATATGATACGCCTATCCAGCAGGGCTACACGGAAGGATACTACGAACAGATCACCGGCTTTATGCGTAATCTTCTGTCCGGCGCCTTCAAAGATAACTCGAACCTTTCCTATGGATTCCTAACTGGCATTCTTCGTGTGGCAAAGGAAAGCATTTTCAGCGGTCTCAACAACTTGAAGGTAAACTCCATTCTCGAAGACCGCTACAGTGAATATTTCGGCTTTACCAAAGACGAGATCCGAGACATCATGGAGTATTACGGCCGAACGGATAAGTATGAGGAGATCTGCGAGTGGTATGACGGCTATCGCTTTGGCGATACGGACATTTTCAATCCCTGGTCCGTTCTCAATTATATGGATGAGAATTGCTCGGCAAAAGCCTATTGGCAATCCACGGGAGATAACAGCATCATCCGACAGATCGTTGCGGAGGCAGACGATGAGACTGCAGACAATCTCCGCAAATTGATGCAGGGACAAATGGTTTCCTCTTATGTGGACACCTCTGTTATCTATCCCGAAATCAGGAATAATCCGACAACGATCTACAGCTTCCTGCTTTCTGCCGGCTATCTGAAGGTCGTAAAAAAGGATGAACTGCACGATGGAAATGCCATCTGCGACATTGCCATACCGAATAAAGAGATTTTCTATGTCTATGAAAAGGAGATCCTTTCTGCACTGACGAATGTGATCTCCCAGTCAACCGCTATTGCGATCCAGCAGGCCATTATAAAGCAGGATGTTCCGAAACTGCAGGATAATCTGCAGAAGCTGCTGCTGAATTCCATCAGTTCCTTTGACTATGCCCATGAGAATTTCTATCACGGACTTATCCTCGGGATCTGTGCAATCATGAATAACCTCTATCGTGTGGACTCCAACAGAGAATCTGGCCACGGCAGATACGACATTCAGCTAAGACCTTACGACAAGAAAATGCCGGGTATTATCATAGAACTCAAGGTGTTAAAGGACGGCGTTGCCGAATCTCGCATTGACAGTGAGCTTGAAGCTTCCGCCAAGGAGGCCCTGGCACAGATTGAAAGACAGCAATATGTTACGGCGATGAAGCAGCAAGGCATTACCCATTTCTTCAAGGTTGGTGTTTCCTTCTACAAGAAGCATGTCAAATTGCTGAGCGACACCGAATAAGCTACGCGATTGACTTCCATGCTTAATTTATCTTTCAGAATAAGCGTGGAAGTCAATTTTGCGTATAAAGAATACTTCGGTGTGCCCCGACGCATGGGAATAACCGGTAGTTTCAAGCATATCAAAACCCGAAATATCTATATATAGACTTTGCGGACTTGACAATCACAATATATAGTGGTATAATACCCTTGTAATTGATTTTTGTGCGTTTCTCCGTAAGGAGTATCGTGGTACAGTGCCACATTGCACAGAGCGTTAAGTTTGTAATTCAGTGCCGACAGTACGGTTCTGCCCTTATGGGCGAAGGAATCGTTTGCCGGCACTTTTTTATATAGATATTTCAGCCGTAAGGCAGAAAGGAGAAGAATGGCACAGGTAAATGTTATCGGTCGGATAACTGCCGATCTGGAGCTGAAGACCAGTGAAAAGAGCAACCCGTATGTACGCTTTGACATTGCCGAGAATATCGGCAGCCGTCAGGCCCTGCATACACAATATTTTCAGGTTTGTGCATGGGGTGAGGACGCCAACAGGCTGATGAAAGCCCATGCAAAAAAAGGAAGCCTTATCTGGGTGACAGGCTCGCTGGAGCTTGAGCCGTACACCAAGCGTGACGGTATTTCCATAGATAAGCGTATGAAAATATTGCTCGATAACTGGGGCTTTGTTCCCGTCGGCAGAGTCGGAGCCTCAAAGCAGGAGCCGACACCGCCCGATCCCAAGATACCGCCTAAACAGGAATATGACGGTATTGACGGAGAAAGAGACGCATTGCCGGGTTGATTTCCGGCGCCGAGAGGAATCGTTGTGTTTTTAGGAAGAAAACGCAGCGGTTCCTCTTTTTTTATTTTCAGAGAGAACAACAAAGAAAGGATGAACCGAATGAGAAAAAAGAAAAACCTATGGTCCGGCGTTTCGATACTGATTGTCGCAGTGCTGGTCATCACAGCCTTTATCCGTGGAAATGCGCAGGCGTGGCTTCTTGCCGCAGCCTTTGTCATTTGGGCGGTATGGGCGACCTACTATTTCCTTGTTCCGTATATCAAGGAGGAGCTTCACAAACGGGAGGCAAAGCGCATCCGCAAAAAATGCGAAAAGCAGGATGCGGCCTTCGACCGATTCATTATCCCCGAAGTGTCCGACCCTGTGGAGCAGGTACTGCTTCGCCATGCCAATTATCGCATTTCAGCCTATCTGCAATCGGTATACCCCAACGCAACCTGGGAGTGGCGTGAGGAATTCCCGGAACGGATCATAGCAAAGGGCGGCACCGGACGAGTCAAGCTGTTCGGGGTGGACGGTTATAATTTTGCTGATGTGACATTTGACCAGAATCCATATTCATCACGCACATATAATGGCGGCCCTGGATCTCGTAGTTGACGGGAACGATCTCCTGTCCGTCGCACCACCAATGATCCTTTGCGTTGTAGTTTGTGGTCTTGATCTCAAGGATCGCCGTTTTGCCGTTTGGCAATCGGATGAAGTAATCAATGTCTGCCAGCATATAGGTGTAGACCGGGTGATAAAACATCTTCTTCACCTGATAGATCTCAAAGCCTGTTTTCACATGGAAAATCTCAGCGACCAGATCCTCAAGCAAATGCCCGACCTTCTTTTGCACCCAGTTGCTTTCGCCGTCCTCATATGATACGACTTTGAGTTTGTCGTAGTAGAGGTCGCGGGCGGTCGCAAATGGGGACACACCTAAAATGGCAGCGGCGTCACTTCCGCCGATCCCTCTGCGGCGATATTCCAGCCATTCCTCCTCCGGCAGATCTGCCGTGTCAACCAAAACCAGCGGTTCGTAGGTACTCGTTGTGTTCGGCATATTATGCACCTCGATTCTGAGGCTGATAAAGCCTTGTGTGAGAGACATATACCGTTTTCAGCGGGTACTTTGCAAGATTTCTTGCCTCCTTTCTTTTCATCTGCTGCTTGAACACAGCAGGTCTGGACACTCTTCTGTGCGAGTGCCGATGGGTTCGTCTTTTCATTCGATTTCCGCCTTTCTAAAAATGTATTCCAAAAGCACGAAGGCTTTTTGGGCATAAAAAAAGCGAGAACAACAGCCGATGCCTTTTCAGGCATTCATGTCCGTAATGAATTACGAACAGGTGTCATTCTCGCAGAGGATATAAATATCCTGAAAAAATAAAAAATGCCAGTACATAACCGGCCTCACGGCACAGTTATACTACTGACATACTGCAAACTTAACGATATGTGCAATGCAGAAGCGTACTGCCGGTCCTTACGGACAACGCACAAAAATCAATTACAGAAAAAGTATAGCACAATATATCGTGTTTGTCAAGAATTTAGAAACTATATATAGTTATGCGGGTGGCAATACAGAAAAGGAAATTTTGTTTTTTTGAATTTTGATTGCAGAAAAGGCGGGTATACCCCCGTGTTTATTAGTGAACGGATAGAGGAAGAAGCTCTATCCGCTTATGCACCTTGAAAACCGAATATCCTTCCGCCGGGAGTTATACAGGATCTGCGGACAGTATGCCACAATGATCGATTCGGAGCGTGCCCACAGAAGAATTGCCGCATAGCGGCAGCCTGCCAATACGCGGCTGAAATGGGCGCAGGAAATGGCCCGGCGGACAGGCGTTTTTAATTTGAACACAAACTAAATATAAATATATGCGGACAGCCCCACACGGGATCTTTTGCGAAAAGTAGTATAATGACAATATCGCAAGGATACTCCATTGCTGCAGGCTGTCAGAAAGGAGGAAAACATGGCGGAATACAAACCGACAGCATTACAGACGAGCAAAAGATACTTGACAGCAACGGATGTTGCCGAATTACTCGGTGTTTCCCGCAGTACGGCATACCGCATTATCAAGCGGCTTAACAGTGAACTGGAAAAAGCCGGAAAGCTGACTGTGGCGGGCAAGGTATCTGCCAAATATTTTTACGAGAATACCTACCTGTAAGTGACGAGGGAAACCGTATCCGGGCGATGAAACTTTTACAGATCGGAGGTGAAATCATTGCCGACCTACAAAGACGAAAAGACAGGGTTATGGTACTGTAAATTTGTTTACACAGATTGGACAGGCACCAAAAAGCAGAAAAAGAAGAAAGGTTTTCGCCTGCAAAAAGAGGCCAAGCAGTATGAACTGGATTTTCTGAGCAAGACATCAAATTCCTGCGATATGCTTTTTAGTGATATGGTAGAGATCTATATGGATGACTGCAAAGCCAGAATCAGACCGACTACCTACAAAGGGAAAGAGGACATCATTGCGGTACATATTATGCCGTATTTCAAGAATTTGAAAGTCAATGAGATCCAGCCGATGAATGTGCGTCGCTGGCAAACCGAGCTGATGAACAATCAGAAGAATTATAAGCCAACCTATCTGAGAACTCTGAACAGCCAGTTGTCTGCGATTTTCAATTTTGCAGTCAAGTATTACGGCCTCGGCAGCAATCCGGTACAAAAAAGCGGAACTATCGGTAAAAAGAATTCTGGCTTGGAACAGATCTGGACAGCGGACGAATTCAAGATTTTTATTGATGCTGTCAGTGATAAGCTGCAGTCCAAGGTCATCTTTAATCTGCTTTACTGGACAGGAATGCGATCCGGAGAAATGCTAGCTTTGACCCTGAACGATTTCGACTTTGAGGAACGGACGGTTTCCATTACAAAAAACTATGCGCGTATAGACGGCGAGGACTTATTCCTTGACCCAAAGACGCCAAAAAGCAATCGCAAAATTACCTTGCCGCAATTCGTTTGCGATTTGGTAAAGGATTATGCCGACAGATTGTACGGCTACGATCCGTCAGATAGACTGTTTGAAGTAACAAAGCATTATTTGAAGCACGAAATGGAAAGGGGCTGCAAGAAGACCGGACTCCGGGAGATACGGGTGCACGATCTTCGTCACAGCCACGCCAGCTTGCTGATTGAACTCGGTTTTGCACCGCTGCTGATCAGCGAACGCCTCGGGCATGAGAGCGTAACGACAACTTTGGAGATTTATTCCCACCTGTACCCGACAAAACACGGGGAAGTTGCAGACCGCTTGGAGGCTTTCGCATAAATTTTTCGTGTACCCGCCGTGTACCTTTCATGTACCCGGAGCAAAAAAGAAACCCGAAAACCCTTGAAAATAAAGGGTTTTCGGGTAAGTGGCGATTACTCCCACTCTATCGTTGCGGGGGGCTTGGAGGTGACGTCGTAGAGAATACGGTTTATGCCGCGAACCTCGTTGACGATGCGCACGGACACCTTATCCAGCACCTCGTACGGAATGCGCACCCAATCCGCGGTCATAAAGTCCGAGGTAGACACCGACCGCAGAGCCAGCGCGTAATCATAGGTACGGCCGTCGCCCATGACGCCGACGGAGCGCATATTCGTGAGCGCCGCGAAATACTGGCTCATGGTGTTCTGCAATCCGGCCTTCGCTATCTCGTCGCGGAAAATGTAGTCCGCTTCTCTGAGAATGTCCAGCTTCTCTTTCGTGACCTCGCCGATGACGCGGATGCCGAGGCCGGGGCCGGGGAACGGCTGGCGCTGGACAAGCGTTTCCGCCAGGCCAAGCTCGCGGCCGAGTACACGCACCTCATCCTTGAACAGCATACGGAGAGGCTCTATTATCTCCTTGAAATCCACATAGTCGGGTAGGCCGCCGACATTATGATGGCTCTTGATGACCGCCGCATCGCCCTTGCCGGACTCGATAACGTCGGGGTAAATGGTGCCCTGAACGAGATAATCGACACTGCCGATCTTCTTGCCCTCGATCTCGAACACGCGGATGAACTCCTCGCCGATGATCTTGCGCTTGGCTTCCGGCTCCACAACTCCCTTCAGTGCCGTCAGGAACCGCTCCTCCGCATCCACGCGGATGAAATTTATATCCCACTTCGCAAACGCGGCCTCAACCTCGTCGCCCTCGTCCTTACGCATCAGGCCATGGTCAACGAACACGCAGGTGAGCTGATTGCCGACGGCCTCGGCCAGCAGTGCGGCGGCCACGGAGGAATCGACGCCGCCGGATAGTGCGAGCAGCACCTTGCCGTCGCCGACCTTCGCGCGTATCTCCTCAATAGCGCGGCGCTTGTAATCCGCCATCGTCCAGTCGCCGACCGCGCCGCAGATCTCGTAGAGGAAGTTATGCAGCATCTCGCTGCCATAGACGGTATGGTTGACCTCGGGATGAAACTGTACGCCGTAGAAGCCGCGCTCCTCGTCGCAGATGCCGACGGTCGGGCAGGCGGTGGAATGAGCGACAAGGCGGAAGCCCTGCGGAACCTGCGCCATATAGTCGCCGTGGCTCATCCACGTTATGCTCTCGGCAGGAATATTCTTGAAAAGCTTGCATGAGGTATCAAAATAGGTCTCCGTCTTGCCGTATTCGCGCGCGGAATCATCCTGCGCGGCAGTGACCTTGCCGCCCAGCTCATGCGCGAGGAGCTGACAGCCGTAGCATATGCCCAGAATGGGCACGCCGAGACTGTACACACCGGTATCCACATGGGGCGAACCGGCCTCATAGACGCTGTTAGGGCCGCCGGTGAAAATGATGCCGATCGGGGCAAAGGCTTTTATCTCTTCCAGGGACGTGCTGAAGGGCTTGACTTCGCAATAGACGTTGCACTCACGGACGCGGCGGGCGATAAGCTGGTTATACTGTCCGCCGAAGTCGAGAATAAGTATCTTCTGATTTTTCATGCAGAACCTCCGTAGCTTTTTGACGAATACATTATATATTCTAATCCGCCCCTTTGCAAGAGCAAACGAAAAAAGCGTGATTTTGTTGACTTAGCTCCCAAAAAAGTGTATTATTTTTGGGTAAAAAACATTTTATTTCAGGAGGCGTTTCATGTCCGGAGTTATTTCAAGAGGAGTACGTGCCCCCATCGTGCGTGAGGGCGACGATATAATTAAGATAGTCGCGGATTCCGTCGTGGCCGCGATGGCCGAGGACGGCTTCAAGCTGCGCGAGCGCGACGTCGTTTCCGTCACCGAATCCGTTGTTGCGCGCGCAGACGGCAACTACGCCAGCGTTGACGATATCGCGGCCGACGTCAAGGCCAAGCTCGGCGGCGGCACCGTCGGCGTTGTGTTCCCTATCCTTTCCCGCAACCGCTTTGCAATATGCCTGCGCGGCATCGCGCGCGGCTGCAAAAAGGTCGTACTCATGCTGTCCTACCCCTCCGACGAGGTCGGCAACCATCTCTTTGACGAGGACACGCTCGACGACAGCGGCGTGAACCCCTACACCGACGTCCTCAGCCTTGAAGATTACCGCCGTCTCTTCGGCTATATCAAACATCCCTTCACCGGCGTTGATTACGTGGAATACTACGAATCCGTGATCCGCGAGGAGGGCGCCGAGGCCGAGATTATATTTGCAAACCACGCCGAAGCGATCGTCAAGTACACCGAAAATGTCATCTGCTGCGATATACACAGCCGCGAGCGCTCACGCCGCCGTATCAAGGCCGCGGGCGGCAAGACCGTTCTGACCTTGTGCGACATTCTCAACGCCCCCGTGAACGGCAGCGGCTGGTGCCAGTACGGTCTGCTCGGCTCCAACAAGGCCACCGAGGGCAAGGTCAAGCTCTTCCCGAAGAATGCGCAGGAGGTCGCCGAGGGTATTCAGGCAGCGCTGCTTGAGCGCACGGGCGTCAAGGTTGAAGCCATGGTCTATGGCGACGGCGCGTTCAAGGACCCTATGGGCAAGATCTGGGAACTTGCCGACCCTGTCGTCAGCCCCGGCTTCACCTCCGGCCTCGTCGGTCTGCCGAACGAGCTGAAGCTGAAGTATCTCGCCGACAACGACTTTGCCGGACTCTCCGGCAACGAGCTCAAAGCCGCGATCCAGGAGTCCATCCGCAAGAAGGACACCGACCTCAAGGGCAATATGGCCTCCGAGGGCACGACGCCGCGCCGCCTGACCGATCTCATCGGTTCTCTCTGCGACTTGACCAGCGGCAGCGGAGACAAGGGCACGCCCATCATCGTCGTGCAGAACTACTTCTCCAACTACGCTGAATAATTTTGACAGATAACAAATACCCCGCCATCCATCAGGATGGCGGGGTTCATTTTACTTACGCAAACCAAATTTTATCGCAGAAGAGCAGGAACAGATATATCGCAATGCCGAAAATGGACGCTATGGTCAGCCCCGCTTTCACGGCGGCAAGCGTATACATTCTCGCTTCTTCCTTCGTCATCGACTCCGGCTCTCTGCCGTCCGCCGGACGATCGGGCGCCTCGGGCTTATACCAAGGCATTCCCTCGATGTTCATGGGCGCAATGGTACGCCCATCGTCATCGTCATAGGTTCGATTCGTCTTTCTTTTCATTGAAGGTACCGTTTGCTTTCGCTTCCTTCAGGGCTTCCTCGGCTCTGGCCTGCTGCTCGGCATCATTATACAGGTGGCATGCGCACCAGTGACCCGGCTCTACCTCGCTCCACTCCGGAACGGCACAGCGGCAGATATCCATGCACTTGTCGCAGCGCGTATGGAATTTACAGCCGGCGGGCGGATTTGCGGGAGAGGGCAGGCTGCCCTTGAGGATAATGCGGTTGAGCTTGACGTCCGGATCGGGGATCGGGATAGCCGAGAACAGCGCCGTGGTGTAGGGGTGCAGCGGCTTGCCGAAGATCTTCTCGGTCTCGGAGTACTCGACCATGGTGCCGAGGTACATGACGCCGACCGTGTCGGAAATATGCTCGACGACGGAGAGGTCATGGGAAATGAACAGATAGGTGATGCCGAAGTCCTTCTGGAGCTGACGGAGCAGGTTGATTATCTGCGCCTGGATTGAAACGTCCAGAGCGGAGACAGGCTCGTCACAGACAATGAAGTCCGGACTGAGAGCCAGAGCGCGGGCGATGCAGATACGCTGGCGCTGGCCGCCAGAGAACTCATGCGGGTATCTGTCCTTGTAATACTCAGGCAGGCCGCAGGCCTTCATGACGCGGGTGATATAATCGTCGTACTCTTCGGGAGGGACTATGCCATGCTCACGGACGGCCTCGCCGATGATCTCACCGACGGGGAGGCGCGGAGACAGGCTGGAATACGGATCCTGAAAGACGATCTGCATGCGCGGACGCATACGGCGAAGCTCTTCCTTGCTGAGGGAGAATATTTCCTTGCCGTCGAACCAGACCTCACCGGAGGTCTTTTCGAGCAGGCGCAGAATGGTTCTGCCGGCAGTGGATTTGCCGCAGCCGGATTCGCCGACGAGACCCATGGTCTGGCCGCGCTTGATCTTGAAGCTGATGCCGTCCACAGCGCGGACGTTGCCGATGGTCTGCTTAAAGAAGCTGGACTTTATCGGGAACCACTTTACAAGGTTCTTGACCTCAAGCAGGTATTCGTTTTCCGTGTCGGGTGTTTTTTTGATTTCTTCCATCATTACAGCTCCTCCACGTTAACAGATTTGGGATAACCCATTATCTCGCCCTCGTCAATGAACCGGTAGCAGGAGACGTAGTGCGTATCGCTGATCTTTATCTCCGGAGGATACTTGCCGTCGCACTGGTCGCAGCGCATCTCGCAGCGATCGCGGAAGTAGCAGTAGTTCGGCATGTTGACCGGATTCGGAACGCTGCCGGGGATGTTGTACAGCGCGTCGACCTTCTTGCCGACGACGGGTTTGGACTTCATCAAGCCGATGGTGTAGGGGTGGCCGGGGTGGTGGAATATTTCATCCGCGGTGCCCTTTTCCACGACGCGGCCGGCATACATGACAACGACGTAGTCCGCCATGCCCGCGACGACGCCGAGGTCGTGCGTGATGAGCATGATGGAGGAGTTGAGCTTATCCTTCAGATTCTGGAGCAGATCAAGAATCTGCGCCTGGATCGTAACGTCGAGCGCGGTGGTCGGCTCGTCGGCGATGATGAGCGTGGGCGAGCAGGCAAGCGCGATGGCTATCATGATACGCTGACGCATACCGCCGGACAGCTCATGCGGGTACATGGAGTACACGCCCTCTTTGTTGGCGATGCCGACAAGGTCGAGCATCTCGAGCGTGCGCGCCTTGACCTCTTCCTTGCTCATCTCGGGGTTATGGAGCATGGTGACTTCGTCGACCTGCTGGCCGATGCGGAACACCGGATTCAGGCTGGTCATCGGTTCCTGGAATATCATGGATATCTTGTTGCCGCGAATCTCCTGCATTTTTGCAGTCGGGGTGTTGACGATGTTATATGCGGTGCCGTCGCCGAGGTTGAAGCGGATCTCGCCGCCGACGGTCTGACCTTGGGGGCGCTGAAGCAGCTGCATCAGGGAAAGGCTGGTGACGGATTTGCCGCAGCCGGACTCGCCGACAACGCCGACGGTAGAGCACTTGGGAACCACGAAGCTGACGCCGTCAACGGCCTTGACCGTGCCGACATCGGTGAAGAAATAGGTACAGACGTTATCAAACTCGACAACGTTGTTCTCGTCCTTCATCTTCGTCGTGAACAGTGCGGGATCCTTATTGGCGTCCGCTCTGTCTCTTTCGAGCTTCTTGGTTACGCGGCGGTTAAATTTTGAAATTTTCCTGGACTCTTTGCCGGATATATAGGAGGAGTTTTTTTCGTTCTTATCTGACATGATTATACCTCCTAATCAGCGTTTTGCCTTGGGGTCATATGCATCGCGCAGACCGTCGCCAACGAAGTTGAAGGCGATAACGGTCATGCAGATGAGCAGACCAACAGGTATCCAGATGAACGGATAGTGCGCCATGGCGGACGCAGAGGAGACGGAGTTGATGATGGTACCCCAAGTCGCCAGCGGGTGCTTAACGCCAAGGCCGAGGAAAGACAGGGTGGACTCGGTGATGATGGTGCCGCCGATGCCCAGAGAGGCGATGACTATAAGCTGAGGCATAACGTTCGGGACGAGGTGACGGAATATTCTGTCCTTAACTCTGATTCCCGTAGCCTCGGTTGCAACCATGAACTCCTGCTCACGCAGGGAGAGTATCTGGCCGCGAACCATACGCGCAACGCCGGCCCAGCCCATGATACCGAGCGCCGCCATCATTATCATGAGACGTACATAGGTATTCATACGCAGAGCGTCCATCATTGCGCCGAGGATTATCATAATGGGCATGGAGGGGAGACAGTAGAAGATATCGACCAGACGCATGATGAGGTTATCGACCCAGCCGCCGTAGTAACCGGCAAGGCCGCCCATGATGACGCCGAGAAGTATCTCGAGGAATACGACGACAAAGCCGACCATCAGGGAGATGCGGCCGCCGTACATGACACGCGCAAGCACGTCAAAGCCGTCGCCGTCGGTGCCGAGAACGTGAGTTCCGGAGGGTGCGGCAAACTTATCAATGACGTAAATGGTCTGGTGGCAGCTGATGCCGTAGGAGCCGGTGTCACGCCGAGAGATGGTCAGGTCGCCGTCCTCGTACTGGAGATTGCCCTGCTCGTCATAGGTGTAAACACCGTTTTCGTCCTGCATGGGCAGGCGATAGGTGAGCTCGGCAGTCTTGAGATCCGTCTCCTGCATTTCCTCAATGACGGTATTGAGCGCCTTCTTGAGGTCATAGTCCATGCTGTCCTCGCCGGAGTAGCGGCGGATGGAGATGGTGCTGAACTCGGCAAACTCGTTGCCCTGAGCGTCGAATATCTCAAGAACATCATCGTTGCTCTTGATAGTGTACTTCTGTCCCTCGTAGCTGAACTTGCCGCTGTCATAAGCCGCAAGCAGAGCGTTGACGCGGAACTCGTCACTGACCTTCAGACCGGTCTCAAAGGTATCAAGGGTGAAGCGGGTGTAAACCATGGCCATGCTGGGCTCGCCGCTCGTATAAACGTGGTGCGTCTCGCCCTTGTTGAGGATGGTGTAGTTTACGCCTTCAAAGCTGAAAGCCTTTGCCTCGGACTCGATGGCCGCGAGCATTGCCGCCTCAAACTCTTCACCGAGGCTGCCCTCGGCGTAGTTGATGCCGTCGGAGGTCTTGGTTATGGTATAGCTCTTGCCGGAGCCCTTCTTATAAGAATAAGTCTCGCCGCCGAACTTAAATTCGCCGCTCTTGCCCTTGCAGGCCTTTGCCGCATCTTCAAGTCCCTCTATCTCCTCACCGGAGAACTTGAGCTTCTTGCCGACGGCGTCATAGGTGCCGATGGTAACGGTGCTCGTACCGGCAGTGCAGACCTCATCCATTTCGCGGCCGCTGAGAGTATATATCTCGTCACCGAGACGGTTTATCTCAAAGTTGCCGGTCTCGCCCTCGACGAGCAGGTAATCCTTGCCCTCTTCGATCATGGACTTGATGTTGCTGTTCATCGCGGTAACGACCTTGCTGTCAAGCTCGACGGCGTCGTTGACGACATAGCCGTTATATGCGCTGTTTTCCTTGGCAAGCGCGTAGTTTACGTTCTGGTTATTGTACTTATAGAATATCTCCGTCTGACCGTGGGCATAGAACAGAGGCCCGAGGAAAGAGAACACAAACATGAATATAAGCACAACGGAGCCGAAAACCGCCAGTCTGTTGCGTATAAAGCGCTTAAAGACCTGACGACCGGGGGAGAGAACCTTGACGCGGGATACGTCGTCCAGATGTATCTCTTCGTTTCCAACCGGTTTTTTGTTCTGCTCGGCCGCTTCCTTGGCCTTGAGGACTTCATTCAGATTATATGATGCTGCCATAAAGTACCTCCTCAACTCAAGCGCACACGCGGGTCAACAACGGCATACAGAAGATCCGAAATGAGGTTGCCGAGCAACGTGAGAATTGAAATGAATGCCAAATAGAACATGGTAAAGGGTATATCCGCCTGTGTCATCGAATAGTAGGAGGCATAGCCTATGCCGCGGATGCCGAACAGCGTCTCGGTGATGAGTGCGCCGGAGAAGAGGCTGGGCAGGCTGCCGCCGAGGGTGGTGATGAGGGGGATAAGGGTGTTGCGGAAGGCGTGCTTATTGATGACGGCCTTCTCCGGCACGCCCTTCGCGCGGGCGGTACGGATATAGTCGGCATTGAGCACTTCCAGCATATTGGTACGGGTGTAGCGCATGAGACCGCCTATGCTGATTATGGTAATGGTAATCGCGGGCAGGACAAAATGCTTGGCCACATCCAAGAATTTTCCGAAGTCAGAGAGATATTGATAATTTCGTCCCTGCATACCCGTAAGCTCAAACCAGCCGAGCTTGACGGAGAAGACGTATTTCAATATCGTTGCGATGAAGAAGGTCGGCATCGAGATACATATCATCGAAACGACCGTGGTGAAGTAGTCGGTAAAGCTGTACTGCTTGCGGGCAGCGGCAATACCAAGTGGAATTGCTATAAGAATTTCAAGGATAAACGACACGAGTCCGAGCGCAAAGCTGTACCAGACGGTGTCATGGAATTTCTGGGTGACGGGGACAGTCCAAGACCAGCTCTCGCCCCATTCACCTCTCACAGCACTCTTAAGCCATGTAAAGTAACCCTGAACGATGCCTTTATCCATGCCGTACTGCGCATTCAAATCCGCAAGCCACTCGGAGTAGCTCTTGCTTGCGCCGGGGCGGGAAGCCAGTTCTCTTGCCTTTGTCTCAATAAAGCCCATGGGCATATTGTACATTAGCACATAGATCAGGAACATTACAAAGAACAAAATCAAAGCGCTGTAAAGCAAACGTTTAACTGTATACTTTGCCACACTATTTCACTGCTTTCTTAAATATTTGTTTCACAGCCAAGCACGGAAGGGGTAAAAACCCCTCCCGTGCGATGATTTAGGTGATGTAATTAAGCTAAACTCAATTACTTGACTGCCAGAGTCTCGATCTCGGCCTTCCAACCCCAGTACGGAGTCATGTCCTTAGGCAGAGTGTCGCAGTCAACACGGATGGTGGATGCAACGGTGCAATCCTTGCGCTGGTAGACAGGCAGCTCAACGCCCCAATCCATGATGATTTCCATGGCCTGCTTGTAGACGGACTTACGGTACTCGGTGTCAGCGCTGGTGCGGCCGTCGATGATCAGAGCATCGAGGGCGGGATCATCTACCTGGTAGTGGTTGGAGTTAGTGCCCTTACCATGTGCATTGCTGCTGTGGTAGACCTGGTACATATCGGGGTCAGCGGTGGACTGCCAGGCAGCAACCCACATCTGAGCGGTGTTGCCCTCGAGAGCGTTGTTCCAAACGGAGGAGCCGACGTCGTTAACGGTGAGCTTGATGCCGATGGTCTCAAGTGCCTTGGAGGCGGCAGTTGCAATGCCGTAGGTCGGGTGATCCTGCTTGCCATTGCCAGGGATGAGGATCTCGTAGGACTCGGGAGCGCCTGCGGGAGCGGAAGCGACCTTGCCGTCAGCATCGAAGGTGTAGCCGGCCTTCTCGAAGAAGGTGACTGCTGCCTTGAGAGCTGCGTCGTACTTCTGCTCGTCGTTCATGCTGGAGTCAAAGATGTCGTTGCCGTCGGCATCGACAGAGTATGCTGCACGGTAGCCCTCGTCAGCAGGCTGAGGAGCTGCCCAAGAGGTGTTGGAGATGGGGTACTGGATAACTGCGGCACGGTCGCCGTAGTAGGAGTTGATAACGGTGTCACGGTAGACTGCCAGAACGGTCATGAAGCCCTTACGGAGAGCCTTGGACTCCTCGGAGCCGGGGTCGCCGCCGATGTTGACGAGGTCAGCATTGATGCCGAGGTAGCCGTAGCCGCGGTAGTCAACAAGGATGGTGGTGAGAGTATCGCCGGTGAGCTCGCCGTTGGAGTTAGCATCGGTGATAGCGTTCAGGGTCTCCTCGCTGATGGAGGGGACTGCGAGGTCGTAGGTGCGGGTGACGATACCGGGAACGTAGTCAGCATCCTCGCCTTCCTTGAAGAGGATGGTCTTGGTCTTGGGCTCGCCAAGGAAGTAGGTGGGGTTGGCTTCCATGGTGACAACGCCGTTCTCGTAGCTCTTGAAGATGTAGGGACCGCAGCCGAGAGGCTCGGTGGTCTTTGCCTTGACGCCGCTCAGGTCGCCCTTGTCAAAGCCGAACTTGTTGTTGTCGTAATCGTACTTGCTGACGTCACCATAGTGGTGCAGAGGAGCAATGATGAAGCTCATGTTGTAGATGGCGGTTGCATCGTACTCAGTCATATGTACGGTGAGGGAGTAGTCGCCGGTACGGATGATGCCCTTGATGCTGGGAACGTCGTCGCCGGTAGCAACAAGCTTATCGTAATCTGCAAAGTCATCCATGAGATCGAACAGGGAGGAGCCTGCGGTCTCGGCGTCGGAAGCCTCGATAACGCTGTCGTAGTTTGCCTCGATTGCAGCCCAGAAGTCAGCAACGGTTGCGCCTTCAGTCCAAGCGTCGCCGTAGCCCCACATGTTCATACCGAACTTGACCTGCAGAGCAGGATCAGCGGTGATCTCATCGGGAGTTGCTTCGATGGTGGCTGTGTACTCGTCGGTGTTGTAGCTGCTGACAACGCTGTCAATGATTTCCTGAGCGAACTTCTCGCCGGCTGCGTCAACACTTGCCCAGAAAGCGGTCTGAGTGGCTTCGTCCCAAAGGGTGAAGTCGGTGTTGTCACGGCCTGCCTCGGCAAGGAGCTTGTAGAGGTACTGCTGAGAATTGTAGTAGTCAGCCATGCCCTCGATAGGCAGTGCGTAAACAGTGGAGCTGCCGTCGTAGGACGGGTCAGCCATAACGTAGATACCGAAGATAACGTCATCAATGGTGGCGGGGGTGCCATCGGAGAAGACGATATCGTCACGCATGGTGAGGTTGTAGTCAACGGAACCGTCATCGTTCTGAACGACGTCAACATCGCCCATGCCATAGTAGGTGTAATCGGTGCCGTTGTACTCAACGGTCTCGCCCTCTATGCCGTGGTGAATGATCGCGCCGCCGCGGTCAGCAGCGAGCAGACCGCCGGTGAAGTTGGAGACGACTTCTTCGTCATACGCGGTGGTATAGAAGAAGGGGCTGAACTTCTGGCCGAAGGTGGGGGTTGCATAGACCAGGGTGCTGGTGTTTTCCTCTACAGGAGCCTTGGACTCTTCAACGGGAGCCTTGGACTCTTCGGGTGCGGGAGTGTTGCTTTCGCCGCAAGCGCAGAGAGCAAAGACCATAACAAGAGCCAGAACCAGAGCGAGGATCTTCTTGATGTTGCTCATTTTCATTTTTCCTCCTTGATAGGATGTTTATTTATTAAACGCGGGCTTCTATATTAATTAAGCCCTGCGGTTAATAACTGGATCAGATAAGCTTCGTCGCTACCGCCTGACGGCGGGAGAACGAGAGCACGAACGCCGCGCAGAGTATCCCGGCTCCGGCGGCAAAGGCGATGTCCGCCGCATTGAGCTTTTCCGGCGCGGCTATTGCGGTGACGCCTTCGGCGATCAGGGCGACCGCCGTGAGGATGATGCCGAATACCGAGGCCGAGGGGAGATTCCCTGCGACCTTCTCCGCCTCGGAGCGCTTGAGCTTTTCCTCCGCGCGAAAGAGCGTCCAGGTCGCGGCGCTGAGATACCACAGGGGAACTGCCGCAAACACGAAGGGTAGAATCACATACATGAGCTTTCCGGCTCCGGACGGGAGCCACAGCGCCATGATATACGCAAGCCAGCCAAGCGCGGCGGCGGGGGCAAGGAGCCTGCCGCTCTTCTTCGCGGCGGCGGCATCGCAGAAGCAGAAATACGAACCGACATATACCGGCACGGATCTGACCCTGCCCTTTTCGTCGATAGTTTCGGAAATTTCGTAATCCCGGACGTATTTTTTCTTTGCCATGCGAGCTTTTCCCCGTCAGCTTCCTCCGGCGCAGCTGTCTGCGCCAGTGCAAATTGCTAAAGTTGGTTTACATATTGTGATATGTCATTATAGCAGAAATATTACAATTTGTCAATGACATCCACATTTCAGATAGCACAAAGTCCACGGCTGGCGTACAAGTGTTTCTGTTGCACTGTACACAAAACCATCGGATTCTTCAGTTTCGTCATTAGCTTTTCTAATACATATACACTTTCGCCAGCGGCGGCTAAGCGCCCCCCGTTATTACAAATCGCAGTGATACCGCGGCTTTCCAAGGCTCTTGCGGCCATATTCTATCGCGCCCGTCGGGCAGTGACAGATGCAGGCCATGCAGTGCGTGCAGTTTTTGCCCCACACCGGGCGGCCGTCGACGATGCTGATGTCGTTCAGCGGACACAGCTGCGCGCATTTGCCGCAGCCGACGCACTTATCATCGGCGCGGAATTTATCCGCCTTAACGAAAAGCGCGTAAAACACCGGGTTTGCTGCGGTACTCATAAAGCGGTCATAGAGATTGTTCCGCGGCGCGGCGAACTCGCAGCCATCCGCGATTTTTTGCGAGGCCTCGTCTATCGCGGGAGCCGAGGCCTCGATTATCCGCGCGGCCTCCGGCTCCTGCGGTGCATCGAACATGGCGATATAGTTCTCCGGCATTATCACCTGCGCGGTGCCCATATACGCGAAGCCCTTATCCGCACACAGGCGCTTGTTGTACTTCGCCGCGTCGCCGATCTCGCTGCCGCAGTTCATCACGAACCACACCTTATCTGCGCCTGAAAATTCCATATTGCGTATCCACTCCTCGACCACGCGCGGGATGCGCCAGCCGTAGGTCGGCGTCACAAATATCAGGCGGCCGCCGGCGCGAACTGCCCCGGTATCGCCGCTTTTTATCCTGTCATTGACACTGACAAGCTCATCGCCGAGCGCCGCGGCGAGTCTGCGGGCTATATAGCGGCTGTTGCCCGTGCCGCTGAAAAAGAGGATCATACGCGTTCTCCTTTTCCTATAAAAATATTAAATGCCGGAACCCCACACAGGCAGGCTTGCGGCATTTATTGATTTGATCTCAACTCTGAGAAATTTTACTCTATTTGCTCACGGCTGTCAATCAAAAAAGCCCGAAACTACGCGCATTTCCCCTCCGGCGGCAAAAAATCAGGGCACGGGATATCCCGTGCCCTGAAGCGTTTTATTTTGCGCAGGCTCTCTCGAACTCTTCCTGGATCTCCTTTTCGGGTTCGGCGGTGAGCAGGCTCACGACGACGATGAACACGCAGGATATCACGAACGCGGGCAGCAGCTCGTATATTCCGAGCACGCCGCCAAGAGGTGCGACGCAGTATTTCCACACGAACACCATCACTGCTCCGGAGAACATACCCGCAATCGCGCCCCACTTGTTGCAGCGCTTCCAGAACAGGGAGAACAGCATTATCGGGCCGAAGGTCGCGCCGAAGCCCGCCCACGCGAAGGATACCACGCGGAATATCGAGCTGTTGGGGTCGCTGGCGAAGATGACTCCGAGCACCGCAACGCCGACGACGGTGATGCGCGCGATGAGCATGGTCTTCTTATCGCTCATCTTCACGCCGAAGACATCGGTGAGTATGTTGTGGGTGACGCCGGAGGCAGCAGCGAGAAGCTGCGCATCGGCGGTGGACATGGTGGCGGCGAGGATACCGGCGATTATGATGCCCGCGACGATAGCAGCGAGCGTGCCGTGCGTCGAGATGAGCGCCGCGGAGTTGACGATCAGGTTCTCCGCCTCGGCCTCGGAGCCGGGCATCGCTATCGCTCCGGCCTTGACCATGCCAAAGCCGACGATGCCGATTATGACCGCGGCGCCGAGAGAGATGACGACCCAGATGGAGGCGATGCGGCGGCTGAAGTTCAGCTTACTCTCGCTGCCGATGGCCATGAAATGCAGCAGGATGTGCGGCATGCCGAAGTAGCCGAGTCCCCACGCCAGTGTGGACGCGATCATCAGGGGGCTGTAGCTGCTGGGGGTGCCGGTGAGGATGCTCGTGGACGCGGAGAAATCGAGGTAGCCGGGGATCTCCTTGGCGTTGGCGATGACGGCGTCCCAGCCGCCGGCGGTGTTGATGCCGAATATGAGCACTATGACGAGCGCTATCGTCATGACGATGCCCTGGATAAGGCTCGTGACGGAGGCCG
>ENA-ORSK01000755-ORSK01000755.1-human-gut-metagenome-genome-assembly--contig:-NODE-755-length-30126-cov-17.033388_pt1 | contig 30126 bp, 37 predicted proteins | sample MGYA00242192_ERZ509159 | MGnify/ENA primary metagenome ERZ509159 (study PRJEB26280, sample SAMEA2338663) | human gut metagenome | biome: human gut; feature: human-associated habitat; material: faeces...
ATTGGAATGAGTATCGCCTGGAAGATGGCCAAATTGTCCTTTACAGATGTGGACGGAAAAGGATTTTCGATGGTCGGGAAAACGAATGGGTCCATTCCGAACGGCGAAAGACCTCCTGGACCATTGACGATCCTGATTTGCCGGATTGGTTGCACAAGTATATATCGAAATGAAAAGAAAGGGGCGCCCGTTATCGGACGTGCATCTGTCAAGTAAAAGTAGACACGAATAAAAAGTCATAGCATCAGAACCCCAATTCAGTTCTGTACTGGATTGGGGTTTTGTAATCCAAGGCAGCGGCAAAATGTTCGGAGTTAAAGTATAGGACATATTGATCCAGTGTCTTTTTGAGGCTGGAAACTTTACTGATACCAAAATCCAGAATCAATTCGGCCTTCATCCATCCGTTCAGAGATTCGATAATTGGGTTGTCCGTAGGTGTTCCGGCTCTTGACATTGAGCGAATTATGTTACAATTAGAATGAGTCCTTGAGAAAGCTCTGGAGGAGTAGACTGCGCCTTGGTCGGTGTGCAAGACCGTACCTGCGGTCTGCTCCTTCACATTTTTTACGCGTTTGCATAGTTGATCCAAACAGTTATAGTAGGTTTTGGGATCTCCTCGATAAGGGTGAATTTTGCCTGGAAACTCAAAAATCACCCTTAGGCGCAGACAGAGTGCACAACCCGCTGCAAATCGGATTGTGCACTCTGCTCATTAAAATATTTACTTGTTCAGCAGTTCACTGCTGCGGCCGCAGCTTGCAAACAATTCGATATATACCTTCAGCTCGTCAAAGGAGTCCACCTCCAGCTTGCGGTAGAGGTTACGGTTGTGGGTCTTGACCGTACTGGCGCTGATACACGCCAGCTCCGGGATATCCTTAACGGTATAGCCGTCCATATAATATTGCAGGATGGTACGTTCCGTGCCGGTCAGCGTACTGGCCCGCTCTGCAAAGCCCCACAGCCGTGCCTCCACATCCGGCGGCAGCGTTCCCGTTGGCCGATCACGGATGGCGGCAAGCAGCTCGTCGATCTCCGGGATACCGGAAGCGACCATCTCTGCACCGCCCCGGACTGCCGCCAGACTTTTGTTGATGGGCTTTACGAATTGGCGGGACAGCACCGTTGCCACCACCAGCATGGCCAGCAGAAAGAGAACCGCTCCTAAGAACCATGCGATCTGGGACCCCTTTTCATAGCTGCGGAAGGTCCCGTCCGGCACCAGCGTCACAGCGGCAAGGGGGATGCCGTCCGAGGTGACGGCATCCAGCAGCCGGTGGCGTCCCAGATAGGACTCCTTGCCATCGGTATAGGTGGTATAGTATTTCCCCGGCTCGATGTGCAGCGTGCCGTCGGCCGTCAGGCGCGAGCCGGAGGTGGCACCCAGCATGGCCCCCGACAGGTCGAGCCTGTCACCGTCGATGGGCGCCAGCAGGGTCAGCATATTGCCATAGGAGCTGGACACGGTGTCGTGGGAAAGGGAGAAATAGAGATCGCTGATCTCCACACCGCAGAAGCCCCGCACGGCGCCGCTGCTGTCCAGGATCGGCACACACAGCAGCATCACATGCTCCCATGTGTCCGACAGCTCCGAGCGCTTTGTCCACAGGCTGCCCTCTGCCGGACGAGTGGCCTGACTGCTGAGGACCCGCTCGCTGCCGGGGATCAGCGCGGTGTTCAGCTCCGGATTCCAGCGGTTGTGCATTTGAAGCTGCAGCCCCCGCGACGCTTCCGCCGCGCCGCGGAAGCAGATCACATCCTGCTCCGAGGCCACCGTGGGCTGGAGCCCGCTATAGCGCAGATACAGCCCCGCTCTGAGAGCGTCCGCATCGGGCAGCGACGTGTTGGCGGTGACGTTCAGACAGAAGAAGCTCCCACTGCACGAGGTGGCGCTCAGCGTACTGCTCAGCGGCGCATACAGGCGCTTTTCCAGCTCCGCGATGGTGCCCGGATCGTCGTTGAGCGCGTCAAAGGGAATGCCCTTGGCCGCCAGGAAGGCATCCAGCTCCCGTCCCAGCTTTTCCGACAGAGCCACACCGCGCGCTGTCAGATCACCCATCTGCGCATCCAGTGCCGCGTATGTATTTCTCTGCTGAATGTCGAGAGCGCCGGCCAGCTGCCGGGCAGGATGGGACAGCACACCCGTGGCCATCAGGATAGACAGGATCGTCGCCACCAGCAGCAGCGCCATGGCAGACCAATACAGCAGCAGCCGCACACCCATGCTGCGGCTGGCTGCATATGGATTGTGAATCGCATTCCGAATTGATCGCATGTGCTTTCCTCTTTCATGTGCCGTAATCCAGCTTAAAACTGTCCAAAGTCTCCCGGATCAGGGCGTCCAGCGTGTTGCCACCCTCCAGATACTGTGTCCGGCCCGCCGTCAGCTTCAGCCGCGCCAGATTTTCAAACCGCGTCTCCAGATCCAGATAATTCTCCATCTGAGGCGGGTAGTAGAAGGTATATGCCTCCTGTGTTTGCAGGTATGTCTCGTACAGCGACACATACATCGGGTCGCTGAGCTTTTCCACGGCTTCGGGCAGGTACCTGTCAAAGGCCTCCTGCGTCACCGGCATATAGCCCAGACTGGTCACAAATTCCACATTGCACGCCGGCTCGGTCAGCCATTTCAGGAACGTGATGCACGCCATCTCCCGTTCCGGGGTGGACTTCACGGTACACATTCCGACGCCGCGCTGCATCACCAGCTTGTCACCCCCTTCAAACACCGGGCAGGGCATGGAGGTGATCGTCACCTTTTCCGAGGTGTTGTCCGGGTATGTCACCGTGTCGGAGTAGTAGAGCACGCTGGCGGAGGAGGCCACGGATACCACCACGTCTCCCGTGCGAAGCGGCTCTGTGGCGTATCCGTCGTGCAGCCACAGGCCGCCCGTCAGCCCCGCCCGGGCATACGGCTCCCAGGCACGCTCGAACCCGGAGCCGAACCTTACGCCGTCGTCCCGGAAAAAGTCCTCACCCAGAGACTCCACCCCTAAAAGCATAATTAAGAGGAAGTAATGTTGCTATACGGGCATTGTCTGTGGTAAAATATCAGTAAATGAGCAGAGGAGGTTGCAGTGATGAACCCTGATATGATGAAAGCCGCTGCGCTATCCAAGAACGGCATAGATGATGCCGACACAATGAAAGAGCGCTCTTGGGAATATGCTCTTCCGCCATATCTTCAACATGATTTGGATGCCTACAAAGATGGCTTAAAAAATGGATCAACGATTTTAGACTGCCTGTGGGGTGAGCTATACGGAAGCATCAACGCCGCAGAGATCGATGATGGGGCAATTACACCGGCACAGGCGGATTATCTACGGCAGAAGTATTTGTGGAGGTGATAAGATTTGCTAGACTTTACAAACTGTAAGCGACTATATGATCGGGTATATAATGGAGCCAACGGCAAGAAAATCGCAATCGAATATGAAGGCGAACCGTATATGCTGAAGTTTCCTCCCTCCGGAGAGAACAAGCCGACAGAGCTTTCTTATACCAACAGCTGCATCAGTGAGCATATTGCTAGTACCGTATTCAACATGGTAGGTATTCCCGCGCAGAAAACGATCCTTGGAACCTTTGAGATTGGAGGAAAAAGTAAAATTGTCTGCGCCTGCAAGGATTTCACCGCAGACGGAAGTCGATTGTTCGATTTCTGCTCTATCAAGAATACCGTCATAGACTCCGAACACGGCGGCACCGGAACGGAATTGAATGATATTCTGGATACCATTGAGAAACAGCAATATATTGATCCAACCATCCTGCTGGAACATTTCTGGAATGTATTTGTAGTTGACGCATTGCTGGGTAACTTTGACCGGCACAATGGAAATTGGGGATTCCTGTACTACGATGCAACAAAGACAGCTACGCTGGCACCTGTTTATGATTGCGGAAGCTGTCTGCTGCCACAGGCCGATGAACGCATAATGAATACCGTGCTCAATAATGATGACGAACTGAACGCAAGAATATACCGCTTCCCGACATCGGCGATCAAGGTCGATGGCAGAAAAATCAACTACTATGATTTTCTACAGGCTGCGAAAAACCAAGACTGTAATGATGCGGTCATGAGAATGGCCCCAAAGATCAACATGGACGAGATATGCGCGTTTGTTGAGGAAGTGCCTTCCTTGGATGCGACACAGAAAAGGTTTTACCAAGTGTACCTCACTGCTCGTCATCAGAGGATCATTGAGCCAGCATATGTGCATCTCTTAGATCAGCAAAGAATATCCCCGACACTTGAAATGCAAGGCATGTAAACACATGAATGTCGGATCAAAACTACTACAAATAATAAAGGGAGTCCCTGTTCGGTTGAGCAGGGACTCCCTTTTCAAAAAAACAGTAGCTATTCCGTCAACTTTGTGGTATGTATGTTGGCTAACAAAAAGCAAAGGAGCTGATTCAATGGCCAAGAAACGCGCCAATGGCGAAGGGAATATCCGCAAGCGAAAGGATGGCCGCTGGGAGGGGCGCTACACCGCAGGGCACGATCCGATCACCGGCAAGCGCATCACCAAGAACGTGCTTGGCAAAACGCAGGCGGAGGTGCGGGAGAAGCTGCGCCGCACCATGGAAGAAACCCGCGGGTTGGATGTGGCAAGGGCGGGGGAATATACCATAGGACAATGGCTGGAGGTTTGGTTCAGCGACTACGCCGCGCTGAAAGTCCGTCCATCCTCTCACCAAACCTATCGCGGCTATTTGGATCATCACATCAAGCCTTACATCGGGGGTATCCCACTGACAAAGCTGTCATCCCTAGACCTCCAGCGCCTGTATAAAAGGTTGCTGTCCGACGGCAGGGTGGACCGCGCCGAGAGCAAGAAACAGCCCAAGGGCCTATCGGCCAAGACCGTCCGCAATATCCATCAGATCATCTCCTCTGCGCTGAAGCTGGCCGTGGAACAAAAGCTCATCGTCCGTAATCCCGCTGAGGGATGCGCGCTGCCGAAAGTGGAGCGCAAGGAAATGCAGACACTGCCGGTGGAGCAGCTGGCGTCCTTTCTGCGGGAGGCCAAGGAAAGCGGCGTGTACGAGATGTACTACATTGACTTGGCGACCGGCCTGCGGCGGGGCGAACTGCTGGGCCTCAAGTGGGAGGACGTTGATTTGGAACGCGGTGATCTCCGGGTAAAACGGCAGCTGGCGCGTATCAACGGTGAGATCGTGGAAGCGCCGCTGAAAACAAAAAACGCCTACCGCACCCTGCCGCTGGCGGCAGATGCGATAGACATTCTGAAAGCGCAGAAGAAAAAAGTGGGGAACAGTCCGTGGGTGTTCCCGTCACCTACGGGAGGGCCGTTGTCGCCGGACTGCGTGAACAATATGCTGCACCGGGTACTGAAGCGGGCAGGACTGCCCAGCATCCGCTTCCATGATCTAAGACATACCTTCGCCACACTGGCACTGCAAAATGGCGTGGACATCAAGACGGTGTCAGGTATGCTGGGGCACTTCTCTGCGGGCTTTACACTGGACACTTACGCCCATGTAACGACCTCCGCCAAGCGGGAGGCGGCCAACACTATGAGCTGTGTGCTCTCCGGCACTGTTTGACCATAGCGAGGCGTTTCTGCTTGTGGGTCAGGATGTGGGTCAGCGATTTGACCCACACCCTGACCCGCACTGATTTTGTCGGAAAAGTAAATAAAAGCCCCGAAACCGTAAGGTTTCGGGTCTTTTCTGTCATGCGTGACCAATTTAGATACACGCTGAAAATAGGAAAAATCGAGAGCTGAAGCGGCTTTGGGCTGTTTCAGCCATATTTTTTGCTTTCAATTTCCCATGATAGCGGGAAATTGGGCATTTTTAAGAGTGACCGAAATAGATACAGCCTCGCATCTCCGATTTCCGTCTTTGCGCTTATTTCCGCTTGCTGTGTTTTTGAGAATTATTTTCCCGCTCTTTCAGCCATGCCTCAAATGCTTGAATATTTTCTTCGTGCGTATAGAACTCTCGAATGGCAGGGAGCAGTGATGCAGCCAGCCCTTTGAGTGCCCACAAGTCAGGTTCGACTTTATCGAGGTTGTAATCTTCTACATCTATGACTGTGCCATCCTTGTCAAGATGGATGACGCTGACGGGTATTCTGTTAAACTTCTCATCCATCTTTTCTCGGCTCCTCAGTGGTGGAATCTATCTGGATTTCTAATCGGCGCTTCTTAGGCCGTCAGGCACTTCATCCGGAAAGTTCTCGGCAAACCAGCGGAATGGTATAAGGACCATATCTGGTAGACCGTTTTCTGTTATTACGAAGCCGATGTCCTCGTTGTCAATACGTTCCAGGATTTCATCCAGCTTTTCAACAAGCAGTGTTTGCTCGATGCGTTCCATTTCGGATAGTGGCGGCAGCCTTTTCATTTTGACATCCCCTTATTCCTGCTGCGATGTGCTTTCTCCCGAAGATACAGGGACAGGCTTCAGCGTACCGGTTATGTAATCATACAGTGCTTCAGGCTCTTTCAGGCAATACTTCATGGTGCAATCTGCTTCCCATACCGTATAGTCATCGGTCGCTTCGTACAGCCACCAATCGATGTAGTCGTATTGGTCATTGACCGCTTCTTTCAAAACATCTCTAAGAGCCAGAAGATACTTGTTTTCGGTACCGAATACAAAGTGGCCATTGCCAACCAGGTCGAGTGCTTTGCTGAACTGTTCGTCGATGGACTCTTGCTCCTTTATCATTTGGAGTGCTTTGCAGAATCCTTCTTTACTTAGCATTGGCGCTATTCCTCTCTCGAGTTTCCTGTTCCTCTTTCCATCTTTTGAGAAGTTTAATCGCATGATCCTGTGTCTTTGGGTCGGCACAGTATTTGAAGAACTGCACCGCGGCTTCTTCCGGCGTGAGGCCATAAGGCTTTAGCACCTCGGTTACCTGCGCCAGCAGTTCTGCATCGATTTCTATGGTAATCGTAACTTTGCCATCATCCATCATGCTGTTCCTCCGATTCTTTAAGATTGTCGTATTGAGGTTCCTCGGAGTAAAAGACCTGCATATCATCCAATCGGAGACACGACAGTCTTCCAAGTGCTCCTGACCAAGGGTCACCCTTTTCAGGAAGCATACAGCCGCAGTCGATTCCGATCCAACTCTTTGCATCCCATATTGCCATTGGGTTATCATACTGGAAACGGATAGTTGGCGTGTGTCCGAAGATGACTGTACAGTTCTCCAGAACAGGGAAACTGTCAAATCGCATCCAGACGGCAAAGTCTCGCTCACACTCATATTTACGGCCGTAGGTCTCATACAGCTCGGCAGGCGCTGCGTGGGTCAGAATGAATTGCCTGCCATTCACCGTGATTTCCATGTTTACAGGCAGCTTCTCCAAATACTCAAATATCTCCTGACGAACGGTTTTCTTTATGTGCTTCAGATAATTATGTGTTATCTTGCCTCCATTTCTATACCACAGAGACTGCTTACGTTCATAGTAGTATTCAGGCCACTCCTCATCCTCCGGGGGTGGGTAGTAGAGAGCATTCATCATCATTAATTCGTGGTTACCAAGAAGCATTTTGGCATTTGGCATCGCCATGATCTGACGAAGAATTTTGATACCGTCAGGGTTTCTATCTATCACATCTCCAAGGACATAGAGGGTGTCCTCGGGCTGTAGGTTGATTTGCTTCATGACGGAATCAAAGCGTCGCTTTTGTCCATGAATGTCGGACATTACATAAATCATGGTGTTCCACCTCCTTTTCTGTAACACGAACAATTACCATATTTCAGAGCGAATAGCTATCAAAAAATCACAACTCACAGATAATGATCCTGATTGGCATTTCCGATGACCTATCAGTCACGAAGTACGGGATGGTCTGTCGAAAAATCTGGATTTGGTCTTGAATCCTGACAAGCAGCCCTTTGAGTAAATCCTTTGAAATGTATCCATCGTTTTCATTCTCAACAGGCTTTTGAAGTAGCATCTCCAAGTCAGAGAGGTTGCCCCAAATGAAAAAATCCCATGAGTCGAATGTACTGCGTTCGAATGCTGGATTTTCTGCGCAGATGATATCCTGAGTTTCTGCTGCCAGGTCAGAAAAGCAGATTCTCTCTTTACTAAGAGCCAGCTCATCATGTGCGCTGGAGAAGATATCTCGTTCGGGCGCAGTATACAGATAGCGGTGTCTGAGTTCTCCATTTGCGTGTCGATGCCACTGATCGATGTTGAACCATTGACCATTGGAGAATAGCTCTACTGTGTAGCCGAGCCATTTACTCATGTGGTGCGCCTCCTATCGCCAAGTGCTTTGCCGTACCTCTAATGGAGTCTTCTAATTTAAGTAATCATCTTCCCCACGGGAGTCCGAAATCCGTGCGCTTGATTTTGCACCAAGGCTGTCCATCTTTCCAGAAGACAATCCCCTCAATCACATGGGTTTCCAGATAAGTGCGGATGCCCTCGAAGCTCCGATCTAGTTCAACAATGTCTTTCCCGTGGGGCTTGAGAATGTCGGTATCAAGGTTGTGGGGATTAGATCTGAAATGCGGGCCGATGGCCTCATATGTTCCATCCGGTACGATTTCCATTCTGTCATACGCATCCCAGAACCATTTGTCGCTGGTCGCAGTTCGGTCACAAGGTACCCAACAAGGCAAGTGGCCAGTGACAGGGTCTGCGTTCTCCTGACACTTGATTGCGTTAGACGGGACGGGCTTTCCATGTTTTGCATCGTATCTTTTGTAGAAAATACCATTGATGACCGCACAGCAGGCACCGTCCCATTTGATGGTCGCTACGCCTTCGCCGGCCATGACCCAAGCAAGGTCAGGGCTTACATTTGGCAGTATTCTGACAATTCGATGGTTTTCAAATTCTCGTTCAAAGAGAGTGGGTATCTTTTTCATTTAGGCTCCTTTTCGATGTTACTTCGCTGCTGCTTCTATCGAGCCATTCCTCAATGGAAATAAATCTCTCGGCATGACTGATTTTGCCAGCACAAGTGTCACAGTAGGGACTGATCCAGCCAGTGGAAACCTTTGTTGCAGGGTTCCCACATCTGATGCAAGTTCTCGCAGATAGGTGTTCGTATTTGGGGATGATGTCACGAAGCATCCGCTCTGTACAGCCAAAGTCATACCAACAGAGCGTTCCATATTTCTCCTTGATCTGGGTAATGCGGTATTGGTCGAGATACTCGGCACGTACCAATTCCTCACGGATATCTTCACACATTTGCTCCCCAAAAGCCTTACGCCAGCCGTCAGGCATGGAATCCAGTTCCGTATAAGAATAGTCGTAATCCTCTGGAACTTCTCCTGCCCAGCGGTTACGGGGCATAAGAAACGGAAATCGCTCAATCAGCTTTTGGTTCGATTCTTTATTCGATTGCATCTGAAGCCCTCCTGTGTGTTTTCCTTTAGGTTGAAAAAAGCATTATTCGGACAGAGGTGATTTCTGCCCGAGGGTTTATCGCTTTCCAATCCTTGACCTGTGCGGCGACCTTCTTTTGAATCTCCTCATAATAGCGATACGCACCGGAGCGGTCATTCCATTCGAAATATTGATAAGCCTTCTTGAGTTCATCCTCCATCTTCCGGTATTCGTCTACTGAGACGAAGTCCAAAATATTATCGGATTCACCATTCTGAAAGGCAGCTACTTCAGATCGAAGAGCAAATGCAGAATGTTCTTTGCCAGAAGTGTTCAGTAGCTTCAAGATGTCATCGTAGCAAACGGCAATTCGGACGCTGTCCTCTGGGGTAAGCCAGTCGTTCACCGATGCCTGTAGATTTCTTGACATTTCATCTACTGTGAACGGGTGTCCATCGCACTCAAGCTGCCGGTATGCTTTTTCAAACTGATACCTGCTGTCCGAGCGAAGCGTTGGAACAAGAATGAGATGTTCGATAGGCAGCAACTTCATCACTTGGGGGTTGATACAATGCCACTGATCATTTGCCAGAACCTCCGTAAAAATGAAATATGATGTGCTCATCTTACTCACTCCTTTCTGTGCTTCGACCGCTTTGTGATGTGGCCAACTCTCTTGCATTAGCTTCCACATCTCAAGTCTTCCGTCCAGACATAATAAGGAATTGGCGAATGTGTCCCACGTTGGTGGGGTGGGAGATACGTCATAAGTGATTGCAATGGAATACCCATCTTTCCCCTTTGAGGCAAGATCGGCTTTGATCTTTGCAATCCTATCTGGAGACTTGCTTTCTTCATATGTGAGGCGGTAGCAGGCAAACTTGTATCTGCCACCTTCACTGAACGTTACCTCCATACATCTTCTCTCAAATCATTTCTCATCGGGCCCCTCAAACAGCGCACGGAAAAGAGCCACATGCCCTCCCACGAGCTGCGGATATTGGTAATAGATGTGTCGGCAAAGGCTTCGATAAAGATCGATGAAGCGGATCTCATCGCAGAAATCGCAGAGACCGTCCATGATTTGTTCTAACTGCTGCTCGTCGGTGATTTGATCCTTCAGCACCTGCTCGACCAATAAAGAGTAGTGCGCGTATGCTGTGTCTCGCAGGTTGCTGATCCCCTCGACTATATTGCGGAGTTCCTCCATTGCGTGTTGGCATTCATCCATTTGTCTGTCCTCTTTTGTCATATAGTTCTCGCAGCTCTGCTTCTCTCTTTTCTGTGATGGCTTTGCTGTAATAGGTTGGGCGACCTGAGTGGTACTCTTCTGCCATCCATTCATCGAGATCAAAACTCCACTTGTGGGGTCCGAACTCGTCTGGGTAGTTCTCAATGAGAATGCGCTGCTTCTCACGGATCTGCTCTATGATAGGGGCGATATCATATTCCGAAAACATCCTTGCGCCTTTCAGCACATCGAGGATCTCGTTGCCCCACACACGCTCATCAACGCCGCTGTATTTTTCAAAACCGATGCTGTCTGGATGTTCCTCGATTTTACCGCTATAGGAGATCAGGAGACAGTCATCTTTCAGGAAGTGGTTGATCCACAGGTTTGGGATATACCGCAAGTCGGTAATACCTTTTGTGGAGAGGAAGCCCCACAGCTTATAGTATCTGCCAAAGACATACCATTCCGGGAGATCTTCCTCTTTGATTTTCGTTTTGTGATGTCCTGAAAAGAGAGTGAAGTCATCGTTCTGAATCCAGCACAGCTTGTGGTTTCTCCATACTCGGCGCTCAACAGTGTAGAGATTGCTCTTGAAACGACTCATTTGAAACCTCGCTTTATCATTTCCAGTGACACAACATCGTGGAACAGGAAGCGAAGCTTGTCGATTAGCTTCTCTATGTGCCAGTGTCCGCAAAGCCATGCCTTATAATCTACTGTTTCTTCTATCCCATCAAGCCATCGCTCTGTGCTGTCATCAACCGTGCTCTGATCGATCATGGGTAAAAACGCATCTCGCGGTTCGTACTTATAGGGGCAGGTATGAGAGAGAACAATGTCAATTCTGCTTTTCGTGATTTGATCTTCCACATATGTCTTGATTTCTGCCGAGGGCTGCTCATCTGCAAACCACAGCAGATTGTTTTCCAGTCGGTAGTATTTGTCTACGCTATAAGCGCCGCCGATGACCAGATGCCGAGTCCCTTCCATAGTGAAGACGTCTCCGTCCCTGGCGAAGAGTAAGTTCGGATACTCATCCTCGTACCACACAAGGCCACCATTCCATTCTTTCTGCTTATAGCCCGCGAGAGTGTCTGGACGCCGTTCATGGTTTCCGTGAACACAGAAGACGGTTGGCTTTATTTTGGCAAGCGCATCTTTGCAATACCGATCTCGCCTGTTGCCGTAATAGTTCGCTCCGACATCGCCAAGGATGACGATGATGTCCGATTCTGTGAGCTCATAGTGTTGGGCAAAAGCAACGATTCCTTTCGCACTGCCGTGAATATCGCCGGTGTAATAGATCATACATCCTCATCCTTTCTGGCTTGACCGGATTATAGCATCAATAGAATGGAAAATCTCGCAAAAGCCCAAATCATAATCGTTTTGGGCGAAAACATAATCGTTTTTTGCACGCAACAGACCACAGGTCAATCTCTTAACCTGTGGTCTGTTGCTATTTGATATTCAGTTGATAAAATGATTACCACTCATCCTTGAGGAGATGGTGGTGCGAGCGTAGAGCGTTCTTGGTTGTTTTCAGTACATCCAACAGGACATAGGTTTCATACGGGGTGCAGTTGGCGAAGATTTTCTGCGCCTCGGCATTAGACATCTCAGTCGCACCCGTGAGCTGCCTGTTCAGGAGCGTATCAGTCGACACCTCCAGCGCATTGGCGATGCCAACAAAAGTTTCGAGACTCATAACCTTTGTACCGCACTCGAGATAGCTGATGTATCCAGCGGACTTGTCGATCATGGTGGACAGCACCGCTTGGGAGATACGCTTGTTCTTCCTGATTTTTTGGATTCTTTGACCAAGGACATAGTAATTGAGTTGCATAGAGAAACCTCCTTAAAAATTTTGGCAACTCAATTATATTTGAACCGTTATTTTATAGCGGTACGATTATATAAACTTGACCTTCGCATATTATATACTAACTTAAATTATAGTCGTTAGCTTATATCCGGCGAAGGGGAGGTGAGCTGGTCATGTATGAACAACAAGATCTGAAGCTGGTCGGCTCACGCATCAAAGCTGTTCGAATCAGCAGAGGCATGAGCCAAGCGGATTTGGCAGTCGAAGCTTCTGTTTCACTGCCGCTGATTAGCAACATCGAACGAGGAAAAACGGGGATGCAACTTGAGACTTTCGTCAAAGTGGCGGAAGCCCTTCAGGTATCTGCAGACTATTTGCTCCGCCCAGATGTACCGGAGGTCAAAGCAATCTATCAAGGTGAGTTTGCGGAGCTCCTTGAAGACTGCTCGGCCAGTGAGATGGAAACCATCTTAAAGATTGTCCGAGAGGTCAAAGCCTCCATGCATAAGAAGCAGAATAATGATTAATTATCGGATTGGGTGACCAATCCGATAATTTTTTTGTCATTTCCATACCATAGGTCAAGATGCTGACCTATGGTATCTTCTTATTTTTAAGCATTTTCCCTATAATTCACCCAAAAGGGCTTGCCCAAATGCCGGAGGAAAACATGGAAAACACGAAACTGCTGCCTTTAGGTACTGAACAAGGACTCGAAGAGACTGAGTATCCCTCCTTTGACCTGTGCCTGGGAGAAAACATGGTATCACCCCTTGTGGCACAACACAGGCAGTGGTTGAAAACTATCCGCCACGAAGTACCGAACCCCAAGATCCCGTTCAAGGTTGCAGTGTACATCCGCTTTTTCAACCAGACGAAATATAGAGACGAGGAATATCTCGAACGCAACAAAGAGGTTTTTCGTGCTACGCTGGCTCAGTATCCTATGTGGGAGTTTGTAGGTTTCTATATTGACAATGGATCGACCGCTCCGTATATGGAGAACTCTACAGCATGGTCTGAACTCCTGTCTGACTGCGATGCGGGGAAAGTCGACCTCATAATCACACAGAAGGTCAGCAATGTGTCCAGAGATGCTCAAGAAATGGCGATTTGCGCAAGAATGCTCGCTGCTCGCAAGCCTCCTGTTGGCATCTACTTCATATCAGAAGATCTATACACTTTGGCATCGTATTATCGCGACGATCTTCGAGAGCCTTGTTTTCTCCCAACCCCTGACTGGAAGATCCTGCCTGATGACGAGCTGGATATGAGAGGTGCGCTCCATGAGTAAATCAGCAAAGAAAGCAGCCGACCAAGCAGAACGCGAGAAAGTACATAAGCGATACTCGAATCGGAGAGAGCCAGATGTCATCTATCCGGCAAGGAAGCAGGTCGATTTCTACGATGCTGATATTCATCAGCGTGTTGCGGTCTACGTCCGAGTTTCAACTGATAATCTGGGTCAGGAGACTTCTTATGAGCTCCAGAAGAACTATTATGAGGAGTTTGTCTTGAAGCATCCTAATTGGAAGCTTGTAAAGATCTATGCCGACAAAGGAATCTCAGGCACTTCGACAAAGCACCGCGTTGAGCTAAACCAAATGCTCGCTGACAGCAGAGCCGGAAAAATCGACTTGATCATCACCAAATCAGTCTCGCGTCTCGCCAGAAATACCGTTGACTGTATTACTATGGTGCGTAATCTTGCGGAGCTCCGCAATCCAGTGGGCGTTTTCTTCGAGAGTGAATGCATCTTCTCGTTGAACGAGGATACAAACATGCCGCTGTCTTTTTTGGCTTCCATTGCGGAAAACGAGTCCCGCATTCGAAGCCGCAGTATGGAAGTTTCGCTTGCTCAGCGGTTGAATGGAGGACTTCCTCTGACACCCAAGCTGTTGGGCTATTCTCATGATACTGACGGCAAGCTGGTGATCAATCCGGACGAAGCGCCGACCGTCAAGCTCATATTCTACATGTATCTGTCCGGATATTCTTCATCGCATATTGCAAAAACCCTCGAGGCACTTGGTAAAAGGACATTCCTTGGTAATTCCAAGTGGACTTCCGGCACCGTTATTCAGGTCTTGAGGAATGAGCGGCATTGTGGTGATGTTCTCACAAGAAAGACATTCACGCCTGATGTGATCAGTCATAAGTCCAAGAAAAACAGAGGAGAACGGCAGCAGAGCCTGTATAAAGGAGAACACGAGGCGATCGTGTCGCGGGACGATTATATAGCCGTCCAGCACATGATCAATAATGCGAAATACGGCGGAAAGTCTATTCTGCCGGAGCTTCGGGTGATTGAATCTGGCGTTCTAAAAGGATTTGTCACGATTAGCCCCAAGTGGGCAGGTTTCAAGGCAGCCGATTATTTACAGGCTTCTATGAGTGTCTACACGGACGATACATATTACGGCCAGCCTGCAGAGGTTGACGCTACGTTCGAGGTGGCAGCTGGAGATTTCGATTTGCGCGGATTTGAAGTTACGAATTCATCTCTCTTTGATGCGAACAAAAGACCGTATGTCTTATTTCAGAGCAAACAAATCAAGTTCAGCACAGATTGCGTCAGGCAGTTCGGGAAGGACAACAAAGTTGAACTGCTGATCCATCCGGGATTGCGGAAGCTCGCTGTTCGTCGCGCCTCTAAGGATTCTCGCCAGTGCGTACAGTGGTCAAGGCCCGACGATGGAAAATACTACGCCAAAGAGATACCGTGTACCGCATTTGGTGGAACCCTATTCGAACTGCTCGATTGGGAAACCGATTTTAAGTTCAGGGCCTATGGTAGACTCCTCCAAAACGAAGGAGATTCGGTGTTCATATTTGATTTGAGTGAGCCTGAGATTTTTATCCAGTCCTATCTCATGACGGGGACAGATTCTCCCATCAGCGGCGACGGTGAGCTTTCTCCTCTCTCCGTATCAGGAAAGCGTATTCGGGCAGTTCCTAAGAAACTGGCAGACAGGTTTGGTAGTGACTTTTACTCTCACAGACTTACCTCATCTTCACCGGAATTACAAAGTGAAGATGCATGGAAACTTTGGCTGGAAGGCCAACTCTTTGAAACCGGTGAGAAGCTTCGAGTTACCAAGTTTGATGAAATGCAGCGATTCATAGCAGAACAATTAGCCCCAATAAAGCAGATGGAAGAGGTGGATTTTAATGCCTGAAAAAAACAATATTCCAATCTTTCGGAATCTTGATGGAGTGTACTACCGCGTGGTTCGTGATGGTATACATGTCAACAGATGCTTTTCTGATTTGTCCGAAGCCGAGCAGGATGTGATCATGGCAGAGTATAACACGGAACAGCTCAGACGGCTTTGTCGCTATCTCAGCATGAGCCTACGCCAGATTGGAGATGCGCTGGATCTTGTCAGAGACGAATGAAAGGAGAGCAGAATGGAAGTAGAGAATCAGGTTTCTTTCATCTCACCGATGCTGCAGAATACTCAATTCGGCAATGTCGATGATGAAACTACCATTACCTTTAAGGAGGATGCGGACACGCCAATGACAATCGACGCATCGGCACCAGGCGATGTGATCGAACTTAGTGATGACTTCGATTTTGATGGGTATCAGGTGGTTCGTAGGGAGTTCTTCGCTCATACTTTCGAGCCGTCTATCACCTTCAACAATTACAAAGTTTATGTCAATACTGCTTGCTTAAACAAGTTTCCCCATGCAGACTGTGTCCAGCTCTTGATCAATCGAGAGTCGCACATTCTTGCACTACGCCCTTGCGCCGAGTCAGAGCGAGACGCATTCGCGTGGTGCAACACATCTGGCGGGAAGAGGAGGCCCCGCCAGGTGACGGGTAAGTTCTTCTTTGCAAAGCTCTTTGAGCTGATGGACTGGAATATTGATTACAGGTACAAGCTGCTTGGCAAGGTCATCCATGCTAATGATGAGTATCTGATTGTATTCGACTTGAACGCCTCCGAGATTTATCAGCGTATTGCAAAAGACGGAGGCAAGCCCAAGACTGCGCGTACACCTGTATTCCCAGCCGGTTGGAAGGATCAGTTCGGTTTGCCCTATCGTGAACACCAGAAATCTCTGCAGATCAACATTTTTGATGGATATGCAATCTATGGAATCAAGGATAGCACTGTATCCTCCACGGCATCCGTGGAAAATGTCACATCAGTCCATACCGCATATCAACCAGAGGTACCTGTGCAGGAGGGGAGTGTAAATGGGTAGCACGGATAACAGCGCGATCATGACCATTGACTTAAAGTGGAATCGCTTTCGCATACATAAGTCCACCCTGAACAAAATGGGGAATCCACAATATGTTCAATTTCTGGTCAATCCAGAAGAAATGTTCATTGCTGTACTTGGCTCGGATCGGCCCCTCACTGGTGGCACATCCAACCGAGTGAAATTGGTTCAAACATCACGCCATTATTCTGTTGAGTTCTACAGCAATACACTCCTGTGCGCTTTGGTCAATATGATCGGTACTCTCGACTTCCAATACAGTTATCGTATGAGCGGAGAGGTGGATGTTGCAAACAGAGTAGCCTATTTCTCCATGAAAACCTTAAAGAAAAATGAGAGGAGACCTCCCAGCGATGGATAAAGGATTTGCGGTGTTGGAGATCGACCCGGAATTCAAGACACTCATTCGCCCTTTACGGAAAGATGAGTATCTTCAACTCGAAGTAAATCTTACAGTAGACGGCTGCAGAGAGCCGATCATCACATGGAATAACATCATCATTGATGGCCATAACCGCTACGAGATATGTAACCGGCTGCACATCCCCTATGCTGTACGGAAGATGCCATTTGAGAACCGGGAGCAAGCGATTGTCTGGATCTGCAGCAATCAGCTCGGTCGCCGAAATATCACGGAGGAAACCAGACGATATCTCATTGGAAAGCAGTATGAACTTGAGAAAGTAGCGCGTAAGCATCCGCCCAACATCAATGGGTTCAACCAGTATAAGCGGAGAAACAAGGGTGAGCGAGGCGAGACTTTTCGGCGCACAGCCCAGAAGTTCAGTGCTCAATATAATGTATCTACTGGATCTGTGCAGAAGTATGCAATCTTCAGTAAGGCGTTAGACGTTGTTGGACAGGCAGACCCTGAACTTCCTGGCAAAGTGCTTTCTGGCACTTTCAAAATATCTCACGAGAACCTTGTGGCCCTTTCTAAAATGCCGCCGGAAGAGATTAGGCGGATCGGGACAAGACCCGAAGACCTACAGCACCCGTTCACCAGTTACAGTGACACACGAAAAGAATTTGCTGATACAGATGAGGAGCCAGTTGAATCTATGCAGGAAACTTTACCTCTTATCAAAATTCCCCCTATGCACGACCCAGATGCCGAAATCGCCGGTTTGACTCTGACCGTTCCGTCATGGGTTAGTTCCATCGAGCGAGCCAGAAACAATGCGGATATGAACGCCGCTTCAACGAGTGCAAAAAGCAAACTTGAGGAGGCGCTGTTGTCACTACAGGAGAAGGTGTCCGAGATGCTCTCAGAAATCAGGGAGGTAGACTAATGCAAGACTTCAGCAGATTTGTTCCGAATGTCCACTTCGAGCAGATCCCAATCAAAAATCTCGTGTCTAATCAGGAATACCAGCGGCCATTGTCTCAGGCGCAGGTTGAAAAAGCCATCGAGGATTTCGACCTGAACCAAATCAACCCGGTGAAGGTGAGCCGCCGTGATGGTGTCAACTATGTCTTTAATGGTCAGCACACCATAGAAATCGTTGCTACTGTATCCGGTTCGCGGGAGACTCCTGTTTGGTGCATGATTTATGACAGCTTAGATTACAAGAACGAAGCAGACATTTTTGCAAATCAGATGAAGCATGTGCGCCCGTTGAAGCCTTATGAGATATTCATGGCCAATATCGAAGCAGGAAATGAGCAACAGCTTGTTATTAAGCGGCTCGTTGAATCCTATTCTCTTTCTATCGGGCCGACCAAAGCATATGGCGTGATCTGTGCGGTTGCCACGCTGGAGCGGATCTACACCAAATATGGTTACCATGTGCTTGACCGAACTTTGCGGCTCTGCGTTGGTACATGGGAGGGGGATATCGACTCTCTGGGAGCAAATGTATTAGCCGGTGTTGCGAGAATGGTCGTAGCATTTGGTGACCAGCTTCGTGATGAAACCTTTAAGGAGAGGGTTGGCTTCATGTCTGTTCGGCAGTTGTCTCGCATCGCTAAAGAGCGTGGAGCAGGGTCTCTTTGCTACGCCGAAGCTATGCTCGTCGCCTATAACCGAAAATGCAAATACACCTTGCGAATGACGAAGCTGCATTCTGGGAAGGTTGCTGCGGAAGATGACTTTGTAGAGGAAAACGAAGAACCCCTTGCAGACGATCCTGTCCTTGAGGAATAGCACACGCGGAATGCTCTTTGGCTTGTGACTGGCAAAAAAGATCCCCCTTGCTCGAAGGGAGATCTGATGGTGAATCAAGCTGTGTTATTCAAGAGCCAGCGAGAAGGCCGGCCGCATATATTCCTGTGCGCTCCGGCTTAATCCGCATTCTGCTGCCAGACGATTCCAGTTATCTCGGACGGTTTTCAGGACATCCGCCGCCATAGCAGTTGCGTCCTTGGTGCTGATCTCACAATACGGTGCGATCTCCAGCGCAAGGTCGAGGGAAATCGTCGCATCGTCCTCGTTTACGCAGAGGGACAGCTCGTCACCCTCCGGGACGGGGTTTACATCGTACAAGGGTGAGAGATGCCAGCCATCCGCCTTGAGGATAAAGCCATGATTCCTCATGTGGTCATCCGTATTGGAAACAGCCATATTGAACACGATCCGCTTCCATAGCTCTGTCAAATCTCCCTTGGGAGCAGCGCCGTTGGCCTTGATAAAGGACACCAGTTCAAGATAACTGGAGCCGTCCGCTGCCGATGCCCCATCCGTTTTTCCGAGCATTGTCATGGCGGACGCAAAATGAATCCGCACAGCGCCATTCCGGTCAAACCTTCGTACAAGGAAGGTACTTCCGTACTTGGAGAAGTCGATCAGCATGGACTCGGGAACATCCAAGCCGCAAAGTCTTGCAAGGTCATGGGTGACCTTTTCCCATGCGCCCACATTAACATCGTCGTGCTTGGACGGGAACTTGGCGATCCATAGATTTCCCTTTGTATCCAGAACGGTGGCCTTCGGACGAGCGCCGCCCAGTGAGGAACCGGGCTTGATGAGCTGATTGATCCATTTCTGCTCGAGACCGGACTCGTCGTTTTCGAATTGACGGGAGGCTTCCTCCAGCGTTCGCAGGCTGGTCCAGGGAGGCGTCGGGGTTTCCGAATCATCCGAAAGGAACGGACCGTCTTTGTCCAGCTTGAAGCGGATCGCGCCCATCCGCGTCTCGTCGTAGACACCCAACAGGAAGTCGCTGTCTAAGAGCTTTCGAGGCTTCCGGCCTTCCTGCTCCGCCAGTATTCTTTCTCTGCGCGTCATCAGCAGGCGACCCCAGCGGTCGGGGGAAGAGTCAGCGAAAAGGCCGAACACATTTTTTGCACCGGTGGGATACTGCCGCCCGGCATACAGTTGAAGATCCGGGTCCAGATACATGTAGTTTACGCTGCTTTTTAACCAGTCAGCATCATACTCGAAGGAATAGCTTTCACGGCCGCGGACATTCTCCACGAAGAGCGTTCCCAGAAAGTTTGGCGTTGTAGATTTGAAACTCTCATAGACATAAATCACTTTTTGGTTTGATGCCACGGTCAATCACCTCCGTTTCGTGGTGCTCTCTTGCGCGTGGTAAGTTCAAGGTCTTGGAGTTTACGCCCCAGTTCGTCATCCTTTGCAACGAGCAGAAGGTCTTTATCCATATTGTTCAGTGCGTGCAGAACTGCGGCATAGATCCCAATCGCGACAGAGGGGTTTCCCTTTTCAACATTCCACACTGTGGCTCGGCTTACGCCGGCTCTTTCCGCGACCAATTCGGCAGACAGATGCCGCCGTAATCTGGCAAGCTTGATCTGTTCTCCCAGCTGTTCTAAAATCGCCTGCGTCTGCGGCAGCACAGCAACACTCTTTCGTCCCATTCTGCACACCACCTCTACGTCATCTTTGTGCTTGTTATTATAGACGATATATCTATAATTGTCAATAAATAAAGACATTAAAAGGCGGCGTGTCTGCGATTATCCCTTGCTTCATTGTGTGCTGACCATCTTAATGATATGCATCCGGCCTTATGCCTGATTGGGGGGGATTCTATGGAAGTAATCATTCATTTGCCGCACTCAAAGGAAGGACAGGATGAACTTGCCAAGCGCGTTGCAACTGTCCATGCACAGTTGATTTATAATTACATCTCAAGGTTGAAATGTTCAACAGAGCAAAAGGTCGCCCTTCTCGATGCGATTCAGGAGAACATCCACGATGAAATAGAGAAAGAGGGATGATCCCTCAATCTCCTACGCTTAGACGGATTCCTCGACAAGGTATCCGCCACCGAAGATGATTTCCAGCTTGCCGCCAGGATAAACCTTAATACATTCTACCATCTGACGGACAATGGAGTCATCATACTCCATGCACTTACTTTCTCGTTCGGCAATGATAGCTTGAATCTGCTCGAGACGGTTCTGCTCACCGTTATCCTTGGCGGTGCTTTCCTGAATGGCTGCTATACGCTGCTTGAGGAGTTCTGCTTCCTGTGACAGTGTCATGAACTCGCTTTCATGGGCCTCGATGCCATCGCCGGAGCTGACACTCTCATTGACAAGCGCCAGCATCTTATTGTTTAGGGCTTCGACCTTTCGCTCCAACATATCTACTTCTTCCGGATCTCCATTAAGGCCGAGGGCTTCGCTGATGGTTGCTCTCATGAGTGCCTTATAGGTGGCGTTATCCTGCTCGTTAAACTTGTTGACCGCTCGAACGATGGCCTCCTGTAGCTTGTCCTCCATAATGGTGGGGGAATCGCTGCAGTATTTCTTGCCGTAGTCCAGTCGGCTGATGCAGCGCCACACGATGCGCTTGACACCGTTCCTTGACCATGTCACACGGCGATAGCGAGTACCGCAGTTGCCGCAGATGAGCACATCGGTCAGGGCGTAGCGGGAATACTTTCCGGTGGATGTGATGGAGCTCTTTGCAGATCCTGGTGTTTTTGTTTTCCGCCTGGCCAGTTCTTCCTGAACCTTGTTGAAGGTCACTCTGTCGATGATGGCTGGATGGTTATTCTGAACATAGTACATTGGAGCTTCTCCAGTGTTCTTCTTCCGCTTCTTTTCGATGCAGTCAACGGTGACGGATTTTTGCAGAATCACATCTCCGCAGTATCGCTCGTTGGAGAGCATATTCATGATCATGCCCTTGCTAAAGCTGATGGTTTTGCCGGGAATATCATAGTTCTCAGCCTGCATCATCTTGGAGATTTTGTCCACGGTTTCTCCAGCCAGATAGAGATTGAAGATGCGTTCCACGATGGCCGCTTCACTCGGTACGATCTCAGGCTCACCGTCAGCACCCTTTTTATAGCCAAGGAACCGCTTGTATATGAACACTGGTGTTCCTTCCTCGAACTTCTTGCGAACGCTCCAAGTAATGTTCTTACTGATGCTTTCGGATTCGGACTGTGCGAAGCCAGCATAGATGACCAGATACAGCTCGCTGTCTGTCTTGAGTGTGTCGATCTGCTGCTCCTCAAAATAGACGCCGATGCCTTTGGACTTGAGCATTCGGACATAGTCGAGGCAGTCCACCGTATTTCTGGCAAATCGGGATACGGACTTAGTAATGATGTAATCGATCTTTCCGGCCAGACAATCGTTGATCATTTTGTTGAACTCGGGACGCTTGTCGGCTCTTGTGCCGGATTTACCCTCGTCAGCGAAGAGACCTGCAAAGCACCAGTCTTTGCGGCTGGCGATCATCTCGGTGTACACCTTCTTTTGGTTGGCGTAGGAGACGAGCTGTTCTTCGCTGTCTGTCGAGACACGGCAGTATGCGGCAACCTTCTTCTGCCTGTATTTTTCTTTGTCTACTGTCATGGAGCGTTTTGGCTCTATGACAGTGACGATTTTCTTAGGAATTTTCGTTACTTCCATCGTCCAGCGTAACCTCCGTTTCTGTCTTAGTATGAAGTACCACCTTGCCGTGTTCACCGAGTGTGATGTATGAGGCGAGGGCGGTAAAGTAATCTCGATTGAATTCATCCTGCGTGACCATCGTATGTGCCAGTTTCCTTGCGAGCGATACTGTGAGGTTCAACTTGGCATTGCTCTGCTCGTACATGAGCGCTGCCATCTCGATGGTCTTTTCGATGATGAACTCCTCGTTTGGAGCGTCACGCTCCAGCTCCAGAGCGATATCATTTCCTACCTTGGTGACCTTCGCATCTGGCTCATACCGTTTCTTGGGCTTCGGCTGGAGCAGATGGTCATTGAGGATGACCCGATTGATGAGGACTGTAACGGTTTCGATGAGTTGGGCATCGCTGATGCGGACTCTGATGCCGCAGTCATCGTTAGTGCAGTTCCAGCTCTCTCGTATGCGATGTTTCGCGCTGACACGACGCTTCATTGGCTGACCGCAGTTGTCGCACCGAACGAAGTCACGGAGCAGGTCGATGGCATCGTTTTCCTTTTCGCAGGTATTGCGCTGCCGCGCTGTTTTCAGGTTGACTGCCGCTTCATACATGTCTTCATCTATGATGGGGTCGTATTCTTCCGTTCCAACGTACTTTGCGTTATCAATGATTCTTGCGATACGGGCTTTATCCCATGTAGCGGTCTTTTGCGTATACGGGATCTGACGACCGGTCAGTTCTTCCGCAATTGCTTTGAGAGAAGCGCCATCCAGATATGCCTTAAAGATCTCTCGGATGATCTCAGCTTCCTCGGTTGAGATGACCGTTCTGCCATTTCGCATCGTGTATCCATATGGGATGTACCGTATCTTTTTCATGAGTGCCTCCTATATGCGTTCTCTGAATCGAAGCCCGCCAAGGAGTTCCACGGACATTTCGTCCTCTTTATTGATTTGGATGGACTTCACAATTTCCAGAAAGAGCTTCTCATCGAATGCGTCGAGGGGTTCTTCCAGTTCGAAGATGAGCATTTTTAGTTTCTTGACTTCCTCAAGCATGATGGCGGCTTTTGAATTGAACTTCTCCTGTCTGACGTCCTTGAGTTTTGCCAGCTCTGCGCTGATCTCGTTGGCTTGCGCCTGATAGACTTCAGGGGCGAGGTATCCCTTGGACCGGAGTTGTTCAAGCATGAGCAGTTTCGCATTCAACTCAGCGATACTCTTGCTTAAATCACGCGCAGCCAGATTGTTTCGCTTCATAGCTGCCAGTGTCATCTCCAGCCGGCTGATGACCTGTCCGAGAATGTTATCTTCAGAGAACCGCAGTTTGTTCACCAGGGAGATGAAGCCGTCGTAGATTCTTTCTTCGCTGTAGTAGTTGGAGTCGCAGGCCGTGCTGTCATCTTTGTGAAGGGAGCATACCCACTTCACAGTCCCCGACACGATTCTTCGCCTATAGAAAGAGCCACACTCAGAACACTGAATGCGGCTTGTAAGCGGATAGATATTTTGTGTTGTTGCTTTGGCGAAGACATCCTTGCGCTTTTCAATAAGGGTCTGAGCGGCATCGAATACATCCTTTTCGACAATGCCGGGGTGGGTACCCTTTGCGTAGAAGCGATCTTCCTGTCCACGATTGGGGTGTTGGTTGAAGGGAACGGTGGTTTCTCGGTAGGTCTTTTGATAAAAGCTGTCGCCGATGTACCTTTCGTTCTTCAGAATATATGCCACGCGACTTGGCCGCCAGGTTTCCTTTCCGGCCTTGGTAGGGATGTTGAGTTTGTTCAGCTCTTTTGCGATCTCACTTGTGGAGAAGCCCTGCAAGTACAGAGCAAAGATATTCCGCACAATGCCTGCTTCCGGCTCGTACACGGTCAGCATCTTATCGACCAACCGGTATCCGTAAGGAGCGTTGCTGTCCACATACTCGCCAAGTTCCATGCGTTTAACGATTGAGAGCCGCTGGTTCATAGAGATGGACTGCGATTCCTCCTGCGCTAGAGCAGAGAAGGTATTAAGAAGCATCTCGTCGCCCATAGAGAGCGTCGAGATGCCTTCCTTTTCGAACTGTACGCCCACACCCAGCAATTTGAGTTTTCTTACATAGGCCAGAGCGTCTTTTGTGTTTCGTGCGAAGCGGGAGATGGATTTCGTGATAATCAGGTCAATTTGCTTGAGCTCACACATGCGGATCATCCGCTGAAATTCATCACGGGTTTCACTTTTCATTCCGGTAAGCCCTTCATCGGCGAAGATGTCCACCAGTTCCCAATCGTCGCGTGCTCCGATATATTTTTTGTATGCTCGGATCTGTGCGGCATAGGAGTTGAGCTGATCGGCAGAGTTGGAAGACACTCGGCAGTAAGCTGCAACCTGCATCTTCTTCGTGCTCTGCCTTGTGATAGGGGTGATGAGCCGTACTTCAGGCATTTCGGTGTCCTCCTCTCTCATTTTTTGGTTGGTATCATATTATGATACCAACCACTTTTGGCAAACCACATTATACTGATAACTATTCAGAATAGCTGTTATGAAATGACATTTTTCAATTGAAAAAGTCAACGAACTTTTACCTGTCAAATTGTGCAGAATACCAAACGGCATCTGAAAAGGGCTAAGACGATGCAGATTTCCGGCATTGGCCACTCTGTTATACGTGGATTGGTTACCACAGGACAATGGTTCTCCGCCAGCACTACCGTCTATCCTCGTGGATCGCCGCAAGGGCGCCACCATAGCTATTTCGTAGATTGCTGAACCTTCATAAACCGCTTAGCCCCTTCCAGATGCCGTTTGGCAGCGCAGATGTATATGGATTCCTTGAATATAATACATTGCGTAAGAATATGTGGGTCAAGGACGAAGCCGCGCAGCGGTGCAAAGCATCCTTGACGCACGGATTTTTACGCAATACGCTCTATCAAGGAATCATGCACAAGAAATGTTATCTGTCATCATCCCCCAGATAAAACAAGCCATTTCTCTTGCCACAGCAGTCTTTGCAATGTTTACCTTTGATCGCATTGCAATTTTAAAGTATTTTTTCTTTAGCCGTGCGTTTGCCTTATCCGCATAGGCAACAGTCAATGAATCGCACTTTGCCTGTCGTTCCTTGAGCGCTACTGATTTTCCGCTTTTTGTTGCGCTCCGACCAAATACCTGAGCCGTTTCTACAAGTAGTTTGCGAAGATGTGAATTGCCGGCTTTTGTAATACCGGTATATTGCTGCTTATCACCACTGGAGCATTCTCCCGGCACCAGTCCAAGATAGGACGCAAACTGCTGCGCAGTCGCAAACCGCCGGAAGTCTCCTACCTCAACACAGAAAGACAATGCCGTATGCGCGGCGATACCGCGAAAGCAGCCCAGCTTCTCCACCTTTTGCCGGTAAGGCTCTGCTTGTGCAAGTTCGTTGATGCGCATATCATACATATCCACCTGTTCCCGCAGCTGGTAGTAACGGATTAGGTACTCCTGCAACACTTCGGACAGAATCTTGTTGCCGAGATCTAAACTTGAGAGCCACTCCAAATGCTTGTTTGTCCAATAACTCTTACCATCGTGAATCTTGCCGTGTCGGATACAAAATGCAATGATCTGTTGCTTGACGCGAGCCAATGCGCTGTTGGCGTCATCGCGCATACGGATATACTCTTTCACTGCGTTGTCCACTTCCGTCGGAATATATACAGAGCTGTAAGTATGGAAAGCAAGGCACTTGCTGATCAGGCGGGCATCTCTGCGATCTGTCTTGATGCGCTTGCCTGGCTTTGTCATCATCGTGGTCGGCGCAAGAATCACGCAGTCAATACCGTGAGCGTGCAATTGATGATACAATGAATAACCGAGACATCCCGCCTCGTAACCGCAGACAATGCGGCAATCCCGACTCTGCTGCTTTTCAATGCGAGCAAGGTATTTCAGAATATTTTTCGCGTCCGGCTCGACCTGAACTTCGGCAAAAAAGCGGTCGTCTTCCATGCTGTAGCAGCAAAGTGTGTAATTTGTGGTATGGACATCCATTCCTACATAGATTATACTTGTCATGATGACTCCTCCTCTTGTATGTGGTGATTCCTGTGTGCTTTTTGTTTGCACTTTAAGTATGACAGGTAAATCCACGCTTTACAAGCGAAGGGGTCATTTCATATTGTCTACCAAAACAATTGGAACAGCGCAGAATTGACCTTATGCACAATTTTCAGTGGGCTAATACGATATCTGCGCCGGTAAGCTTCATATAATATTTTTTCGCCCTGGCATATTCCTTTTCTGTGATCAACTCCTGCGCAAGGAGATCCTTCAGCATATCAACAATAAAGAGAAAATTGGCGTTCTTGGTGTTCTTGTTTGACAGCACGGTGCTACCTCCTCGTAGTTGATTTCGTATTTATAGAAATAAGCAGAGACAGCAGTTACAGTATAACTCGCTGCCTTTGGCTGTTTCGCTGCTCCGCATGGTACACATTGTAAAGGGCAACTTTTCAATATAATTATGCCGAAATTATCGGCATTTTTCAAAAAATGCAGATGATAGAAATCTAAGGACAAGTCTTGTCCTCACATTTCTATCATCAAAAAGGCGGGAGCCGTCCATTGGTTGGAAGAATATTGCTTTTCCCTGGTATGGTTCGGCTCCCGCCGTATTTGTTTTCTTGCTTCTTAATGATCCTATTCGACACTACTTCCCAGATCGTGGGCGGCTAAACTGACCAGTGGCTGGCACCACCCTCCGGGAATCTCACCCCTCCGAGGATCTCTCCGAGCTGCCCCCATTGCTTGAGTCTGTGGCTGGACAGTGAGTACAGGTCAACGGTATCATTGCGAGACAGCTTGCCAAAGCTGCTTTGGGCTGGGTGGGTATCGCTCGGCCACCTTAGTAGGCCGTCTTTTATGCGGTGTTATCCGCACAGGTGGGTCTTGGCGCACCCGCCGCATCGCTGCTCCCCTTCGTCGGGGGCCCGCTGACTGACGTTATCAGTCGCCGGATATTCAGTTTTCAACGTTCACAAGAAGAGATTTTTCTTCTCGCATGTATACGGGAGAAAACAGGCATCTTAACAACCCTCCTCGTCCAAATTATTTTTGATTTTTTTCAAAATGCGCTTCTTCCGCTCATGGACGGCCTGCTGAGACATTCCCAGCTTCTGTGCGCATTCCCTTTCGGTGCGGTTTTTGAAGTAAAGTTCATAGACCAGCTCGTAGTCTTTCGGAGGAAGCAGATCCAGAACATTACGCAAGGACTGGAATACCATCTCCTCAATGGCCTGATTTTCGGGCGTATTGTCATAATCTATAAACTCGTGGAACCGCTCGTATCCCTCATTTTCTCCGCCAATCAGCGCGCTCATCTGTGTCTCATGCTTAAAAAAGCGTTCCGTGCTATCTTCGATATTCCATTTCGTTCGCCTGTAAGTCTGAAAAACTTCCTTGGTCACTTGGATAAGTTCATATTGGCCGGTCATGGTATTGTAAACATTGAGGACATATACTTTTTCGGACATGATTTTGATCTCCTTTTGATTTTTTGAAATTGGTGGGGTTTTCAAAAAATCGGAGATCAGGGATATCGAGCGATGTAAGGTTCCCAGAGAGTGGTCAGCATTGTTACCTCCATTAGGGGGCAACAGCACAAAAAAGCCGGGCATTAAGAAGGCAGGTACACTTTGCAGTAACCTTTTCCTCTCAATGCCCGGCAATTTGGTGTCTCATAGACTTCCTAATCTAAGGACCCGTGGCTCGGTGCGATCAGCTTTCTTATTCTGTTGTCTTTCTTATGTGTAAGTGTGGCAGGGTTCCCGGTAATAGGTAGCTCTCCTGCGGCTTGGGGTGCGATAACTCAGGTCGATCTCAACAACCTTTCGGCAGTTGGGACACTTCAGTTCAATGATGCCCGAAGTAGGCGTCACTTTATCAAATATACGCCAGTCGCATTTGGGACAGCGCTTTACGACTTTGATCTCATATTGGTTAGTTTTCATAGCATACGGTCCTCCTCATCCATCTCGACTCGAACCAACCTATAGGGGTCAGAAAGATCATTCCTTTTCAGAAGTCCGAGCTGGATCATCCGAATGGACAATGCTGTTTTGGAAGCCCCCATAAATGATGCCATTGCCTCAAACTTCTTATAGTCAGCAGAGGCAAATACTCGGTTAAGTAAGCGCATCTGAGTTCCAAGCCCGAATCGCTCCATGCTCCGAATCACACATTCTGGCGGAAGCAAGATCATGGCAGCCAATGTTTCGACTTGCCATTCCTCCCAATCGGTATTTCCTCTGCTGCTTCGGTAATAGCAGTGGACAGAGCGTGCTTTTGCCTGGGCTCCATAGTCATGCGGAAACAGCATTTTCAAAATGTGGTGACAGCTCTCATGGGAAACGGTATAGTTTCTGCGGCCTATGTTTGCGCCTTCTTTCATGAGTTCGCTTTCAATTAAAATGGTTTTTCCATCGAGCATATAATATTGCTCTTCTTCGCAGCTCGGATCTTCGGGAAATATCTCAACGCCTACCTCACAAGAAGATGTCAAGCCGATTTTCTCGCCGTTCAGGGATAACCGGGCATAATCGACACGAAGGCCCAGGAGTTCTTGGCAGAGATAATCGATATCTACTCGTTCCGGGGCTTGACCGGATATAGCCGGAAGTTTTTTATAGGCTGCGATGACTCTTCCGCTGATTGTCTCAAGGTCATTGCGTGATAGATATTTCAATGGCTTATCTCCTATATATGGAGGTTTTTGGCTTCGACAAACCACTGATCTTCGTCCTCGAAGAGATAGGTTTGCCTTCCTCCAATCATGATCGTATAACGGATACCTGTTCCACCAACTTTTGTTGCTGCGGCTCTCCGCCTGCCGCAGACACGGTCGATGGGATATTCCTTCCCATCTTCAAAAGTCAGAGAGACAGGAGTTTTGGTGCGGTCTGGTGCTACGATGACCAACACCTTCACCACGGCTTTGTGGAATTGCATTTTCATCTTGTTCAGCCTCTTCCCTTCAGTTGGCAGTAGTTACTGATACATAAGTCCAGGCATGGTCACCAACTGCCTACCGTCATCAGGGATCTTCAAGTCACCCATAAGCACAGCGTAGGAAATGGCTCGTTTGCCGAACCTTTTTCGAATGTCCTCAATAGCGTCCTCCAGACGGATGCGACGATCCCGCTTCTGATGATCCACGAACATGGAGAGCTGCTCTGCTTCTTTCTGTGATACCAAATCAATACCACGGATAGTGACGGCTCGAATTGGCTTGTCCCACCGATATCGTTCCATAAACAGATGAAAGCCTGCCCTCGCGATTTCGCTTGGTAGCTGTGTTCTGAATGGGAGCTTACACTGGTGTTGTGAGCCATACAGGTCATTTGCCCGGACGGAGACTTGGACACCACAGGCCATCAACTCGTGGACACGGAGCCGATGCCCAACATCCTGGCTCAATTCCAGCATGACTCGGAAGACTTCTTCCGGCGTTTGCAGGTCAGCAGTACAGGTGATCCCGTGCCCGATGGACTTGACGGGGCTGACAAAGTCCTTGTGCATGACATGAGAAGTATCCGTTCCATTTGCATACCTCCAGAGCTTAAGACCATTGATTCCCAGCATATGCCGCAGTGTATCCGGAGAAGTCTTTGCCAAATCCCCGATGGTGCGGATTCCG
>ENA-ORSK01000760-ORSK01000760.1-human-gut-metagenome-genome-assembly--contig:-NODE-760-length-29976-cov-12.815748_pt1 | contig 29976 bp, 25 predicted proteins | sample MGYA00242192_ERZ509159 | MGnify/ENA primary metagenome ERZ509159 (study PRJEB26280, sample SAMEA2338663) | human gut metagenome | biome: human gut; feature: human-associated habitat; material: faeces...
TACACGACGCGATAAACCGCGACGCGAAGATAGCGTTTCAATACTTCACCTGGGACGAGCACAAGCAGAAGAAGCTGCGCCACGACGGCAAAATATATCGCATCAGCCCGTGGGCGCTGACCTGGGATGATGAAAATTATTACATGATAGGCTACGACTCGGACGAGAACAAGATAAAGCACTACCGGGTCGACAAGATGACAAAAATTCAGCCGACCGAAGAAAAGCGCGACGGCGCGGAACTATTCGCCGATTTCGATATGGCACTCTATTCAAAGCAGACCTTCGGAATGTACGGCGGACGCGAGGAGACGGTCACACTCCGCTGCGAAAACAAGCTTGCAAATGTCATGATAGACAAATTCGGATTCGACACTGCGTTTTCAAATATCACCGACACGCACTTTGACATGCGCGTAAAAGTGTTCGTGAGCCCTGTGTTCCTGACATGGATAATGAACTTCGGCGCGGATGTGACAATTCTCTCCCCCGAAAGTGTAAAAGACGAACTCACCGCCCTCGCGTCGGATGTACTCGCACAGTATAAATAAACAGAACAAATAAAACAGCAAATCCTATCCACGGCTTTCGTGGGTAGGATTTTTTCATTTCGGCATGAGATAGGGATGTGTTGATAAGTTGGAGGGCGCGGGTGTGGGTATCGGATATAGACAGTCGTATCAATATTGCGAATTATCACAATGATGTAAGAACAGATATCATCCGCCCACGGAGTTTGCACAAATTTATTGATAAGCACCTTGTAGGGTGCGGCGACTCGACGCACCGCTGCCGCGACAGCGGCACGGGATCTTTGCAAAAACTTATTTTACAGATCATAGGCGGAACTTCGTTCGCCTGCTTTAAAAATCTATAATAGTGGCAAGTGACTAAAGGATTGCTTTACTTGCATCATCTCCAAAAAACACCGTGACGCTCACGCATCAAAGGGTCGTCGAGGTCGCCGACCCCTACAAGCCGCTCAACGAGGCCTCGAAATACATAACTCGCGACTCCCAGTCGGCGGCGCTTCGGTGATGTTGCCCGCTCTTCTAAAAAAGTTTATCAAACACTGCGGCGCGGCTATTGAAAGCTTGATTATAAAGACCGGTTGGGTCGCTTGCTTTTACCTTGCTACAGCTAAAGTGATAAGCCCCCCGATTTGCATCCCGTTTGTCGTCGTAAAGAGACAAAGTCGGTGCAAATGCCGCCAATTACAAGGCTTTTGAGATTTACTGTCCGTTTTTTGACACACCTGCCGTGATAGAATAGAATCAGAAAATAAGGAACGGAGAGATACATATGAAATTCAAGATAGGTTTTACTGCGGAAAAAGAAGTTGAAAAGAAAGTTCCCGAGTCTGAAGCAAAAGCTCCCGAAGAGGCTCCCGCGAGGGAATCGCTCGTGAGGGTCTATTTCCCGCAGCGTGGCTTCGACTGCACATATTACAACAATCTTTTCGACCTGCATGTAGGCGACCTCGTCTATGTTGACGGCAAGCTCGAGGGCAAGCGCGGCAAGGTCATCGATGTGTCGTACACATTCAAGATAAAGCTGTCCGACTACAAAAGAGTAATCGCAAAAATAGATACGGATATCTCCGGCAAGTTCTGCTATGTCGGCTACGAACTGTTCTCTTTTGACAAAAATACCGTGCCGTTCGGAAAGATACTCCCCTACTTCAAAGCTCCCGCCAAACCAGACGAGGAATACGCGAGCGCGAAAGAAAACAAGTTCTATAGCCTCGACGATCTCGAGGGCATGGGAGCATACGAGCACACGATAATGGTAGGTAAATCCGACTTAAACTGCGGCGAGGTCCTGTATCTCAGCGTTGAAGACGGCAAGGGACACGCGATTGTCGGCACGGACGAGCTGCACGAGGTTGAATTTGACTACAAGAACGGCATGATTGCAAACATCACCTGCGACTGCTGGGCGTGCGGCATATGCAAGCACGGCGTGGCGGCTGTTTTCGCGCTGAAATCGGCGCTCGAAAAAATCGAAAAGCATTTCCCGGAAAAATTTGAAGCAAGCGGGTATTTTGCCGTTATGTCAAAGAACACGTTTATGAATGTCATCGCCTCGCTCGGTGACGACAGCGTCGGAAGTTTTGTTATAAAGAAGAATTAGCTATTTTAATTTTATATCGCTTTCGACAAAAATCGCATCGTTTTTGCAAATCGATTGACCATTTTCGCCAAAAGATGTACAGTAAAACAAACAAAATATGGGAAGTGAGACAATGGAGCCTATAGCTCACCTGCGGCTCGTCGAAAAATCCGAACCGCCGGAATATGACGAACAAACACTAAAAGCACACAACGAGAACAGCGGGAAATATGCCGCAGAGGCGCTCCGATGTATCGAGTTAGACAAAGTCGGAAGCTTTTGCGGGAAGATTCACGACTTAGGCAAGGCGACAAAAAAGTTCTTCGACTACATACAGCCCGACAACACGCTTAGGCGCGGCGAAGTTAACCACACATTTGCGGCGGTCAGATATATTTTCGAGATGTCCGACGGCGTTGACAATGAAGTGCGTGAGCTTCTCGCCTATGCGGTCGGCGCGCATCACGGGCAGTTTGACGCGGTGAATGACGACCACAAAAACGGCTTTGAACACAGGCTGACAAAAGACGGCATCGACTATGACGAAGCGAAAAAGAACTTCAACGAATACTGCTTCTCAGATGCCGAACTGAAATCGCAGTTCAACGAAGCCGCAGAACAGCTTACTAAAATTATTGCGGGCATAAGAGAGCGCAATCCGAAGAGAAGCGCGCGGCAAGCTGAAGAATATGAATTTCAGATAAGCCTGCTGGCTCGGCTTCTGCTCTCGGCAGTTATCGAGGGCGACAGGCGCGACACGGCGGAATTCATGGAAAACATGGAGTTTCCACAAGTTGAAGCGGATTGGGATGAGTGTCTCGGGCACATTGAAGAAAAGCTCGACAAATTTTCAAACACAAGACCGATAGACGGGGCGAGAAAGCAGATATCCGACATCTGCCGCGCCGCCGCAGAAAAAGAGCCAGGCATATTCAGGCTCAATGTCCCAACCGGTGCCGGCAAGACTCTCTCGGGGCTGAGATTCGCCGTGACTCACGCAAAAACACATCGGAAGAAACGAATCATATTCACTTCTCCCCTGCTGAGTATCCTCGACCAGAACGCAAAGATAATAAGAGAATTCATCGGAAACGACAACATCATAACGGAGCACCATTCAAACGTCGCTCTCGACGAGGACGACGCGGACGAGCTCAAACGCGCCCAGTTATTAACGGAAAACTGGTCGTCGCCGGTGATAATAACCACTCTTGTGCAGCTGCTCGACACTTTGTTTGCAGGGAAAACCTCATGCATACGCAGAATGCACGCGCTGTGCGACAGCGTGATAGTCATAGACGAGGTTCAGACCGTGCCAAACGAAATGCTGTCGCTTTTTAACACGGCGGTAAACTTTCTCTCGGAGGTCTGCGGCGCGACTATAGTCTTGTGCTCGGCGACTCAACCGTGCCTCGAACAGACGGCGCACCCGATGACAGAGAACATAAAAGATATTGTGCCGTTTGACGAGGGGCTGTGGCGAGTGTTCAGGCGCACGCAGATAATCGACAAGGGCGGCATGCGGCTTGACGCAATCCCCGCATTTATCGCAGAACAGCTTGACAGAACGGACAGTCTGCTTGTCATATGCAATCTCAAAAAGCAGGCGGCGTATCTGTTCACTGAGATGAAATTGGAAAACACCGTGATTTTTCATCTTTCCGCCGGAATGTGCATGGCGCACAGAATGACGGTCATATCCGAGATAAACAGCGCGCTTGAAAAAAAGCGCAAAAATCCAGACGCGCCGAAAGTGGTTTGCATCTCGACGCAGGTCATTGAAGCGGGCGTTGATGTATCTTTCGGCTGCGTGATAAGGCTCTGCGCGGGGCTCGACAGTGTGATTCAGGCGGCGGGCAGATGCAACCGCAACGGCGAGCTTAACGGAGCCGCAGATGTGTTCATAATAAACTGCCGCGGCGAAGATCTCGGCATGCTCAGAAGCATAAAGGACGGCAAGATGGCGTGCATGTCCCTGCTGTCCGACTACAAATATCATCCCGAGAAGTACCCGTCGGGGCTTACATCCGACGAGGCGGTATACGCCTACTACAAGAAGCTCTATATTCAATCCGACATCGGCGCGCAGGATATGCCGATAAAAATCGACGGTTCGCCGTTCACTCTCTTTGATCTTCTTTCTCTCGACAGGACATTCGCAAACGCACCTTATTTAAAAGCAAACGGCGAAAAATACGCGCTGACTCAGGCATTCAAGACCGCCGGGAGCAGGTTCACTGTCTTCGGCAGCCGCACGACCGATGTTATCGTGCCATACGGCGAGGGAAAAGAGATAATCGTCGAACTCGGCTCAAAACGAGCCGAAGAGGACATAAAGTATCTCAAAAAGCTCATCAAAAAAGCGCGGGCATACACCGTCTCGCTCTATGAAAATCAGCGCAGAGCCCTTGCGGACAGCGGTGCGCTCCACCCCATAGCAGACGGCATCGCGCTCGCGCTGAGCGAGGAATTCTACAATGAAGATTTCGGGCTCAATCTTGACGGCGAAAGCCGCGAAGCAATCACATTATAAATAAACACAGGAGGTGTGCAGCATATGGAACATCCGAATATAGTGACATTTGAAGTATTCGGAGACTACGCGCTTTTCTCCGACCCGGTAATGCGCGTCGGCGGAGAAAAAGCAAGCTATCAAATCCCGACATACGAAGTTCTCAAGGGTATTCTCCACTCGATCTACTGGAAGCCCACTATCGTCTGGTATATCGACAAGGTCAGAGTGATGAACCCCATTCAAACTGAGGTCAAGGGCATCCGACCGATAAAATACAACGGCGGGAACGACCTCTCGTTCTACACCTATCTCAAGGACTGCCGTTATCAGGTGCAGGCACATTTTGAGTGGAACGAGAACCGCCCGGAGCTCATCGGCGACCGCAACGAGAACAAGCATCACAACATAGCAAAGCGCATGATTGAAAAAGGCGGGCGCAGGGATATTTTCCTCGGCGCGCGCGAATGTCAGGGCTATGTTGAGCCATGCAAGTTTGGGAGCGGCAAAAGCGCATACGATGAGACGCCCGAACTCGCATTCGGGCTGATGTACCACGGGATAACCTACGCGGACGAAGCATATTCGGACGAGACAAAAAACCGAATGACCGTCCGATTCTGGTACCCGACGATGAAAAATGGCGTTATCACATTCCCCCGACCCGAGGAGTGCACGATAACAAAAACGGTGCGCGAAAACATGGCGATAAAGCCGTTCGGCGAAGACCTCGGCAATTTCATCGGACTCAGAGAATTCGGGGAGGTGGAATAAATGAGCATATGGCAAAGAGCCGTTGAGACATATGACTGTCACAGCGATTCAGTTGGAAAAAGCTTCGACAACCATGTCACACTTATGCCGATATCTCACATCATCCAGAACGCGCAGATAGAAATACTTCTTGACGAATATGGAAAATTCAAAGAAGCTTTGGATGTTGCCAAGGATAAAAAGAACACTAAGACTATTATTCCGGCAACCGAACGCTCTGCCGGACGCGTTGGCGACACTCCATGCGCGCATCCTCTGAGCGATCAGCTGCGATACATTGCAACGTATATGCCGGAGAGACACGAGTCATATCTGAACCAGCTCAGGGCATGGGCTGAATCCGAATTCAGCCACCCGAAAGTGCGCGCGATACTCGCCTATGTCGAGAGCGGAACTATAGTTGACGACCTCGCCGACGAAAATATTATAGAGCTTGACGAGAGCGGAAAGCCACTGAGCAAGTATGATAAAAGCTTAATTCGCTGGCGCGTTATGAACACGGGCGACAATGATGCGTGTTATAAAGACACAAGCCTTTTTGACGCATTTATCGGATACTACAGTTCATTGCAGAATAAAGCCCCGAAAAAGCTCTGCATGATATCGGGCAAAGACGAACGCATAACCGAAAGTCATCCGAAAGGAACCGTTGCATCGGCATACGGCGCAAAGCTCATATCGGCAAACGACAGCTCAAATTTCACCTACAGAGGGCGTTTCACCGACTCACAGCAGGCGGCTACCATCGGATACGAGACCTCTCAGAAAGCGCACAACGCTCTCGCCTGGGTTGCGGCGAATCAGGGAATTATAATAGGCGGCAGAACTTTCGTCTGTTGGAATCCAAAGGGAGATACATCCTTGTTCAAGGACTCCGAAACATTGACGCCCAACTACAGCGACGAAGAAGAGAAAAAAGATTTTCCGGCTACTCCGACCGACTACAAAGCCGACCTGAAAAAGGCATTGAGCGGATGGCAGGACAAGCTTCCGGCGGAGGACGATATTGTTATAGCGTCGTTTGACGCCGCCACAACAGGCAGACTCTCCATAACATACTACAATGAGCTGAAAGGTTCGGATTTCCTGAACCGTCTCGCGTTCTGGAAGGAGCACTGTTACTGGTCAAGCGGAAAGTTCGGCTATCAGTCCCCGTCAATATGGGAAATAGTCAAGTGCGCCTTCGGCACAGAGCAGAACGGGAAACTCAGCGTCGACGACCGAGTGATGCGCGAGCAGGCGCAAAGGCTGCTCCACAGTGTTATCGACCAAGCGCCTATACCGCAGGACATCGTCCGCGCGCTGATGCACAGAGCATCGATGCCGCTCGCCTACGACACAAAATCAAACCGCATAAAAATTCTCTATAACGCTTGTGCGGTTATATATGCATACAGGACCGTTACTAAAAAGGAGGAATGGGAAATGGCCCTTGAAAAAGACAAGAAAGACAGAAGCTATCAGTTCGGGCGTCTGCTCGCGGTCATGGAAAAGGTCGAGCGCGACACCTATGACAGAGACGAGAAGAGAGAGCCGAACGCAATAAGGATGCAGTCGGTTTTCTGCGAAAGACCGATGTACGCCTCACGCATAATCCGCGACAGCCTCAATCCGTATTTTGCAAAGCTCTCGCCCGGAATGAGAATATACTACAACAACCTCATCGGCGAGATTTTCGGTCATCTGAGCGAATTCGACGAGAAAGACCTCAACCGCCAGCTTGAGGACAGTTACCTTTTGGGCTATTACCTGCAGCGCAGTGAACTCTACACAAAGAAAGAAAGCACCAACGAGGAGGAAAATTAAAATGGCAGCTCTTAACAACAAAATCGATTTCGTAGTTCTTGTATCCGCAAATCAGGCAAATGTAAACGGCGATCCGCTCAACGGCAACCGCCCGCGCACCGATTACTCCGGCTACGGCGAGATGTCCGATGTCTGCATCAAGCGCAAAATACGCAACAGAATGCAGGATCTCGGCAACGACATATTCGTCCAGTCCGCAGACCGCAGCGACGACGGCTGCAAGAGCCTGAGCGAACGCGCGTCAAGCAACATAAAGACGAAAGACATAAACGAATACGCAAAAGAAGCCTGCGAAAAGTGGCTCGATGTCCGTTCATTCGGTCAGGTGTTCGCTTTCAAATCCAAGGACAGCAGCGGCGTATCGGTCGGCGTGCGCGGTCCGGTCAGCATACATCAAGGAGTCAGCGTATCGCCGATAGAGGTTCGCTCCATTCAGATAACCAAGAGCGTCAACGGCGAACCCGTCAAAGACGGCAAGGACGCCTCGGCGCGTTCCTCCGACACAATGGGACAGAAGCATTTCGTCCAGTTCGGTCTCTATGAGATAAAGGGCTCGATAAATGTTCAGCTCGCCGAAAAGACCGGATTTTCAGAAGAAGATGCGGATATTATAAAAGAATGCCTGCGCACGCTGTTCCTCAACGATGCTTCTTCGGCGCGCCCCGAGGGTTCAATGGAGGTTCTGCGCGTCTATTGGTGGAAACACAACTGCAAGGACGGTCAGTATTCGAGCAGCAAGGTACATCGCAGCGTTCACGTTGAATTGAAGCCCGATGTCAACATCCCCTCAAGCGCGGATGACTATATTATATCTGTAGATGAGCTTCCCGGGCTTGAGCCCGAGATCATCGAGGGAGTATAATGACATACAGGGAGTGTGATTTTCTGCAAATAAGCGGAATACAGCACTTTGCTTTTTGCCGCAGACGTTGGGCTCTCATTCACATTGAGGGACTTTGGGCAGAAAATCTGCGCACTGTAAACGGTGAAATATTCCACGAACGGGCGCACGACCCGTCGCTCAGCGAAAAGCGCGGCGATCTGATAACAGTCCGGGCTCTGCGGGTATTCTCGTCAGAGCTCGGGATAAGCGGAGAATGCGATGTTGGCGAGTTCAGACGCGATGACGAAAACGGCGCGAAACTGCGCGGGCGCGATGGCAGATGGATGCCGACGCCGATCGAATACAAAAGCGGATCTTCTAAAGCGGGCGATGCCGACAGGCTTCAGCTGTGCGCGCAGGCAATGTGCCTCGAAGAGATGCTCGGAGTCGAGATTGAACTCGGATATATGTTCTACGGCGAGACGCATCGGCGCGAAAAAGTTTATATAAACGCCGAACTGCGCCAAGCGGTGAAAGATGCAGTCAGCGAGATGCACGGCTATATGAACCGCGGCTACACGCCCAAAGTCAAGACGGGCAAATTTTGCAACGCCTGTTCACTCAAGGAGCTCTGTCTCCCTGCCCTGTGCAAGAACAAAAGCGCGGCGGAATATATAGACTCCGCTATCGGCGAGGACGGTGACTTCGATTGAAAAAGCTTATGAACTCGCTCTACATTCTGACTCCCGACGCCTATCTGACGCTCGACGGAGAAAATGTTGTTGTCAAAAAGGACGGCGCGGAGATGGGCAGATTCCCTCTGCACAGTCTCGAACAGATAGTAACATTTTCATACATGGGCGCAAGCCCGGCTCTCATGGGCAAATGTGCAGAGCAAAACAAGTCGCTGTCATTCTTCTCTCAAAGCGGACGGTTTCTCGCGAGAGTCGGCAGCGGAGTGCAGGGCAATGTGCTGCTGCGCAGGCAGCAATACCGCATCGCCGACAGTCCGAGTGAAAGCTTGCAAACAGCCAAAAATTTCATCACTGCAAAGATATTCAACTCCCGCTGGGTATTGGAGCGCTCATTGCGCGACCACCCGATGAGCATTGATGCAGGGAAAGTAAAAGACGCATCAGAAAAGCTGAAAGAATCCGTATACACGGCTCGCAGCTGCACTGACGCCGGATCGCTCCGCGGCATTGAGGGCGAAGCGGCAAGCACATACTTTTCGGTATTTGACAAGCTGATACTCAACCCCGACCCGTGTTTCATTTTCGAGACGCGCAACCGCCGTCCGCCGCTCGACTGCGTGAACGCGCTTCTCTCATTCGCCTACAGTCTGCTTGCGAACGACTGCGCGAACGCACTCGAAAGCGTAGGGCTTGACCCATATGTCGGCATGATGCACACTGACCGCTCGGGCAGGAAATCGCTCGCACTCGACCTTATGGAAGAGCTGCGCCCGTCGTTTGCCGACAGATTTGTGCTCAGCGGAATAAACAACCGCTCATTTCAGAGCAATATGTTTGCGAAGACAGACAGCGGTGCCGTACTCCTCACCGATGACGGTCGGCGATCGTTCTTCAAGCTTTGGAAATCGAGGCGGGACGAAAATCTGACTCACCCGTTCCTAAAAGAAAAGATACAATGGGGACTCGTGCCGTATGTTCAAGCGCTTCTGTTAGCGCGCTACATCCGCGGCGACATTGACGAATATCCCCCGTTCCTGTGGAAGTAGGTGCGTTATGCTCGTATTGATAACCTATGATGTCAACACCGAAGACACCGGCGGCAGAAAGCGACTTCGGAAAGTTGCGAAAGAATGTGTGAATTACGGTCAGCGAGTTCAAAACAGCGTATTTGAATGTGTATTGGACGCCGCGCAATACAGATTAGTAAAACACAAGCTCGAACAGCTCATCGACACCGAAAAGGACAGTCTGAGATTTTATAATCTCGGGAACAACTATCAGACAAAAATAGAGCATATCGGAGCCAAGGCCGGATATCAGCCGGAAGGACTCCTTATGCTTTAGTGCGAAGCGGCATCGATCATAAAAGTGCCGTATGTTCGCACCGAAAAAGCCGTGCTTTTACAACTGTTTAAGTCAAATAAAAAGCACAGCTGTCGCAAAAATATACAGTTTTATATACACTATGTACAAGCATAGCATTGCATATTTGTATATTTTTGCAGTCGCCCTCCCCACGGAGGGCGTGGATTGAAATTCTGATGTGCGGGGCTTGCGGTCTGCGTGAATATGGTCGCCCTCCCCACGGAGGGCGTGGATTGAAATGCCTATGTACTTGCCGATTTCGCGCCCTATTTTAAAGTCGCCCTCCCCACGGAGGGCGTGGATTGAAATACCTATGCTGCTCCAATTGTATGAACGGAAAGTGGTCGCCCTCCCCACGGAGGGCGTGGATTGAAATGCGCAGGTTGACAGACAGACCTGCGACATCGCGTCGCCCTCCCCACGGAGGGCGTGGATTGAAATGTATTTGTGACATTGTAAGAGCTTGTAAGGCTAATGTCGCCCTCCCCACGGAGGGCGTGGATTGAAATTTTGACCGTCTGCGAGATAATGCTTGACATATCTGGTCGCCCTCCCCACGGAGGGCGTGGATTGAAATAACGAACTTTTAGCAAGCGAAATCACCGACAAACGTCGCCCTCCCCACGGAGGGCGTGGATTGAAATGCGGCGGCGTGTCTTTCGGCTTTTTTAACCTCGGTCGCCCTCCCCACGGAGGGCGTGGATTGAAATCAGTATAACGGCTCTGATGTCGGACTCAAAGGCGTCGCCCTCCCCACGGAGGGCGTGGATTGAAATAAAATTCGAGAGCTACTTGAACGCATCTGCGCCGTCGCCCTCCCCACGGAGGGCGTGGATTGAAATATTTTCAGTCTTTTGATAATACTCTTGATACTTGGTCGCCCTCCCCACGGAGGGCGTGGATTGAAATAATCTTGAGTCGGGTCACATCGAAGCGTCCGATAGTCGCCCTCCCCACGGAGGGCGTGGATTGAAATAAACAATCGTCTGACACTATCCTGCAATATGCAGATGTCGCCCTCCCCACGGAGGGCGTGGATTGAAATTTTTGTGTCCTCTTTGCCGAAGTTAGTGCCGTTTGTCGCCCTCCCCACGGAGGGCGTGGATTGAAATCGTGAATTGAGCGAACTGCACCCACGCACAGACGGTCGCCCTCCCCACGGAGGGCGTGGATTGAAATCTTTAAGATTTGTAAACCCTAAACCGTGAATTTTTGTCGCCCTCCCCACGGAGGGCGTGGATTGAAATATTTGCCTCGTCAGCCACGCAACTAGTGCGTAAATTGTCGCCCTCCCCACGGAGGGCGTGGATTGAAATTTTTCGGTCAGCACTTTGGGCAGCTCAACGACCGCGTCGCCCTCCCCACGGAGGGCGTGGATTGAAATCTTGTGATAGATTTTGACAGTATCGCAGAGATTGAGTCGCCCTCCCCACGGAGGGCGTGGATTGAAATCTGTTATTATCCAAAAGACAGCAAGCCCTGCGGGTCGCCCTCCCCACGGAGGGCGTGGATTGAAATGAGGGTCTGCTTGTCGGTCGTGTCGCGTGATGTTGTCGCCCTCCCCACGGAGGGCGTGGATTGAAATTTCTTAACCCGTCCACTCCCGTGGCAGGTCGGGCGTCGCCCTCCCCACGGAGGGCGTGGATTGAAATTCGTAGACATTAGACGAAGTAAGAGCGACAGCGGTGTCGCCCTCCCCACGGAGGGCGTGGATTGAAATTTAAACTCTTGGGAATGATGTAATGGACAAAGCGTCGCCCTCCCCACGGAGGGCGTGGATTGAAATGCTGATTGACGCGAATACGGTTAAATACTTAGCGAGTCGCCCTCCCCACGGAGGGCGTGGATTGAAATTTGAGAATTGTCTGATTTGCATTCGCGGCAACCAGTCGCCCTCCCCACGGAGGGCGTGGATTGAAATAGCGGCAAGGAAGTTGATCAGTCGTCGGCGAAGATGTCGCCCTCCCCACGGAGGGCGTGGATTGAAATCTTATCGAAATAAGCAAATGCCGATTTCCGATGTGTCGCCCTCCCCACGGAGGGCGTGGATTGAAATGCTCGTTGAACGGTGTATTAATACCGTTGTCAATGTCGCCCTCCCCACGGAGGGCGTGGATTGAAATAGTCCGGGCAGTACCTATGACTACACCGTGACAGCAGTCGCCCTCCCCACGGAGGGCGTGGATTGAAATAACTGTACCGCTGCCGTTGTGATATCCGGCGGGGGTCGCCCTCCCCACGGAGGGCGTGGATTGAAATGGGGATTGCGCCGACTGTAACCGCCGATAAGCCGTAGTCGCCCTCCCCACGGAGGGCGTGGATTGAAATTCACAGACCACGGGACAGGCATTCCACGGCAGTTTGTCGCCCTCCCCACGGAGGGCGTGGATTGAAATGTCAAGCTTGTCCGTGCTTGTGGCAAGCCCCAACCCGTCGCCCTCCCCACGGAGGGCGTGGATTGAAATAGCTTGCGGGTGGTACGCCGACTACGACTATGATGTCGCCCTCCCCACGGAGGGCGTGGATTGAAATCCTGCGCCGTGGTTGATATGGACTATAAAACGCAGTCGCCCTCCCCACGGAGGGCGTGGATTGAAATACTGCAAAATCATAACGAAAAGGAGTAATGAGCAGTCGCCCTCCCCACGGAGGGCGTGGATTGAAATAGTATAAAGCATAAGCTCGATGGTTGCGATGAAGTCGCCCTCCCCACGGAGGGCGTGGATTGAAATTGTCGGGATATCCAGTGCCGACTGTTTCAGCGTCGTCGCCCTCCCCACGGAGGGCGTGGATTGAAATATCCAATTTGCGCTGAACCTCTGCAAGCTCGTCAGTCGCCCTCCCCACGGAGGGCGTGGATTGAAATTTTGGCGAGCAAATCAAAGTCCCACGGGCTTTCGGTCGCCCTCCCCACGGAGGGCGTGGATTGAAATGGACAGCGCGGGCTTCGGCTTGCGCGTGTCCGTGTCGCCCTCCCCACGGAGGGCGTGGATTGAAATAATAGCCCGTTTCAACAAATCAACCGGCTTTTGGGTCGCCCTCCCCACGGAGGGCGTGGATTGAAATCGCACTTTCTCGGGTTCTTATCCATCGCAGGGAATCGTCGCCCTCCCCACGGAGGGCGTGGATTGAAATCGCGAGATCCCCGCGACGGATGATTGCTGCGCATGTCGCCCTCCCCACGGAGGGCGTGGATTGAAATGAGGGAATATTCGGAGCTGCTCTGCGGAGCAAGAACGTCGCCCTCCCCACGGAGGGCGTGGATTGAAATGATTATAGGCAAACATTTGTTTACCACTTGTATTGTCGCCCTCCCCACGGAGGGCGTGGATTGAAATGTCAAATCGTTCCGTTTGGCAAGCTTGCAAATGTTTGTCGCCCTCCCCACGGAGGGCGTGGATTGAAATAGTTTCATCTGCGTTTCCCCTTTCGTGGCTTATAGGTCGCCCTCCCCACGGAGGGCGTGGATTGAAATGCAAGTTTAAATTTGTCCCGTGCGATGACGCACAGGTCGCCCTCCCCACGGAGGGCGTGGGTTGAAATTTTTTCCATACTCCTGATATGTATAACCGATATGAGTCGCCCTCCACACGGAAGGCTCAGTCTGAAACAGGAGGTTATATCAAATACATTCGCAAGCATGACAACTGTCTTTTTATTGTTTTGGAGCAGCGTTTTTTGAATATAGAAACAGCGCCTTGCAGTCAAATACAAGACGCCGCAATTATTGGATTGCAGTATAGCAAAACATCCATGCTTTACGCTCGACAGTTAACGATATATATTCCCTGTCTCCGTTCTTCCATCTTTTGCGCATGATATTCTGCATATTCTCTCACAAAGCGATGTTTCAAATCTTCCGGAGTATCAGGCATAAAAGCCCGCCATTTCGATATGGTCGGCCGCCTTTCCGTTGTCTTTAACGATATCCCATATCACCTCTTGATTCCCGCCGAGATGCCTGTGGCGGAGTATGTTCAGCTCCGAGGCTTTCGGCTTCGCCCACGAGGCGAAATACTGCGGTCTGCACGACCTCGTATAGCGCTCATAAAGAGCGTTTTTGAGTTTGTCGTCCATTTTTCTTCTCCTGTTTGAGCGTATTATCAGACCGCCGCCTCTGCGCTTTCGTGCTGCGCGATGCGCTCCTTTGCCCCGTCATAGAGGGCAAATATATCTTCGCATCGGCTGTAATTCTCGCTCTGCGCTATCGTTCTCACTGCGTCGAGATACGGCTTTGCGGCTCTGTAATAGAGCGAGTTTTCGTCGGTCGCTTTCTTTATCTCAAGCTGAACGCGCTGTTTTTCGGCGCGCACCTGCCGAAGCTCTGCTTTGAGCTCTGCAATAGATGCTTTATCTTTTGACTCTTTGGCGAGCTTCATGCTGTCCGTGACGCGCTTCATATTGACTTCCGCCTCGTCCTCACGCTTGAAGAGCCCCGCGAAAACAGAGCTGTCAAACGGTTCGATGCCGTTGGGATAATATTTCGCGGCGGTCTTGCGCGCTGTTTTGATATCGCCGACAAGTCTGAGCATATCTTTTCTGCGCTCTTTTTGCTGCGCGGTCGCCTTGGGCATACACTTGACATCGCTCTTTTTGAGTTCTATTGCGGACATGAAGTCGCTGAGCCCCGCCGCGCTTATCTTCTTCGCAATCTCAAGATCCTCCATGCCCTCCGGTGTGTTAAATCGGTCGAGCTCCGCGAGGACAAAACGGGATATCTCTATCTTCTCGTTTTCCTGAGCTTTAAGATTATACTCTTTCTTAGCCGCCTTTAAAAGTGCCTTGTCACCGGACTTTTTCGCCTGCTTTATTCCGTCCTTTGAGAGAACGTTCATTTCACGTCCGGAATATTCTTTGGCTTCTTTTATAATATCGACCGCCTCGACAAGCGCATCGTCTGCGAGGACATTGTTTCCGTAGTCCTCGAAAAGCGCTCTAATTTTTAGCACCTTGACTATCGCCTTCTGCTTGACCTCGGTGAAATCATAGAAAAAGAGCGGAATGACATTGAGCACCGCACCGACAATGGACGCGATAACGAGAACGCTGCTTATGCGAACAAAATAGTCATGGTTATAGAGAACGTCATAGACATTCGAGCCGTCGTAGCCGAGCGACAGGGCGACACTGCGATTGAGTCCCGCGCCCTCGTATATTGCCGGAAGAACGGAGCCTGTGGCGAGCGTTATGACACTGCCTATAAGCCCGACCGCGGCGAACATTCCGTCTATTCGCTCGCCCGTTTTATACTGCTGATAGTCTCTTATATCCGCCTGAATGCTCGGGTTGAGAAGATGACCAAGCGAAGTTATGAACTGGTTGACGAAGATGCATATGAGCAGCATCCATATTATTCCCGGGTCGCCCGTTCGGCGAACCATCGGGAGCATCAGCGCAATAAAGCCGATATTGAAAAGATTCGTTACAACGAGTATCTTCTTTTTGCCGTATTTTCTGATAAGGAACGGCGCGACGAGATTCGGCCAGAACGAGGCGTTGCCGGATATCGCGATTATCAGCGAATACTGGCCCGGTGAGCACGCGCCCTGATAGTTATACATCCATCCGAGAATACTGTTGAACGAGCTTTCAAGGAAGCCTATCCAACCGGCGAGCGAGATTATCCAAAAATATTTATTCTGCGCTATCGCCTTGAGCGCATCAATAAATTTTATACGGATAACATGGGTCTTTGCTTGGACTATCTTCTCCTCGACATTGACATAGACGAGCAGGGATATCAAGAATCCGACGAGCAGCATCGGCGGATAGAGTACCCTGTATATTCGCATATCGTAGAGGGTGTTGTCGTTTGTTATAATCCGCGCCGCTATCGGCAGGAATATGCCCGCTATCGACGGCGAAAGATTCTCGACAACGCATCTTATCGAGAGGACATCCGAGCGCTCTATCGTGTTGGGCGAAAGGACATTTATAAGGCTCTCGTAGGCATCGACCATGAAATTATAGAAGAACTGGAAGCCGACATTGAACAGCAAGACGACTATGCACTTCATCGTCAGCGACATATGCTCATACGGCATCCACACGAAGCCGATGCCGAGAATTACCGTCGGGATACCCATGGTCAGGATATACGGGCGGTACTTACCTTTCATGCTGCGCGTATTGTCAATCATCTTCGCGCGCAGTGCAGTCAGCGGGAAGCCCGAGAGAATGCTGAGTATATATATTACATAGAGCGCGCCGGGGTCGATACCGATAGTGTTGCCTATTAGCGTATTGCCGACGGCGATTATCATATTCGACACGCAGTAGACTATAAATCTGACGCCTATGCCGCCAACAGAGAGCGAGGCTATCTCCTTATAGCTCATATACCGCTCTTTCGGCGGCTTGTTCCAGTGCGTTTTGACCGAAGAAACAACGGATTTGATTTTTCCGGCGATTTTCACAGTCATATTCCCCCTTGTTAAGATGAGTTCAATGTGTTAGTATAAAAGAGTAAAATATCAAATGCTATGAGTAAAAAAGGTGATGCTATGCCGATATTCAACGAAGAGATGTACTTATATGACAAGAATCAGAACAGCGATCTTTTTCATCTTCATTCTTTCGGCAGACTCTTTCCCGACGCCGACTACATAATTTCATTAAAAAATAACTCGAATACAATAATTGAATGCGTGACCGACGGGGTCGGATATATCGAGCACAACGGGACGGTCACTACAGTTGAAAAAGGCGACTGCTATATAATAAAGAAAGGCAGCGGCTACTCCTACTACTCCGACGACAAAAAGCCCTATTCAAAAGTCTGGGTAACGGTATACGGGAGTCTTATAGACAGATGGCTCGATTTTTACAATATAGATCAGCAGGTGTATATAAAGCACCTTGACATCACGTCATATTACAGCCAGATAAAGCAGACCGCACTCGGCAGGGATATGCTCGACAACGACAAGAAGCTGATGCTCCTCGTCCACGGAATTATATTTGAAATGGCGATGGCTACCCCCGCGAACAGCCGGAGCCGTGAGGACGCGCCGTATATCAAGACCGCCGACAATGTTGTTCTCGACATAAAGAAATATATCGAGAAGCAATGCAACGAGCGACTGACGAACAAAGACCTGTCGCTGAAATTCGGCATCTCACAGAACACGATGAACGACCTGTTCATCAGAAAATACGGCATATCGACATCGCAGTATCACATGCAGTGTAAGCTCTCTTCCGCCGAATATTTTCTCAAAAGTACCGATTTGACGATAGACGCGATAAGCGGGCTTATCGGCTTTTGCGACCGCAGCCATTTCAGAAAGGCGTTTATGAAGGCATACGGCATGTCGCCGAATCAATACAGAAAGAAGCTCAAATCCGACCTCCGCGCAGAATAATTGTTGTCACCGATCTCGGCGTGATTTTTATATGCCCGGGGTCGGCGATGTCATATTCGCGAAGATCGTTGTTATCGTCCGTGACCGCTGATTTTACGGCTGAGTACTGCTCCGGCAGGCTCAGCTCTTTTTCTTTTTCGGTACTGTTTATCACTATAACCGCACAGCCGCCGTCATATTTGAACGCGAGCAGGCGCAGCTCGGGATCATCGCAGGCGGCATCAACGCGAACGGAACCTGCGGGAACATATTTCGAGAAGTTACCCGTAACATAGTAGCGTTTGGTCATCTCAAAAGTTTTATCGTCAAGATTTATGTATATCAGCCCGTCGCAATAGTTGACCTCGGACACAGCTATCCAATGCTGCCACGAGATAACATTGAGCACGGACAGATCTTCATACATAACATTCGCCGTGACGAGTGCCGAGTCCATGCCCTTGTCGCGTCCGCCCTGCATATGAGTCCATTCGCTCATATTGACAGGGACATCCGGATAGTTTTTGCTCATCCACTTCGCGAACCGTTTAAGGAAGCTCATGCGGTTGTTAAAAAACGGGATTGGCATATGCAGGCAATAGGAATGGATATCGAGAGCGCCGAGGCGAGTGCGGACGAGCGGATCGCCCAAAACAGCGCGCGAATAGCTCTTGTTGAACCAGCGGATATCTCCGTTTTCGCAGCCGGAGAGCCGGACGCCATCGAGAGCTTTCCTGCTGTCAAGCTCTTTGACGAACGCGCGGAGCACCTTGCGGCAGCTCGAGGGTCTGTAGTGGCAGCCCTCCTGCCCGCCGTTCCAGACCCAGAACGGCTCATTGACGGGCGAGATATATTTTACGGGTATGCCCTCGCCGATAAAATGCTCGGCAACGTCGGCGCAATATTTGGCAAACGCGGGATAGTTCTTCTTTTTTATATTCTCTCTGAATATCTGATGCTTGTCGAGATGCGTCTTGTGGTTATTCGTCAGGCGTTCTATCGGAGAATTGACGAAGGAAATAACCTCGTTCGCACCGTCGCTGACGGCACGGCGCATCATATAGACCGCCGCAGCATCGCGCGACCAGTCGTATTCGCCGGGAGCAGTCTCAAAGCACTCGGTCGCCCGCGCGGGTTCGCTGAAAGTACCGCGTCCGCTGTGCTTCGACCCGCCGCCGATATTGTAGCGGTAGATGCCAAGACCGATGCCCTCGGTCTTGCTGAAAAGCAGCTCACTGATTCTGTCTCTGACCGGTTTGCCGCTTATCGGATCCTCATGAGTCCAGTTTCCGACTATCTGCGCCCACCATGCGCCGCTCGCACCGAAGCCTTCTATAGTCTGATATCGCTTCTCTTCATTTATATTCAGCTTCAATTTCAATGCCCCCATGTGAAAAGTGCATATATTTTTCATCTTATTCTAAAGTATATCATAGCTTTTCACGGAGTAAAGGTATTTTTTACCGAAAAAAGAGTACTTTTTATATGTGTTTTCAAGTTGGCGACGAAAGCAACGAAAAATCAATACAGCCGAAGCGATGAAAATTATTTTATATTCAAGCTGCGTTTGACGCTATTTTTCCGAAAAATGTGTTTTTACCTGCCGTCTGTAATTTTTTGTAAAAGTTTCATATAATTATACATATATATTTTATCTTTATGTTGAAATTGTATTGCTTTTTGGTTTTTGTTCCCGTATAATGGAGCTTGTCTGATACGACAGAATATCTGAAAGGTGCCGAATTATGAACACCGTGATAATAATTCTGCTTGTTGTGCTCGCGATAGCCGTTGTGCTGCTGTTCGCGATATGCGGCTTCCTGTTCAATCAGGTAATATGGTATAAGCCGATAAAGCTGCCCGCCGCAAAAGGCGAGGTTGAGGATGACTTTGCAAAAGATCACAGAAAAGCCGAAGAAGAGTTCGGGAAAATGCCGTTCGAAAAGCTCACGCTTACGGCATCGAACGGCGAAAAAATATATGCGCGCCTGCTCCTGCCCGAGAAGAACAACGGGCGCATGATAATCGCCTGCCACGGGGCGCACAGCTCAGGGATATGCGAATTCTGCTTTTCCGCACCGTACTTTCACCGCATGGGTTATACAATTCTGATGCCAGAGCACCGCGGCTGCGGCGAGAGCGAGGGAAAATTCTTAGGCTACGGCACGCACGAATCAAAGGACACTTTTCTTTGGATAGACTGCGCCCGCAAACGATTCCCGGAGCTCGACATATTCCTGCTCGGCGTGTCGATGGGCGGCGCGACGGTTCTAATGATGAGCGACAAAATAACCGACCCGGCGGTCAAGGGAATCATCGCGGACTGCTCCTACACGAGCGCATGGGATGAATTCGCCTATCAGCTCAAAAATCCGTTCGGGCTCCCGGCGTTCCCCCTGCTATATATATTCGACCTGTATTGCCGCATAATCTGCAAATACAGCCTGCGCGACGCGTCGCCGATAAAAGCCGTTCGCAGCGCGAAAGTGCCGATACTTTTTATTCACGGCGCAAAAGACACGCTCGTGCCCGTGAAGATGCAAAAAGAGCTGTTTGACGCGTGCCCGACCAAAAAAGAAATGCTGACGGTCGAAAATGCGGTTCACGCGCAGAGCTACTATACCGACCCGCGCGCTTATGAGGCGGCGGCGGAAAATTTCATAAACGAATGCGAAAACACTGAAAATACATCTGCGCTTTCCGCGCCCGGAGGAGGAAAACAAATTGGCTAACAACGAAAGGCTGAAAGAAAAACGATACGTCGGAGTAAAAGAAACGGTTATCTACGGCGTAGCAAACGGCGGTCAGGTCATCGGATACAACATGGTCCGCATGCAGCTGACATTCTTCCTTGTGACCGTGTTCGGCATACCGAGCACAGCGGTCGCAACGATGATAACCGTCATGGGCATCTGGGATGCACTCAACGACCCGATGATGGGAACGATAGTTGACAAGACCCGCACGAATCTCGGAAAACTGCGTCCCTATCTGCTCTTCGTCCCGATACCGCTCGGCATAGCGACTGTCGTGTTCTTCGGCGGCGCGGAATTCCTCGCGGGAGTTCAGTCAACGACGCTCAAGATAATCTACATGTGCGTCACATATTTCATCTGGGAGTTCTTCTATACGATAGGCGACATTCCGTTCTGGGGTCTGTCCGCCGCGATATCCCCGAACCCCGTTGACAGATCGAACGCCATAACCTCGGCGCGCTTTCTCTCCGGCATAATCGGCGGACTTTCTACGCCCGTTATATCCCTGCTCATCGACCTGAGCAACAAGGGCGTTATCGGAATCAATATGCGCCAGCTCTTCCTTGTGATGGGTATTGTCGCTGGCACTGTCGGCATGGGACTCTTCTCGCTCTCCGGCATCTTCTGCCGCGAGCGCGTGGTTCAGAATTCCGACGAGCCGAAGGTTCTCGACTGCTTCAGATTCCTTTTCAAGAACAAGCCCCTGCTCCTCATCGTCTGCTCCAACATTCTCGCAACCGTCGGCGGAGTTACCGACACATTCGCGCAGTATTTTTACATATTCTCCCTCGGCGCGGCGAGCTGGGGCACGATAATCGGTATTCCCGGCGTTGTCTCGGGCTTCCTGACTTATCTCCTCCTGCCCGCTCTCGAGAGAAGATGGACGTCGAAGCAGATAGTCGTTCGCACAACTATTCTCAAGGCACTCGTCGGTACGACCACCTTCCTAATCGGCATGAAATTCTATCGCAACCCGGCGGTCATTGTCCCGCTGCTTATGATTCAGGGCTTCATCTTCAGCTCGCTGACGAGCATAAACATGGTCGTCCCCACAAAGATGATAGGCGACACTGTCGACTACATGGAGTGGAAGACGGGCGAAAGAAACGAGGGCATGGCGTTCTCGCTGCTGACCTTCATCAGCAAGCTCACGGGCTCGCTCTGCACGGCTATCGCAACGGCCATAATCCCGGTCATCGGCCTTGTCACCGTTCAGCTCGCGGACAACTCGCTTCAGCTTGTTGAAAACCCGCAGATAAACACCCGTTTCTGGCTCTGGGCTCTGGTCACCATACTCCCGCCCGTGGCGTCGCTCATCTCGCTCATACCATACAGATTCTATGACCTCGAGGGCAAGAAGCTCAAGGACATTCAGGAAGAGATGATTGCTCGCCGCGAGCTCAACTCGAAGACGATATCCAAGTCGGAAGGAGAGATATAAATGGAACGCAAATGCCCGAAATGCGGCGGTAAGCTCGGAATATTCGACTTAAAGCCCAACTGCCCCCACTGCGGATGCAGTATCATGTACTACGACATGGACAAACGCCTTGAGGAGGACTCGATAAAAGCCGAGGCGGAATGGCAAAAGCTCGATGAAATACTCGACAAGATAACTCCCGCATTCATCAAGAAAAAGAGAGCCTCGAGAGAAGAAAAAGAGAAAAACGAAAAGGATTCAAGCGAAAAATAAACCTAAAGCAGGCACGCCCGCAGTTATTCTGCGGGCGTATCGCTTTTTGCGGGAATTTGCAACAAATTTTAGTAAAACTGTGGTAAATTACGCAGCAATATGTTAAAATCCGATAAGAACGATGATTTAAGGAGAGGGTATTATGCTTCGCAGACAGATGCAGCTTGATTTTTCCGGAATAAAGACATATTCAGCCGAGGATCGCCACAATCTCGTCACCATAGACAATATGATGACTCCCGGGGTCACGCCGCACGAGGAATTTGTACACGAGGGCTTTGACGAGCTTATTGAGAGAATAGTCAAGGCGCGCAAGAACGGGCATCCGGTAATATGGAGCATGGGCGCTCACGTTGTCAAGAACCGCCTTTCGCGCTATGTCATCGAGCTGATGAAGATGGGTGTTATCACGCACATCGCCGCAAACGGTGCGACGAGCATACACGACTTTGAGCTCGCGTATCTCGGCGGCACATCCGAAGATGTGCCGACCGCGATTGAGGACGGCTCATTCGGAATGTGGGAGCAGACGGGCGCGTGGATGAACAAGGCAATTAAGCGCGGCGCGGAGCTCGACTTGGGCTACGGCGAAGCGCTCGGCGAATATATAGACATGCACCCCGAGAAGTTCCCGAACCGCGAGGACTGCATACTCTGGAACGCATATAAGTTAGACATTCCCGCGACATATCACATAGCGCTCGGCACGGATATCATCCACCAGCACCCCACCTGCGACATGGAGGCTATCGGCAAATGCTCGGGAATTGACTTCAAGAAGATGGCTTACAGCGTGTCGCAGCTTGACGGCGGCGTTTTTCTCAACTTCGGCTCTGCCGTTATCGGTCCTGAGGTGTTCCTCAAGACTCTTTCAATAGCGCGCAACCTCGGCTATCCCACGTTCAACATAACCACGGCGAACTTCGACCTCGTGCGCCTGGGCAACTTCCGCTGCAAGATAGGCTACGAAGATCCGAACTATTATTACCGCCCCCGCAAGAATATCGTCAACCGCCCGACCTGCCGCGGCGGCATGGGCTGGCACTTTGAGGGCGACCATCAGATAACCATACCCACGCTCTACGACAGGCTCAAGGAGCAGCTTTGATTTGAGGTAAGATATGCTTTCAAAAGAACAGGTCAAAAAAATATGCGCCGGCATAAAAAATGCGCGCATAGGCATAATCGGCGACTTCTGCGTTGATATCTACTGGCACGCGGACATGACGAAATCTGAGCTCTCGCGCGAGACTCCGCACTATCCCCTGCCGATAGTCAGCGAGAGGGTCTATCTCGGCGCGGGCGGAAATGTTGCGTCGAACCTCGCGGCGCTCTCCCCAAAAGAGCTTATTCCGATATCCCTTATCGGCGGCGACTGGCGCGGCATGCTCATGGAAGATATATTCGAAAAGAGCGGCATGAACAGGGATTTTGTCATCAAAGTACCCGGCCGCTTCACCAACGCCTACTGCAAGCCGATGCGAAAGGGCATATCGGAGCTTGAATACGAAGATCCGCGCCTCGACTTCGACAACTATGAGCCGATATCAAAAGAGACCGAGGACAAGGTGATTGAAAATCTCAGAAAAATCTCCGGAAATATCGATGTGCTCTGCGTCGCGGATCAGTTCAGATTCGGCATAATCACAAAGCGTGTGCGCGATGAGATAATTGCACTTGCAAAATCGGGGCTCACCGTCATTGCGGACAGCCGATACAACATCGGCGAATACACCGACTGCATATTGAAGCCCAACGAGGTAGAATGCTGGCGCGCAGTGTATAACAACGAAGGCTACATAGACGCAGGATATGACGAGTTCATCGAAGCGGCAAAGCTGCTCGCGAAAAAGAACCGCTCGACCGTGTTCTGCACGCTCGGAAAGCGCGGTTCGATAGTCACCGACGGCGGCAGGACGGAGAAAGCCGACGCGGTGCTGTTCGACGGCGAAGTTGATATCTGCGGCGCGGGCGACACCTCGCTCTCCGCATTTTCTGCGGCAATCGCCGCAAAGACCGAGTTCAAAGCGGCGGCTCAGTTTGCGGGGCTCGCGTCCGGCGTGACGGTCAGGAAAATCGGCGTCACGGGCACGGCATCGCCCGAGGAAATAGAAGCGCTCGCACAGTAAAAAATAAAACTAAGAGGCACAGGAATGAGTTTTTCAATTGAAACGATAAAAGAATACAGCGGCAGGGGCTTCAAATGCGCGCTGTTCGATTTTGACGGCACGATAAGCCTTATACGCGAGGGCTGGCAGAAAGTGATGATTCCGTATTTCTGCGAGGTCATCGAAGCTCTCGGCACAAATGAAAATAAAGACGGAATATGCGAAGAGGTCACGGAATTCGTCGACCGACTGACCGGCAAGCAGACAATATTCCAGTGCATCGCGCTCAACGAGGCAGTTGTTCGCCGCGGCGGAGAGCACGTTGACCCGGGCGAATACAAAAAAGAATATCTGCGCAGGCTCGAAACGCGGATAGCCGACAGAAAAAAGGGACTCGAAAGCGGCTGTCTTTCACCCGCCGATCTCGCGGTAAGAGGGTCTGTCGAGTTCATAAAGGCGCTGAGGAACGCCGGGATAAGATGCTTCCTCGCGAGCGGAACGGACGAAAAAGATGTCATATATGAGGCGTCCTTAATTGGAGTCAAAGATCTCTTCGACGGCGGAATACACGGCGCGAAGGACGCTCTGCTCGACTGCTCGAAAGAGGCGGTTATAAAGAACATGATTGAAGAGCAGAAGCTAGATCCGGAGGAGCTTGTCACTTTCGGCGACGGATTTGTTGAGATAGAGCTCACGGCGAAGCTCGGCGGATACGCAGTCGGCGTGGCGACAAACGAAAAGACCGGCGACGGAATAGACGAAAAGAAACGGGCAAGGCTCATGTCGGCGGGCGCCGATATGATAATCCCGCATTTCGAGGGCACCGACGCGATACTCAAAGCACTGCACATATAAACACAAAAAAGAACAGGCGTTCTGCGGCAAAACCGTAAAACGCCTGTTTTTTTATAATTCTATCCAATCTTTTGTTTCGTTGTCGTACTCATACAGCACCTTGTTCTGCTCATCGTATGCGAGAAGGACGTCGTCGCTGCCTTCAAAAGTTATTTTATAGGTCTTGCACTTGACTCCGTTCACGGTCGCGGTCTTGCCCGTTGATGAAAAGCCGTCGCCCAGGTCGGCATATGCGCGAAATTTCGGAACCCCGAGCATTCTTATCGCATCAAAATCGACCTGAAATTCCGTAGTCTTTGACGCAGTATTTGAAGAACCGGAAGCCCGGCGGGTCGTTTCCGCGCCGCGTGCGGAGGTCGTCTTTGTTGTCTCCGCCTGCGTGGTCGGCTCGGTGGTCGGCTCCGTCGTCTGCTCCTCGGTCGTCGTTTCGGGGGCAGTCATCGTTTCCGGCTCGCGCGCCACTTTAGCGCACCCGGCAAGCGAGATTGCAGCAAGAAACAGGGTGAAGGCAGACACGATAATTTTTCTGTTTGATTTCATTATTTTTCAGCTCCGTGAGTATATTTCAGACATTTTCGCGCCGCTTTATCCGCGCGCCGTCAAATTCATAAACCTCGTCGCAGAGGGTCGAGATATCACCCTCGTTGTGCGAGACTATGAGCATGGTTTTTCCGCTCGCTTTAAAGCTCAGGAAGAGCTTTCGCATCTCCTCGACTGCGTCCTTGTCGAGCGCGTTCATCGGCTCGTCGAGAATCAGTAATTGCTGATCCTCCATTATCGCCTGCGCTATGCCGAGGCGCTGTTTCATACCGAGCGAATATTTGCCGACACGCAGTTTTGATGACGGGTCGAGCCCGACTGTTTTCATGGCGGACTCTATCTGCTCTTTGCCGATCTTGCCGCGTATCGAGGCGAGATATTCAAGGTTTTTCATGCCGCTGTAATTGGGCAGAAAGCCGGGCGCTTCGATTATAATTCCCGTGTTCTCCGGGAAATCCGAGTCCTTGCCTATCACCTTGCCGTTGACGGTGACCGTTCCGCTGTCGGGCCTCATGAATCCGCAAATAAGCTTCAAAAGTACAGTCTTGCCGCTGCCGTTGTCGCCGACGATGCCATATATCCTGCCCTCTTGCAGCCGCATATTGACATCTTCGAGAACCGTTTTCCCTTTGAAGCTTTTTGTCAGTTTATCTATAACTATAACATCAGTCAAAATAATGTCCTCCTTTCAAAGCCCTTCTCTTCACTGCGCCGGAGCAGAAAAAGACAAGGATTATCACCGCCGCGTCTGCCAAGAGCACTGCCGCAGCCGTTTTGGCATCGATCAGCTGTTTTGCCATGCCGTATGCGCCGAGCATGGCGAAGCTGAAGCTTTTCAGCTTTCCGCATATGAGCCCCGTTGTGCCGACAACCGCGATGACAATCGCCGCCGCAGGCTTCTGCCCGAGAAGAAAGCGCAGAAAGCACAGCACACACATTGCCGCACCGAGCGCGAGCGGATATGCCGCCATGCGCATAAGCTCAAAGGCGGAAAGCGTTCCGACTTTTTCCGCAGCTGCCACGCAGACAGCTATGCCGATAAGGCAATAGAGCACGCACCAGAGAAGCGCGGACGAAACGGTTTTTATCCACCATTTGAAAAAGCTCTTCGAGCGCGGCAGGACGAAATACGGCATCGTCTCGGAATCAAGGACCGAGCCCGCCATACCGAGAAAGAGCCCCGCAAAAAATGTTCCGAAATAGCGGAAGAAGCCGAAAAGATCAAACTGTCCGCTGTGTTCAACGCCGCCGACGGCTTCTGTGAAAACAGAGAAAAATGTTTCCCGCTCGCCGCCGAAAGACGAGAGCACGCAGACCGTCCATATGAGCAGAGACACGGCGAGATACGGCAGCATATTGAAAAGCCGATGCCGCAATCCCGCGAAAAAAGTTATCTTCATATTCGAGTCCCCACTGTTATTTTGAGATCGACATGCCGAACAGCGCAAAGAACACACGCGACAATAATCGCCGCGAACAGGCAGAAATACGCGCACGAAAAGCCAACCGAAGGCAGACCGGCATCTTCTGAGAAGCCGTGATTCGAAAAGACGGAGATAAAAAACGGGAGGTACTTAAACCTAATCAGATATGAAATGATATGCTGCGCCGAGAGCACGGCGAAGCCCAGCACGCGGCTGCCGCTTAAATTTATCAAAAACAGAAGCGAGCCGCAGAAAAAGCCGTAGCCGAGATTCAGCACCAAGGCATAGGCCGCCGCGAGATACGGCGTAACAGCCGGCATAAAAAGCTTCGGGTCGACTGTGATATGATAAGACGAAGCCGCCGCATCGCGCATGACGAGCTCATAAAACGGCGCGCTCCACACATTGCCCGCAAAGGCGTTGGGCGAAAAGAATATCACGGTCACCGCGAGCGAAAATATGTAATACACGGCGCAGGAGAGCAGGATATACATGAGCTTTCCGACTACCCACTGCACCCGCGAACAGCGCACGAGCGAATACATCGCGCTCTGCTCGGTAAAAGGCGCATCGGCAAACAGGAGCATAAGCCCGAGGAACATCAATGTCGCGATATGGAGCGTTGAGCTGTTATATATAAACGGCTCGAATATGTTAAGCGGATCTCCGCTCGCCCGGGCGAACTGCATAAGATTCACGGAATCGAGCAGCGAAGCGGCGGCGCAGACGAGAAAAGCCGTAATAGTCCGCGCGCTGCCGAGCCATGTGCCGAACTGCCAGCGCATCACAGAGAGACACTGTTTCATTGCAGCAGCCTCCTTCGCGCAAAGAAGATGAACGCCGCGCAGCCGAGCACCAAGAGCACCGCCTGATACAAAAACAGAAAGCCGAACGACGGCAGGATATCGGGCAGGATGGTATTGGTCGGGCTGAATTTTTCTTTTTGCAGCGCGCTCGCGACGAGGTGCATCAGGAAGAACAACACGAACGGACCGCAGAGAGCCACATATCTGTTGGGCACCGCGGCGGACAGAGCCGTGCCGATAACTCCCCACACGACGCCGAAGAGGAACGCGAGCAGGATTATCACTCCGACCAGGCCGAGCCCGCCCGCGACATTTTCAAACGGCTGCAATATGCTTTCGTCGATCGGAGTCTTCGAGTGTCCGTTCGGGACATACGGGTCGCAGAAAATGAGCATTATGAGCGCAAACACTGCAAGCGGCAGAGCGTTTGCCGCGCCGCCGCAGACAGCGTTTGAAAAAAGCCTTGAGAACATATATTTTCTGCGGCTCTTCGAGCGCACGAGCATAAAGCGCAGGTATCCGCTGTTATACTCATCGCAGAAACGAAACACGCCGGGCATAACGGTTATAATCGGCGTAAAGATAAGATATCCGCCGAGCGCGAGGGACGAGAAGAAAAAATTGATATAATCCGCCTTGTTATCCCACCGCGCAAAATACAGAAAATACTGATACTGCGGCTCGATAAGAAGAACAAGTCCGAGCAGCAGGGATATCAACATCCCGGTTGAAAAGAGCTGGCTTTTTACATCCTTTCTGAGCATAGGATCACCCCGCTCAGGGTTTTATGATCGTTGCGGGATCAATACTTACGCCATCCTTTGTGGCTGAAATGTTCAGGTGGGGGCCGGTTCCGTATCTGCCGATAAAGCCCATATCATCTCCGCGGGAGACAACATCGCCCTCCTTAACGGAGAAATTTGCCGCGCTGTATTCAATGACATAGCCGTTGGCGCAGGTCAGCACGGCGCAGGGCGTTTTGCTTTCATCATCTTTGTTATATATCTTTGTAATTTTTCCGGTGGCGCAGGCAACAACCTTTGCACCGAAATCAGCTTTGATGCTTATGCGCTTATACTGAGTGCTGTACGGAGAGGAAAGCTGTGTATAGCCGGGCACGGGCCAGATGAATCCGGCGGCGCTGACATTTGCATTTGACGCATCTGTTTTCTTTGTTGTCTTTTCCGTCTGCGCGGCGGTGCCTGCTTCTTTGGCAGTGTTTGCTTCCTCTGCGGCGGTTTCCGGTGTGCCGCTTTCGGGAGCAATATCCTTCGCCGTGGTGTTCTCCCCGGTCTCTGCCTGCGCCCCTATTCCGGTCGGATCGGCAGTTGTGCTCGGGTCTGTTTCGGGTTTGCCGCTGCAGGAACAGAGTCCCAGCATGAGTGCGATTGCGGCAGCGAGCGATACGAATCCTTTTGTGCGTTTCAACATTTTGTTTTCCTCCTTTTGGTTATTCGTATCTATTCGTAACGGCGTAAAATTCACCGGTTACGGCATTGATTATAATATCATTTTCATATTCGCCGTATTGCTCCAGCGTTGCGGTAGTAGCGATACAAAAACGCCAGCACGGGAACACGGTCGAATTATATGTTTCGGGATCTTCGACCGACATATATTCAAAGCTTATCTCTTTTACTATAGAATCTTTGACAAGTCCCGCGGCGGCAAGCTTCTTCTGCAAAACTGCGAGAACGCCGTCGAGCGTCATAACCTTGCTGTTTACGATTTTCGACTCGCCAAGCTCAAGTCTCGTGAGCCTTGCGTCAACAACGCCTCTGTCGTCTATTGCGACGGTGCATCCTGTGCTGTCAGGCTCGCCGCTCGAAAGTGGTATTCCGTCTGCGACCTGGACATATTTATATTCATATCTGCCGCGTTTGGCACGGTTGCCTCGCTCGGTCAGAGGTTCAACGACCTGCGAAGAGACGAGCTCAAAATCGGTCATTCCGAGACGGCCGAGAAGCTTATCCGACAGGCGGCGCGCATCGTCGGGAGAGATATTGCAGCCCTTTGCCCAGCCGGGTTTCAAAGCGGTCGGATGGTTTGACGCGCTCAGAACTTCGGACACGCCGAAATAAAATCCGCCCGGGAGCAGCCCGGCAGACGGATCGTCCGCTGCCGTTTTCTCCGAGCCGGGATTGAACATCGGGTCGTCGCCGGAGAAGAACAGATTTTCGAGCTCGAACAGGTCGAAGAAACGGTACTGCGCGGAATATGTCCGTATATCTCCGGTTATCTTCGGCACTTTTATATCGGCGTCGATATGCACGGTTATGCCGCCGGATGAAATGTCGCGCTTGAGATGCTCAGATTCGGAGAGAGTCGGCACGCCCTCTCCGCTCCTGCCGTTATCGGCGGGGG
>ENA-ORSK01000766-ORSK01000766.1-human-gut-metagenome-genome-assembly--contig:-NODE-766-length-29820-cov-54.388947_pt1 | contig 29820 bp, 29 predicted proteins | sample MGYA00242192_ERZ509159 | MGnify/ENA primary metagenome ERZ509159 (study PRJEB26280, sample SAMEA2338663) | human gut metagenome | biome: human gut; feature: human-associated habitat; material: faeces...
TCCACCAGAAGTACTGGTGCTCTGGAATGCCTTTCTCTTTCAACAGGGCCTTGATTGCTATCCCTTTCTCCCGGGCCTCGCCCTGGATCTCTTCGATTTGTTCGCGTGTAAGCATGTCAGTTTATATTAGTGGCGCAAAGTTATATACCTCTTAATCAAACTGACAGTCGTACTTTATCGAATGCTTACATGCAACCAAGTAAGCATGTCTGTTTGTATTGGTGGTGCAAAGTTATATACCACTTAATCAAATTGACAGTCGTACTTTATCGAATGATTACTTAGGTTGCCTGTATTGAGAGCGCAATGTCCGAAGGGTCAAACTCCAGACGCTCACGGTATAAGGGGTGGTGAAAATTTTAAGGAGGGTGGCTAAAAATCACTTTTTAGCCATCCTCCTTTTTGTAAAATCTATGGATATTTCAATTACTTGAAATTCGCGAATGTGGACCAGTCGCTGTTCTTCTCGGCTGTGGCCTGAAGAGATTCCGGGAGGTTGACGAAGAAGTCAAATCCTGTCCACTCCTCGATCTGATCAACAGAGACGGTGAACTGGTCATATTCCTCGTTTTTAGAGTAGCTGCGATGCTCCATCCAGACTCCCACCGCACTTGCGGCAGTGATGGTCGAGCCACTTCTCCTGACCTTCAGAGCCACTTTGTAGAAGTAGTTCGGAACAGGGCACTTCTTACTGTCATGTTTCGGGCTGATGTACTTGACGGTCTCAGTACCACCGACCTTATGGAAGGCGACACCCGTGACAACATAGACTGTGTCGATCTTGCTTGCCATGCCTTGAAGCGCGTTCTCTAACCTGCCCCAGATCGATCCGTTGAATGTGTTCTGAACCTGCGGAACAGAGTTGGTTGCATAGAAGGCCTGAAGCTGCATCGCTTTGATGCCATTGCGTGAGCCGTTTGGAATCAGATGGCCTCGGGAATAATCTCCACCGGCATTGTAGCTGCCGTCCCAGACATTGATCTGGTACTGCGTGTCAATGTTCGGATTGCTATGCCAATTATTTGGTCTGCCTATACTTCCCATCGCAGCCGAGTACAGCGGGTAGGCAGTCCACATTGAGGTGTACATCTTGGTATCGAAGTAATGGGTGTAGTTACGTTTACCACTTGCCATAAGGACATCTGTGATGTACCGGGAGTCCTCCGAGATATACTTGAAACCTTCAGATGCTGTCTGTCTAGTGCCTTCCGTTCCGGCAGGGAGTTCAAGCCAACCACAGAAAGCTGATGAAGATGACGACGCATCTCCCGCCTTGAAGTACTTGGTGCCGCTGGCGTAGAAGTACTGAGTCTCGGACGAGTGCGAGCCCGTGCCGCTGACGACGGCATACGCCTGATAGACGTAGGTCTGTCCCTCGGTAAGGCCGGTCAGCTTTGCCGTGAATGTTCCGCTGGTCGAGCCTGCCGCGTCCGCCACAATCTTGTTTGTCAAAGAACTTGAGGAGGTTCCCCAGTAGAAACCCACCTCCGATGGAACCGCGCTTGCCCCTGAAAATGAGCCCGACAGAGTTGCCTCTGTCGAACTCGTTATCTTGTAGTCACCATTGGTGACCGTAGCGGCCGGTTCCGCATCCGTGGTCCCGCCACCGCCGGAACCGCCGGAGTTTGTTCATTCGTAAAAAGTAATGGCGAGATTATTAGTTCTCATAAAACTGGTTCCGCTATAATAGAGAACCACAGCATAATATGCATCAGCGATTTTATCGAAAGAGAACTCATTACTCTTAGCATAGTCCTTAGTTTCTATCAATGTATATGAAGTACCATCAACAGAATATACCAAAGATATTTTCTCTGGATTATATTTATCTTTGTCACCGTCAACAACAACCTTTGAAACGTTGGAAAATTTAGACTCAGAGATAACAGCCGCAACTTGAGTCTGATCTGCACTATAGCCACATGGTGTACCAACTTTTTCGTATGTGCTTCCTAATTTACAATTAGCCTTCTTGCTTGAATTGGTACCGACATATGTCTGTTGACCAAATGTCACCGTCCAATTATTTCCGTTAGATGCCACATTCTCATGAGCGCCATAACCAGATCCAATACCTGACGCAACAAACTTTGCCACATAATCTGAAGGCTCCGGTGTAGGAGTTTCCTCCTTATTATAAACAAATGCAACCGCCTTAATCTGACCAGCTTCAAAAGTGATATCCTTTGGCATTGTCAAAGGCTTCTCGTAACCATTAACGGAGATTTTCAAAGTGGAACCACTTGCGGCGGTGAAAGGCTTGATAGGAATGTAGAACTCAGCACTCTCGTCCTTTGCGATAGGGGTACCATTCTTAACATTCAGAACCTCCGTTTTATACACATATTTATCGGCGCTCGGAGTGTAGACAACAGGGGACTTGGTAATGTCAATGAAATATGATCCCACTATGTCCTCTTCCGCGGTGAAGGTTATGCTGCTAACGGTAAGGTCAGCGTCATTTGAATTTTTCACCACGATCTTGACCACAGAAGCCAGATGTTTCAATGTGAGATTCACCGAAGTATTCGAATCAACTCCCTTTGCAACGCCATAAAGTGGACAAAGAGTCTTGCAAAGGTGGGCGGTACTATTGTTTCCTTGCTGATTTACTCCTTTGCTATGCCCAATGTAAGTGTAACCATCGGTACGTTCACCTGGGGTCTCAATATGGCTATTATAAGGATACAGAGCATACCAATCGTAACTTTCGCTCTCAAGAGCCTCAGTGAGTTCACCTGAGAATTTGTTGTCTGTACCTGTCCATGTGAATTTATCGTTCGTTCCATAATTAGAGGTACCGGTGACAGCGTGGAACACATTAAGAGAATCCTTCTCTGTCCATTCAGTCTTAAGCCCATCATTGGCAGTTTTGGTGTCAACGGTGGAGGCGATGATCTCGAAAGGAGTGCCTTCGGTGGCAGGTTGCGGATCTGTGGATTGTTTGTCACAATTGGTGAGGGCGAACGCGGCGGCGCATATCATGCCCACGGTAAGAATCTGTTTTTTCATCTTGAATGTGCTTTAAAGGTTAGAACTCAAGACCGGTATTATCCTCTTCCCAGTCATTGATGCCGAAAGTTCTTTCGCCGTTGCTTCCTTCGCAAATCGAGGTGCTGATGCCAAGTTCAACGAACTCGCAAACCGGAGCGGTGTACTCTACCCCCCCCCGTTTCTGTAAATTAGTGTTAATCATAATGTTATAAATTAGTTATAAAATAATATTCCAACTCTCTTCTTTACAAACTGCAAATTTATAAAAGAATGGAAATCTTTCAAAGGAAAATTTGTAAAACCTTAAAATACATTTCTAATTATTATCGGGATTATGTACTTTAGGCTTAGCGTCTGATTCCTTCGGTAACACTTTCGGCCTCTTTTGCTCCTCAAGAGTGCAATCCGCACTCTTGGGAAACGTTTCTCCCATTTTTTGTCTCCAGAGGGTGCATTTCGGAACTTGAATTGACCTCTTACAATGTCTGGCAGTCAACCCAAATGAGAGTACTTTAAATTCGTACATGAAACAGCCATTTTGGCGTATCATCCAAGTTACGGTCGGAGGGCGGTGTATAGAGATGTCCTTAGGTGTACGAACTGAGGGCGAAATAACGGTTTGTACATAAAAGAGCCATTAGGAGTACAAATGCAAGCGAGATGGACTGAATGCAGCTCAACCCTCAATGGCTTGGAGCGAGAGTCGGGCAAGATTCCATAAAGCACTGATTACAAAGCGGTGAAGCATCACCGATTGGTCCTCAATCAGTTATGAGATTGTGGTCTCCCAATCTGACTGGCAATATTTCATAACGCACTAATAATAAAAAGTTTAGCAATCACGATACCTATGCCACCCATCGATGTGATGGTGACAACGGCTTTCGGAGGGTGCTTCGGCAGACACGGCGCTTCGACAGGCTCAGCGACCGGGATTGGCTCAGCGGCCTGGACAGGGTCACTTCGACGGGCTCCGTGACCGAGTGGAGCGGCGGAGGTCGAGGGCGCGCTGGAACTCGCGGGCGTTGCGGAGGTGCTCGGAATAGGTGGCGGCGAACTTGTGGGTGCCATCCATTGCGGCGTTGGCGCAGAAATAGAGATAGCCGTGGCGGTCAGGATTCAGGACGGCCTCAAGACTCGGCTTGTCGGGGACACAGATCGGGCCTGGAGGGAGACCTTCATACAGATAGGTGTTGTACGGGGAATCGTACTCCAAATGCTTGAGCAGAATCCTGTTGAGGGTGTAACCATAGCAGAAGGCCACCGTCGGATCGGCCTGAAGCCTCATTCCTTGATGCAGACGGTTCAGATACACACCGGCGATTGATGAATATTCAGGAGCATAGTTCGACTCGCTCTTCACTATGGAGGCCACGATCGAGACCTGCTTCGGGGTCAAGCCCTGAGCCTCGGCCTTGGCGAGATTCTCATCGGTCCAAAAGGCATCGTAAGCGGCCTTCTGCTTGTCCAGGATGTCCTTCATAGATGCCGTCCAATAGACCTGATAGGTGTCCGGAATGATCAGGGAGAACACATCGGACGGTGTGAAACCGTAACCGGCAAGCAACAACGAATCGTTCAGCGCATCGGCGACCTCGGCGGAGTCCAACATCATTTGGTTGGCGATTTTGCGGGCGATCCTGCCCTTCTGCCTCATCGTGCCGGAAAGGACCAGATTCACAGGCGACTGCCAGCCGTTCTTCAGCATCCGGATCACATAGACGCTCGGCTTGTTTTTCTCCACGACATAATGCCCAGGTTTCAAGTCGCTGTCCGCCAGCTCTTTTCTAACGACCCGGGACAGATTGTGACGGTTGACGACTATGCTGTCGGGAATCTGCGCAAGCACATCATCCACAGTCATCTGCGGACGGACATACAGATCAGCCTTGCCTGTGAAGTTCGGCTTGCGGTTGCCGGCGTACCAACGGCCGCCGACCGCACCCAAGATCACGATCACCAACAACGCGGCGACCAGAACTATCAGTTTCCAAGTCTTCATCACTTCTTCATCTTCTTGCCGCGAAGGATGATCGTGTCACCCTCGCGAGGTTCATAACCGGCCGGAAAGCCATTCATCTTCATCACACTGGACATCTTCACGGCGAACCGCTGGCAGATGTCACGCAGAGACTCCTCGTCCTCACCCACAATGTACTTGTCAAGGCCCTTCTCGGACTGGTTCTTCTTCGCCTGCAGATAAACCACCGTACCCGGTAGGAGTTCCTCGGAATGAGTCAAATCATTGAATCTCAACAATTCATTCAGATAAAGATGGTACGACTGGGCAATGCTTGAATATGTCTCCCCTTCCACCGAGGTGATGAACGGAACCCCGTTGCGGGAATATGCCTCCCGGGTCAACGAGAAACTGAACACCTCCAACCCGCTCTTGTCAATTCTTTTCGGCTCCTCAAGAGACAATGGTGAGGCCGGAATCACATCAGGTTCAGACACTTCCTTGGAACGTTTCCTTCTGGTCCTACGAGCTTTCCTGTCTTTCTTCGCCTTATCTTTCCTAACCGCAGCCGGTTTCTTGCCGGAATCCACTTTGGAATCCCCTGAAGCCACCTCAGTTTTTTTCTCCACGGCCTCCGCAAGACGTTCGGACTCCTCGGAAGTCATTGTGTCATATTCATAAAGCTTGTAGTCCTCTATGTACTTTATCAGCTTCGCCGGATAGTTGGGATCTGTGGCGTAACCGGCCTTCTTCAAGCCGTAAGCCCAACCCTTGTAATCAGTTGTCTTCAAGTCGAAAAGGAACTTGTAGCGATCCCGGTAGCGAAGAAAGTCCGAGTGATCCTGAAACGACTCGTCCGCGGAGTCATAGACCCGGAAACACTCCCCTTTCGCATCGTCATCGTAGCGCATCGACTTACCTTTCCAATCCTTGTGGCACTTGATTCCGAAATGGTTGTTGCCTTCGGAGGCCAGCGGCGAAAGCCCGTAACGGGACTCCAGAATGCCCTGAGCCAATGTGATGCTGGCCGGCACACCGCTGCGGTACATCTCCCTGACAGCGGTCGGAGCCCATTTCTGAATATACCGTTCCTGAGGCGTGCCCTGTGCCCAAGCGGCCACCTGACACAGAACAATACTTATGAATATAATAACCTTTCTCATCTGAATATTTACAATCTTTAAGGATCCTTGTCAAATACGCGGCGGTGTAAGTTTTGCCGCTTACTGACTACAGAATGTAAATATAATGAATTTTCGCCAACGAAAGGTCTCTATAAGCCCAATCTGACAACATCTCAGTCCAATTTAACCAAAGGGACATCGAAGACATCCCCGTCATTGGCCGCACACGTCTCCGGAAATATGCTCCTGCATTCCGCTTCGTACTGAGAAACGTTCTTGCACCGCGAGGAATAATGCCCGATAACGAGTTTCTTTACACCGGCGTCCAACGCGCATCGCGCGGCCTGAAGAGTTGTGGAATGATGACGTTGGGCAGCCTGGTCCGCCAACTCAGCCGTGTATGTCGTCTCGTGATAGAGCAGATCCACTCCTTTCACCCAGGAAGACAGTTCCGGGAACGGAGCCGTGTCACTGCAATAGGCGAAAGAGCGGGGAACGTACGGCCTGTAGCCAAGTTCCTCGAACGGAAGCGCCTCGGTGGTGCCGTCAGGATATTCACGAACCACATCCTCGCCACGCTTGACCGCACCGATTTCGGTGAGTGAGAGGGCATATTCATCAATCTTCCACTTCTTGACATTCATCCGCGGCTCCTTTTCCCGGAAAAGCCAGCCGAAGGTTTCGATCTTATGGTTGAGCGGGAAGGCATAGACTTCCAGAGACTTGGTGTGGAAGATCATTTCGGGAGCCTTCATATTCATAGGAATATGCCGGATCTCGAACGGGATTCCTTCGCCGTAGTAGGAAAGGAAGAATTTCAGGATCGGACCGAAATTCACCGGAGCATAGATGTTCAGCGGAGTCATGCGGGAAAGCATTCCCATTGTGGACAGCAGACCGAAAATTCCGAAGACATGGTCGCCGTGGATGTGCGAGATGAAGATCGAGTCTATCTTCATCGGAGAGATACGGCACTCCTGAAGGCGCGTCTGCACACCCTCGCCGCAGTCAATTAAAAATGAGCGCCCATGTACGGAAAGTACCTGAGCGCTCTGATTTCTTCCGGGGCCGGGCTTGGCCGAAGCCGTGCCCAACACCGTCAAAGTAAAATCCATGGATTATTCACCTTTCTCGAGCTTGTCCTTGAGGGCAGCGAGTTCGCTGATGTCACCGAGGGTGGTCTTCTCCAGGTTGGAGTTGATCTTCTTGACCGCCTTCTTGGTGTTGTCAGCCTCAACGGCCACCTTCTCGGCCTTGGCCTCAGCGTATGTCCTTACGTGTGAGAGAAGGATCCTGCGGGTGCTTCTCCTGAGCTCGATGACCTTGAACGGAAGTGTCTCGCCCACGATGGCCTGCTTGCCGTCCTCCTTGATGAGGTCGCGGCTGAACGCGAAGCCCTCGTCGTCACCCTCAAGCTTGATGTTGGCGCCCTTGTCGGTAAGGGAGGCAACCGTACCCTCGACAACGGAGCCTACAGGGTATTTCTCCTCGATGGCGTCCCAAGGGTTAGGGGTGAGCTGCTTGTGACCGAGGCTGAGCTTGTGGTTGGCCTCGTCGAAGTCAAGGATCTGAACGTCGATCACATCACCAGGAGCCACGAGCTCTGAAGGATGCTTGATCTTGTTCCAGGAAAGGTCGCTGATGTGGATGAGTCCCTCAACGCCATCCTCCGGCTCGGCGAACACACCGAAGTTGGTGATGTTGCGTACGACAGCCTTGTGAACGGAACCTACAGGGTACTTGTCGCGGATGCTCTCCCAAGGATTAGGGGTGAGCTGCTTCAGACCGAGGGACATCTTCCTGTTCTCACGGTCGATGGAGAGAACCTTTGCCTCTACCTCGTCACCTACCTTGAGGAACTCCTGAGCGCTGTGGAGTCTTGGAGACCAAGACATCTCAGACACATGGATGAGACCCTCGACACCCGGCTCGATCTCTACGAAAGCGCCGTAGTCGGCGATGAGGACAACCTTACCCTTGACAATGTCGCCTTCCTTGATGTTGGCGTCGAGGTTGTCCCAAGGATGAGGGGTAAGCTGCTTGTAGCCAAGGGCGATTCTCTTCTGCTGAGGATCGAACTCCTTGACGACAACCTTGATCTTCTGGTCAAGGGAAACGACCTCCTCAGGGTTGTCGATCCTGCCCCAAGACAGGTCTGTGATGTGGATGAGACCGTCAACACCGCCGAGGTCAACGAAGACTCCGTAGTTGGTGATGTTCTTGACGGTACCCTCGAGGATCTGTCCCTTCTCGAGCTTGCTGATGAGCTCAGCCCTACGCTGCTCCTGCTCGGCTTCGAGAAGAGCCTTGTGGGAAACGACAACATTGCGGAACTCCTGGTTGATCTTGACGATCTTGAAGTCCATTGTCTGGTTGACGTAAGCGTCGTAGTCGCGGATAGGCTTGATGTCGATCTGTGAGCCCGGGAGGAAAGCCTCGATTCCGAAGACATCGACGATCATACCGCCCTTTGTGCGGGTCTTCACGAAGCCCTTGACAATCTCGTCGTTGTTGAACGCCTCGTTGACCCTGTCCCAAGACTTGAGGGCGCGCGCCTTCTTATGGGAAAGGATGAGCTGGCCTTTCTTGTCCTCTGCAGACTCAACGTAAACCTCAACCTTGTCACCAACCTTGAGGTCTGGATTGTAACGGAACTCTGGAGCCTGGATGACACCTTCGCTCTTGTAACCTATGTTGACGATAACCTCTCTCTTGGAGATGGCGGTAACGGTTCCTTCAACGACCTCGTTCTCAACGATCTTTGAGAGAGTCTGGTCGTAAGCGTCCTCAATGGACTTCTTGTCCTCGCCGCCGTAAATCTCGGCGCCGCCTTCAAACGCGTCCCAGTCGAACTTGTCCGGAGCCACGGATGCGTTGAGAGATGTTTTCTTTGCCGGAGCCTCGGCCTTAGGCGCTTCCTGTACAGGAGCCTCCACCTTAGCTTCCTCAGCTACTTTCTGTGTTTCTTCTGCCATAATGGTAATTAAAGATAACTAGTTGTTTAACAATATTTTTGCGCCCTACCGGACACGCCGAGACGGCACGGCCGGTCAAAATGCGTGCAAAGATAGGCAAAATCATCTGATTTACAATAAGAAAACCGGATTATTTTACAGAAGTTTGTTCCTTCTGAAGAGAAACAGCACCAGAGCGACCGTCAGCACCATCACGCCAAGCAGCAGCACCCACGTCCAGTTCCTGTCCATCAACGGCATAGGGACGTTCATCCCGTAGAAACTGGCCACAAGGGTCGGCGGCATCAGGAGCACGGAGACAAGGGTGAATATCTTCATGATCTTGTTCTGGTCCAGATTGATAAGACCGACAACCGTGTCCTGAAGGTACTCCAGCCTCTCGAAACCGAAATTCGTGTGGTTGATCAGGGAATTGATGTCCTGAAGCAGGACGGAGAAACGCCTGTGCAGATCTTTCGGGTACTTGTCGCTGCGAAGCATATTGGAGATCAGCCGCTGCTTATCGACGATGTTCTCGCGCACAAGCATCGTGTTCTCCTGCAACTGATTGATGTCCAAGAGGAAGTCCTCGTCGATATCTTCCTGCTGGTTGATTCTCTTGCTGTACTGGGAAATCTCCTTGCTCATCAGCTCGATCATGTCCGCGTCCAGATCGACACGCTGGTCCATGATGCTGGCGAACACTGTGTAGCCGCTGGGATAGGATTGTGGCCTTGCGACAATCCTGCGCTGGAGTTCCGTGAAACTTCGCAGAGGGACATCCCTCAACGTCGTGAGACAATTCCCCACAAAGGTGAAGGACACAGCTTCCATCGAATAATCCTCCGGTCCCGGCATCAGGAAGTTGGTGTTGGCGAAGATCGCGTTCTCCGTCTCGGAGAAACGTGATGAGCTCTCGATCTCCTCAGCCTGGGCACGGCTCTGGATCTCTTCTCCAAGGAACTCATCCACAGTGTGTTTCTCCTCTCCCGACGGGGAAAGGATGTCAATCCAGAGGACATCGTCCCGTTTCATCTTGGAAAGCTCCGTTTCAGATTGGGAAACCAACAGTTTGCCGTTCTGTCTGTAGAAAATCGCGATCATACCATTCCTGTATTATTCCCGGCCCAAGCGTGGGAAAGGTTCCACTTCAATGCGCTGACGTTACGGAGAAGTCAGTCTGCAAAAATAAGAATATTTTCGCAAAAAGGGGAAATATTCCTAAAGAAATCCCAGCATTATATTCAGACCGATCAGGATGAGGACAGAGCCGCCGATCAGCTCCGCCGGACGGCCGAAGCGGCAGCCTATTCTTTGACCACCGAACATTCCGCCGATCACGGAGAGCATGGTCACAATGAAGACGGCGGCGAGGTTCATCATCATCTTGCCGGTAGGGACTAAACCCATGGAAAGGCTGATGCCGACGGTGAAAGCGTCAATGCTGGTGGCCACGGCCCCGATGATGACATTCCTGAGGCCGTTCAGGTCGCGAGACTCGTCCTCGTTCTTCACGGCTCCCAGAATCATCGACCCGCCGACATAAAGCAGCAGCAGGAATCCTATGAGACTGGCGACTTTATGAATATGTCCGACGAATATGTCGCCGAACAGCCAGCCCATGGCCATGAGGGCGGTCTGCACGACACCGAAGGCAAGGGCTATCGGGAGGATTTTCCTCCATGAGATGTCTTTGAGGGTGACGCTTGAGCACGTAGAGACAGCGAAGCAGTCGGCGCAGAGCGACGCGGCCAGAAGCAGGGATTCAACTATCGATAATAACATTGCCAGGTAAGCTTTTATACAAGCATCCGCAAATTCTTATGGCTTGAAAGTCTGGCGGTTGACTATCGAGCGTCCCAGAGTGAGCTCATCGGCATATTCAAGGTCATCCCCGAAACCCAGACCTCGGGCAAGGGATGAGACTCTGACTTGATATTCAGAAATCTGACGGTAGATGTAGAATGAGGTGGTCTCGCCCTCCACGTCGCCGCTCAAGGCCAGGATTATCTCGACCTCCTCTGGCTTCACGTCTCCGGACACGAGCATATCCCTTACCCTTTCAACCAGTCGGGCGACCGTGATGTCGGACGGCCCGACGCCGGCGATCGGAGAGATTATCCCGCCGAGCACGTGATAGACACCGTGGTACTGGCCCGTGTTCTCGATGCTCATCACGTCGCGGACGTTCTCCACAACGCAGATCGTCCTATGGTCACGGGACTTGTCCGAGCAGATCGTGCAGACATCATCATCGGAGATCATCCAGCACTCGCGGCAATATTTCGCATCCTCCCTCATCTTGACAATGGAGTCGGCGAAATGCCGCACGTTCCCGGAAGGCTGCCGCAGGAGATGCAAGGCAAGGCGCAAGGCGCTGCGCTTGCCCACTCCCGGAAGGGAGCCTATGGCCTGCACAGCGTCCTCAAGAAGCTTTGACGGGAATTTTTCGGGGGCTGTCATCTACTTCGCTTCCCCTTTCTGCCAAGCGTTCACGGCAGCGCGGACCTGGCCGTACTCCAGCAGGAGTTTGCGGGCAAGGTCGTAGTCCTCGATGCCGGTCTCGCCCATGATCATCCTGGTTCCGCGATCGACGAGCTTACGGTTCGTCAGCTGCATGTCCACCATCTTGCTGCCCTTGACATGGCCGAGACGGATCATGGACACAGTCGAAATCATGTTCAGGACCAGTTTCTGGGCCGTGCCGGCCTTCATTCTGGTGCTGCCGGTCACGAACTCAGGCCCTACAACGACCACTACAGGCACCTCGGCGGCAGCGGCCACCGGAGAATTCTCGTTGCAGGTGATGCAGCCTGTCAGAAGGCCGTTCTCGCGGGCTGTCTTCAATGCCCCGATCACATAAGGGGTTGTGCCAGAGGCCGCGATTCCGATCACGACATCATTCTTTGTCGGTGAATATGCCTGGAGGTCTCTCCAGCCTCCCTCGACGTCGTCCTCAGCTCCTTCCACAGCGTCGCGGATGGCGCTGTCACCACCGGCCATGAAGCCGATGAACACATCGTGGACTCCGTAGGTCGGAGGGATCTCGGAAGCGTCCACGATGCCCAGACGGCCACTCGTCCCGGCTCCGAGGTAGAACACACGACCGCCGAGAGGAACCCTCTCCACGATGCCGTCCACAAGTTTCCGAATCTGCGGTATGGCTCCGGCCACGGCGACCGGAACCGTCCTGTCCTCAGTGTTGATCGCGTTCAGCAACTCTTCTGTGGACATCTTCTCAAGGTGGTCATACCTTGAGGACTGTTCTGTTGTTCTTGAATCTTCCATAACATCTTATGCCGGAACATCTCCGGCGAAGCCATTATTAGAAGCTGTTTTGAATTGTTTGTTTGAAGGTTTGAGAGTGAAAAACTTCAGTTTCGACCGCTTCTTCCAAGGAAGATAGCGGTGCTATCTGACTGAAGAAGCGGGAAGAAAATGAAGATTTTTCACCTCAAAGAACATTTCAAACAATTCAAAACAGCTTCTTATTTCTTTCCTAAATGATATTCGACGAGACCTTCGATCGGGGCCGGGATGATTGTGGAGAAACGGATTCCGTAAGGTTCGGCGACCTTCCTGATGATGTTCCTGTTGGCATAGCCGAAACCGCCCACTACACCCACCGGGTACCTGTCGATGTCGTACTGCATCAGAGCCCTCTCGATGAAGTCCCTGAAATTCTGCTCCACAAGGCCGCGGACATATTCACAGGTGTCGTACCTCTGAAGAATCCACGGAGCGAATGAGCCGAGGTACTTTGAGGGGGCCTCGCCACGGTAGACGTTCTGCACGACGGTCATGTAGTCAACCTTGAAATCCCTGGCGAACTCACCCGCGACCGGCTCCGGCACAAGTCCCTTGAGGAAATCGGCCATGAAAAGCCTGCCGAGCCTCGCGCCGCCGCCCTCGTCTCCGAGGATGAATCCGGCAGAGCGGACGTTCTTCACCACATTCGTCCCGTCGAAAAGACAGCTGTTGGAGCCTGTGCCCATGATGGCCGCGACTCCGGGCTTGTGGCCGCACACGGCACGCGCCGCGTCCAGAAGATCCGAGGCATATTCCATCTCCGCCTCCGGGAACAACGACCTGAGCACGTGATCCAGCCCCTTCGCCTGCGGAGGCACCTTCTCACCTTCCGGCACAATCAGGCCGGCGGCGTAGAAATGGATCTCGGACACCTTTGAGTCCAGTCCCTTGGCCTTGAACTCGGCCATCGCTTCGGCCACTATCCCCTCGATGACATCCTGCGGCATCGTGGCCAGGTTCATGCCCGCGGTCTTGACATTAATAGGTTCTTTGTCCAGGGCCGCCGCGCACCAATCGGTCTTCGTCGCCCCGCTTTCCACAATGATAATCATAATCGAATCTTTTTATGCCAGGCGATGCTTCCACCGCCGTGGTTGAAAATCATGCAAAGATACTTCTTTCCAGCGAAATACTATAATTAATTCACAGGACACTTACCTCAGCGCCTTCCTCATGACAGGCAGCACCCTCTCCACGTAGCGCATCATTCCGAGGTCGGTGAAATGGACGCCATCAACAGTGGCCTCGCCGTCATCGCCGATCAGGCCGTCGGTGGAGACGTAGTACAGCCTCTTTTCGCCAGCTTTTTTCAGCTTCTTGTACAGGGCAAGCTGTGCGGCGTTCCTGGAGGTAACCTCCTCCAACATCTTCTGATCAAAACGGGTGTGAGGAAATGTCGGATCCTCGACGAGGATCACCGGGACATCCGGGAAAGCATCCCTGATGATTCTGAAGAACTTCTCCCCCCTTTCGTTTATCAGTTCGGCGGAGGAGTTCGGGACATAGTCGAGCACGATCAGGCTCGGGTTCTGGACACGGGTGATATATTCAGCGATCTCATAGTCCAGCCGTGCGTTGCCGCTGAATCCAAGATTGATGACCTCCCTGTCGAGTTTCCGTCCAAGAATCGACGTGAACGCCATTCCCGGGCGCGAGGCGCAGCCGCCTTGAAGTATGCTGGTGCCGTACATGACAACCGGGCTGTCAGACCTCGGGCTTTCAACCGCAGGAGCCTCGATGACAGAACCCTCGTCGATGCCGATCTCAAGGGAATCTATACCGTTATACATGGAGAGGTAAAGCATATATTCCCTCATTTCAGGCTTCATGTTGGCAACTATCGTCTTGCTCTTCACAACCTTGTCGCGTCCACCCCAGTCGAATCCGCTGCCGGCGAAGCGCCAACCGTCCTTCCCTGTAAGAACATATAGATCCAGACCATTGTCTCCAACATCGGTCATGTGCGGCATGTACTGGCGCGGAGAGGTGGACTTCCATCTGGCGCATATTCTTGTGGAGTTGGAACGGAAACGTATGTAGAGTCCGGCCGAATTGCGGCCAAGGTCCCAAACAGGCTCCCTTACCACGCCTTTGAGTTCCGAAGGAAGACGCTCGTAGCGGGCTGAGGTCTCCTCCACACATTTTCCATAGAGCGGAAATGCGGAAGCCTCATTATAGACGACATTCTTGTCCTGAGCGGAGGACGCAAGCCCGGCAAGGAACGCAAGAGCGATGCCGACAAGGAGGATTTTCTTATGATTATTCATATTCAGAAACAATTAGTTGATGTATTTTCCTTTTCTCATCCAATGGAACAGGCCGTAGGCAGCCGCGGCCACATAGGCGACATAAAGCAGAGTCAGCCAGTACTGCCCCTCCATGAAGCACATTACCACCAGGATGATGTCAGCGACGATCCAGATGAGCCAGTGGTACGGGATGGATCTTCCCAGCCAATAGGTGGCCACAACGGACATCATCGCGGAAGCGGCGTCCAACCAAGTGCTTGAGCCGCCCAACGCATGAAGCAGCCAGACAAGCAGAGGCGTGCCGGCAATGAAGGTCACTGCGCTCCACAATGCAGTCCTGCCGTCCATCCTGCCAAGATGGACAGCGGGATCTTGCCCGCCGCCGTCACCCTCCAGAAGTCTGCTGTCCTTCCGCCATTGGTAAAGCCCCCAGACTGACATCACCACATAATAAATGTTCAGCGACATGTTGGACCAGACATGCTGGATGGCGAATGAATATGCGCACGCAAGGCCTGTGGCTATCCCGAAATACCACATGCCGTTCTTCTGGAGAACCTCCAGAACGATGTAAGGCACGCCCGTCACAAGAGCGAAAACCTCAATTATACCGATTATGTCCATGGGTTGCAAAAATAGTTATTTTTCACACAGTTTGCCTTGAATATCATCCGTTTTTGCGTAACTTTGTGAAAATTCTATCATTTTTTTTTGTTGAAACAGATTATTTATGTCTTTCAGAACCAGAACCGCACTATTCGTGGCATTGACACTAACGCTCCCTGCCACATTCAATTCCTGCGTCAATGAAGACTACGACCTGACAAAGGACATTGACAAGACAATTTGCATCGACGGGGAAGTCAGCGCCCCGATAGGCAACTCGGAGACAATCTTCGTAACGGATCTTCTGAATCTTGACGACGAATCAGATGTCCTGTTTTTGGACATCAATGACAACTACGTCCTGACTTTCATGGGCAACCGCACTGAGGCCAGCTTCACGGTACCTTCCTTCAGATTCTCCGGCGACATTATGACCAATGGAGGACATCTCGGACTCATAAAACGGTCTGATATAATGGAAGAGCTGGCTCCAGGACTGTCAGGCACAGGTCTGCCTGTCCCAAAAGGCCTCACAGTGAAAAGAACTTTCGACGCGTCCACAACCCCTCTGGAGATAGACGAGGATATTCCTGAAGAGGTCACTGATGTCAAAGACATCCACGGGAACGCCGTCGCCAAGGTCACCTTCCTCGCCAACGCCGGAAAAGCCACACTCTCCGGTCTCACCGTTGACTTTCCTGACTATCTGATATTCGCGGGCATTTCCAAAGGTCAGATTGACTGCGACTTTGACAAGGAGAGCAACACTCTCCGGTTCGGACAGGTCGAGGTGGGCCGGGTCATGAGTGAAGTCTCTTTGGACATCACAGGAATAGATCTCACAAAGATTCCTGCCGGGCAAGGTTTCATCCGGGACAGGCACAAGATACTGCTGAATGACAACATCACACTAACCGGGTTCGAGGTGAGCCTGCTCACCGATGATCTCGGAAACACATTCGGCGACATTCCAGAGGAAGTACACATCGACACAGGCGTCAAAATCAACTCTCTTGACATCAAGGATGTCACAGTCAAGGTCGATCCTAAAGTCGCCATCACTCCTCAGGCCTTCAATGTCGGCAAACTTCCAGACTTTGTCAACGGAGACGGGGCCGTGCTTGACCTGTACGACCCGCAGATCATGCTGTTTCTCGGCAACGACAGTCCTTTGACCATGAGCCTTAACGCGGATCTCGAATCATACAAGGGAGCTTCCAGGAACACCGTCCATATCGGTGACAATGGCGGAGCCACCGACAAGATCACCGTGAAATCCGGAATGACATCCAGGATTTACCTGTCCCGCACTGGGGAGATCGCGCCATCGGGCTACCAGAATGTCAAGGTCTCAAATCTGTCCGACATCGTGAGGAACGTGCCCGAGAGAATCTCGATAGCCAACATCGACGTCAAGGCCGACGACGAGTTCGTCACCGTACAGACAGACAAGTCTTACAATTTCTATTGCAGCTACAGCATCATCGCCCCGCTTGCGTTCGGAAAGGACATGAGGATCGACTACCGCAGCGACTACGATGGTTGGAACGAAATCTTCAATTCCGAAGACGTTGACTATGAGATCAACAGCGCGGTCGTGACATTCGATTGCGTGAACACGATACCTTTTGGCATTGAGATGACGGCCGCGGCCATTGACAAGGAGGACAACGTGATTCCTGAAATCACCGTCACAATAGAGGGGAATGTCTCATCAGGATCAGTCGACAAGCCGTCCAAAACCCCGATGACGCTGAACCTCAAAACCTCATCAGGAGATGACATGCGCAGACTTGACGGCATCAGGATGAACAATAGAATCTCCGGAGCGGACAATGACCATTCAGGCGTCTGCCTGAACAAAAGGCAGAGCATCAAATTGGAGAACATGAAGATAAAGATCAAAGGTGCCATCAATACCGAACTCTAATCAAAACGAGAAAATGAAAAAGATCATCATACTTATGGCAGCCTCTGTTTTAGCTGCCGGCAGCGCGTTCGCCCAGCAATCATTCAGGTCGGCGTACTTCCTCGACGGCTATAACCACAGGCACGAGTTCAATCCGGCTTTTGCCTCCAGAACAAGCTATTTTTCTGTTCCGGTCATCAGCGCCTTCTATCTGGAGACGCAGAGCAACCTGGGAGTCAGCACCTTCCTCTATCCTGTCAACGGCAAGTTGACCACTTTCATGAATTCTTCCGTCAGCGCGGATGAATTCCTCGGAAAACTGGATCCCGAGAACCGCCTCAACCTGAACAACAGGATTTCCCTTTTCTCTCTCGGAATCAAAAGCCGGAAATCCTTCCTCACCTTCGATGCCGGCATGAAGACCACAACGGATGTCAATCTGCCTTATGGTCTTTTTGACTTCATGAAGAACGCAGGAAAATACCAGCAATACGAGATTTCAGACATCTCCGCAAAGATTGACAGCAGACTGGAGTTCGCCCTCGGCTACAGCCGTCAGGTTTCCGACCGTCTGAATGTGGGAGCCAGAGTTAAATTCCTTGTCGGAATAGCGAACATCGAGGCCAATATCGACAGGATGAGCATCCAGATGAACGAAGACAAATGGTTGATCCAATCTCAGGGAACATTGAAGTCCTCCTCTTTCATGGACATCAAGACAAAGGGAGAAAGCGGGGCTGAGATCTCGGATCCGTCGGACAAGGATCTGCTTGACTTCGACAGCATCGAGGCCACGGAAGATGGCTCTCTTATAAGCGGATTCGGCGCAGCCATCGATCTCGGAGCCGAGATGGAAGTCATCGACGGTCTGAAAATCTCTTTCGCGGTCAATGATCTGGGCTACATGTCATGGAAGAACACAATCTCCGCGCAGACCAGCGGCAAAGGATGGTCTTTCGAGGGGTTCGACGAGGTTGCGCTTGACGGGGACAAGGAGAACTCGCTCAAGAAGCAGTTCGAAGACCTGACAGATGACATGATGGACATGTTCGATTTCAGGAGGACGGAGAAAGACGGCACGAACGGGGGAATGATCTCCGCCACGATCAATGCAGGAGTTGAATATTCCATGCCGTTCTACAGGGATTTGACCGCGGGTGTCCTCAGCTCAACCCACATCAATGGAGGCTACACATGGACGGAGGCGCGTCTGTTCGCCAACCTCAAGCCGGCCAGATGGTTCAGCTGTGGCGTGAACTACGCAGTGTCAAAGTTCGGCTCGACAATGGGTGCCGTAATCGGATTCCATACGAGCGGATTCAGCATGTTCGTCGGCTCCGATCATCTCAACTTCAAGTTGGCTAAGGCAAACGGTTCGCTGCTCTACCCTTACGAGAGGCTGAACGCAGACATCAACTTCGGCATCTCGTTCAATCTGGGAAAATAACGGAGTCGTAATGAAGCGCTCCGGTCGCCGGGCTTGTCAAAGCGCCGAAGCGCACCAATGGCAGAAACAAATCAAAACAGTTCCTAAATCAGCGACACAAGCACATAGCTCCAATGCGCCGCGAAAGCGGCGGCGAGTCCTCCGATTGTGTGCGCCAGAATGGCTTTCGGGGTCAACTCACGGTAGCCCAGCGAGTCGAGCATGGCCGTGTGGGTGCTGAGGAATCCGCTCCAGCACATTCCGATGGCTGTGAAGACAGCGATCGCGTTGCCGTCAGCCCAACCGTTGGCCACAAAATTAGGCACAAGGCTGAGGGCAGCGCCCACCGCACCAAGAGACGTGATCGGGAAAGCCACAAGATGGGGGTCATTGAATCCGAACAATGCCTTGAAGACAAAATCGATCTTGTCTGCAAGCCAAGGCAGGATTTCCACACCCTCGTAGGCGGCACCGGTGTAAGCACCTGATGCAGACGGGCCAAAGGTCAGGATCATCACGAAAGTAGAGATGATCAACACACCCGGAATGATGGACATACCGACCTCGACTCCCGAGCGTCCTCCATCCAGAAGGCAGTCCAGAATCCTTGTGAAAAGCGACTTCTTCTCCTCTTCCTTTTCTTCGGCCTCCTCTTCCTCAATGCCTTCGCAAGCCTCCTCGGTAAGGTACTGAGGAAAAGCCTTCAGCGTGAATCTCTGCATAAGCCTCGTAGAAACGATGCAGCCGCAGAACGCCCCGAAAAGGCCGATCAGCGACTCCTTGAAGAAGCCCTGTCCCATCATAAAGACGATCACGATGAGTCCCATTCCGAACGCCGTTCCGAAATTGGTCAGGGAAATCAGCTGGTACTTCTTGAAATATTTGCTGAATCTCTTGTCCTTTGACAGCGAGATGATCGCCGGGTTGTCCGACAGAAAAGTCATCACGGCTCCCAGCGAGGCCACGCCCGGCAGGTTGAACAGCGGCTTCATCAGCGGTCGGAGCAGTTTCTCCAGAATGGATACCACCCCGAACTCGGCGAACAGGCGGCTGAGCGCACCCATCAGCACGCAGATGGACATCAGGTAGAACACGGTGTTGATCAAAAGATCATGTGCGGTTTTCATCACGGTGTTGAGCATGTTGGCCATACCCATCGAGACACCAAGATAGGTGAAGAAACCGATGACGATGACAAGGCAGATCACCCCGTTCAGGGCGGGGCTCGAAGACTTTTTCTTGGTCTTATTCATAACAGGCTTGTTAACGCTTTAGAGGCGGAATATTCAGAAACTATCGTTTGAGCAGGCTCATCCGCCATGTGAGGCCGACGCTGGCGATCTGTTGGTTGTCAAGCAAGACACCGGCAGGGTTGCCGTTGTCCCCGAATGAGTGGCAGAATGTGGCGTGGAGGCGGATGCTCTTGTCAGCAAGCGGGAAATATTCCACACCGCAGCCGACTCTTCCCATCGATGTGCCCGGCATGACACACCAATCCCCTTCCCTGTCAAGATCGTTATGGTCAAAGCTCGCCTTTCCAAAGACATTCAACTTGTCATTGAATGAATATGCCACCTTACCGATGAGCGTGAAGTCCCTCAGGAACGACATCTTGTCCACGAGCGACCGGTTCATAAAGTCTGCGAACACAGTTAACTTCCCTAAAGAGAAATGGTTGCCGAGGGCGAGATAGTTGATGAACTTTCCGGGAAGATACTCAATCATATTAAGTGACCAGATGGAATCAAAACAGCCATGGGAGCCGTTCCACATCAGGTTGTAGGCATACATGTCACTGTTCTCCCGCCGGAATGGACTCTGGCAGAGCTGGAACCGCAGCAGGTCAGTTCCTCCGCCAAATGAATATCCCGCGTTGACTCCCATCTGGTAGCAGGAGATGTTGCTGCAATATTCGGAAAAGAAGTAGATGTCGATAGGAGCGATGTCATATTCATACCCTCCGATCTCGACAATCTGCTTGCCGCCGGAGAAGCTCCAACGCTCGTCCGGCCTATAAGTGAGGTAAAGGAAGTCGGTGGCGTTGAAGAAACTTTCACTGCCGTGGCCGCGGTAGAGCCGTTGGCGGTAGTTGTAGGAGAAATGTTCGTTGAACTCTCCGTTTATCAGGATGCTGACATTCTTGCCTTTGAAGCCGCAGTTGCCCTTGACGGCATCCCCGCCCAAGTACTCACGCTGGTAATCCACCCTGGCCTGAAGCCCGATATTGACCAAATTGCCTTCCTGCGCCGACATCGGCAGGATTACAACAAGTAGCAAAAATGCTGAAAACAGCGATCTTTTAATGCGCATACGATATTATGTGGTTCAAATTTTCAGTAAAAATAAGCATAAAGTAATCATTAAAAAAATAACTTGAACATTTTGTATATCTTTATGGTCTATATTTCTTTTCTCATCAGTCATGTGCCACCGGCACACTCCTTCTTCCAAAAGAAATCTATCCTCATAAATCTGACACAAAATTTAGTTCAACTTATTTTTTAACGCTTACTAAAACGAAAATCCCAAACCAAAAACGAACAATACCTATCAAAATATAATCCGCCGTAGCCGCCAACGGCCGCGATGCCGCGAGCGGAACCGACTCACCTGTTAAAATATTCACATTTCACCAGAAATTTGTCGTATATTGCGGTCAAAAAGTCAGAGGAGTCATCCACTTTAGAAACTGTTTTGGAACATGAAAATAATAAGTTGCTTCAGATTTTTCAGGAACACTCTCGGCGCGGTGGTCGCAACCTTGTCGCTGGGAATCTTTACGGAAACCACAGCCTCCGCCGATGAGGGAATGTGGCTGCCGTCACTTATCGCAGAGCGCATCGGGGACATGCAGAGCAAAGGGTTCAAGCTCTCCGCCGAGGACATCTACAGCGTGAATCAGGCCTCTCTGAAGGATGCTGTCGTACTTTTCGGAAGCGGATGTACCGGTGAGGTCATTTCCCCGGAGGGACTGCTTCTTACCAACCATCACTGCGGCTACGGTCAGATTCAAAGGCACAGCAGCGTGGAACACGACTATCTGCGTGACGGATTCTGGGCGATGAGCCGTGAGGAAGAGCTTCCGAACAAAGGACTCACAGTCAGCTTCCTGGAACGGATGGAGGATGTGACTTCAAGGATTCTCGAGGGATGCGCTCCTGGATTCAGCGAATCTCAAAGGGACTCCGTGGTGAAAGCCAACTCCAAAAGCCTGATAAAGGAGGTGACCGCCGACGGGAAGGGACTTAAAGCCTCTGTCGAGTCGATATATTACGGCAACCAGTATTTCCTTTTCCTCTACCGCGTGTACCGCGACATCCGCCTGGTAGGAGCGCCGCCTTCGTCAATCGGAAAGTTCGGAGGGGACACCGACAACTGGATGTGGCCGCGCCACACAGGGGACTTTTCCATCTTCCGCATCTATGCCGACAAGGACAACAATCCTGCGGAATATTCAAAGGACAACATCCCCTACACCCCTAAGAGGTTCTTCAGGATTTCTCTCGGAGGCGTCAGGGAAGGCGACTTCACATTCGTGTATGGATTCCCTGGGAAGACACAGGAGTACATCATGTCGGAAGGCGTGAGATACGTGTCGGAGATTTCCGATCCCGCGAAGATCGCCCTGAGGACAATGAGGCTCGACGCACAGAGAAAATACATGTCCCAAAGCCAGAAGGTCAGAATCCAGTACTCCTCCAAGAACGCCGGCGTGGCCAACGCGTGGAAGAAATGGCAGGGAGAGATGAAGGGAATCAACCGCCTGGGCACTGTCGCCGCGAAGCAGGAATATGAGAGGAGATTTGCCCGCTGGGCCCAAGGGACGGAATACAGTTCCATCCTTCCGCGCCTGGATTCATTGTATAAGGCATTGGAGCCATATTCATTCGCCAAGGAATATTACAACGAGACAGCGGCCACGGTGGAGCTTTGCAGGTTCGCGGCATCGGCGGCGAAGGAAATTGCCGGCGGCGGCAAGGAAAAGGCCGCATCCATGTCCGAGTCATTCTTCAAGGACTATTATCTTCCTATAGACAAAGAATCCTTCGTGTCCGTCATGGGCGCTTTCATCAACGATGTCCCGGAAGAGTCTCATCCTGAATATCTTAAAGAAGAGCTAGCGAAGTACGGAAGCGTAAGCGGTTGGGCGGACGCCCTGTTCGGCGGATCGCTTTTCGCTGATGCCGAAAAGGTCGCGAAGCTTGAGGCCTCGGATTCCGCCGCCATGTACGCCGACCCTGCGGTAAGGTTCGCAAATGAGTTCAGGAAATGGTACACAAGCGATGTGTATCCTTCCGAAAAGCGTCTGAGCCAGGAGATTACACTCCTTTACAGGGATTACATGAGAGGACAGATGGAGTTTGAACCCGAAAAGGCTTTCTACCCGGACGCGAACCTCACCCTGAGAGTGGCTTACGGAAGCATCGGCGGCTACTCCCCTGCGGACGGGGCCTACTACAAGCCGCTTTCCACCCTTGAGGGAATAATGGAAAAGGACAATCCTGATATTTTCGACTATAACATTCCTCAGAGACTGCGCGACATCTATGCAGCGAAGGACTATGGAAGATGGGCGATCCCCGGAGCAAACGGAAGACAGACCGTTCCTGTCTGCTTCATCGCCACCAACCACACTTCAGGAGGCAACTCGGGAAGCCCTGTAATAAACGAGGACGGCAACCTGATAGGCATCAACTTTGACCGCGTCTGGGAAGGCACGATGAGTGACATCGCCTTCGACCCGGACTACTGCCGCAACATCTCGCTTGACATCCGCTACGTCCTGTTCACGATAGACAAGCTCGCCGGCGCCGGCCACCTGCTGGACGAGATGGTCTTCGCGAAGTAGAGGGACGGATCCGATCAGTGAACAGCTTATCGAATATACCCATGCCTTATCAGGTCTTCTCTTGATCTGACGGGGAATGTGTAACCGTCACGGAGCAGGAACAAGTTGTCTGAAACCTGAATGATCGCTTCGTACAAATGGTCAGATACGATGATCCCTTTATTTGCTTTCTCCTCCCGGATCAGCGACTGCATCTTCTCGACATGAATAGGGGCGATGTTGGAGAAAGGTTCGTCCAGGATGCAGAAATCAGAGGGTGACTTGATGATGATGAACATTTCAGCGACACGAGCCTCGCCACCCGATAATTCCCGAAACTGTTTCTTCTGAAAGGTATGGAACTTGGGATCAAACGACACCAAGCCGTCATATTCAACATCATACAGTCTGAAGGCTTCGTCCAAGGTCATCCTCGGCGGCATGAAGAGATTCTGCGGAAGGTACTTGACCCTGTCGCCGATATGCCCATAGTCAGTACTTTGCTCATCGTTGAACCTCACGAAGATGTTCTGTGGCTTTATGCCTCCCATAATACATTTGAACAGGCACGATTTTCCCGTACCGTTCCTCCCCAGGACACCCGTCACCTTGCCGCGTTCCGATGTGACGAAAGTGCTTTGAAGCACCGTTAGTTTTCCGAATTCAAGGTGCACGCTGTCAACAAGCATTCTATTTATCCTATCTGATGACATTGCCAACACATATTGAAAAGGTTAATAGCGCGACGAAGACCACGAAGTCAACAACAAACGGAATAGAATAATATTCAGTTCTGCTGATCCCCAGATTCAGATAGAAATAGATGGTCTGACCTCTCTGGAAGGACTTGAACAAATACCAGATGACAGGGATAAACAGCAGCTTCAGCAGAACGAATGTGGGAGTCAAGGTAGGATCAAAGACGCACAGTCCGGCAGCGGTGAATGAATATGCCGCTGACACAAGGTACACCGCTTTGGCATACCGGGCCGACAACTTGATTTTCCGGAAGATATTCATAGATCAATCAATAAAGTTACGCATAGGCATCAAAACGACCGTCGTCGTCCGGATAGTCATCTTCATCAGAATCCACATCCTCGTCATCAGCATCAAAGGCAGGAATATGGACTTTCTCCATTTCAGACGCGTATTTTGTGAGACATCCTTCTGTGTAAGCAGCGACGGCATCCGACTGTCCTTGGGCATACGCCTTCTGAAGATACTCAAAAGCGCGGTCTACCCAATCCTCCTCCGGACGTACCACATACAAATATCGTCCTAAACCATATCGGGCATCCCGGTCTTCCCCCTCCGCCATCTGACGGATTCTGTCAATCGTCGGCCCGTCCAACTTTAACAATTTGTAACGAATCTGGAAATCTTCTTTATTCATAGTCAATCGAAAAATACTCTTGGATTAATCTCGGCCGGCGTTCGCCATTCAGTTCCTCATTCCGCAAGCAAGGTTTTCTTCTTGCTCCACTTAAACGATTACTTTTTCAAATGCCGCCGCCAATTCTATCGGATCCACTTTCAACTACTTTCTGCCATTCATTATCAATCATCTGCAAATTTAAGAGTTTTCGGGGAATAACCCATACATTCACCGAACACTGCGAGATATACTCCAGTCCGTATTTGAAGAGGCTTTTGGCTCTTCTGTCATGATGATCCGCGACCTTGCAAACATTGGCCAGCTTACCTCTACCGGAATGCGAGTCGGAGAACTCGTCGGAATGAACCGCAAGGATCTGAATTTCCACGAACGCCAATGCATAGTTTTCGGAAAAGGCTAAAAAGAGCGTGAAGTGTATTTCAATGCCAGAATCTAGATTCACCCACACAAATTCCGTCGTACCCCCGCCACTATGGCAATAGATAAAGACAGACGAACTAAGACCAAGGACGACCTCTTTACACACTTGTCACTTTGGGTGGCGGAGAAAAGCCTCATACGATTGAGCGCGTCTACAACAATCTAGCGAAATAGTTACTCGGACTCTCTGACAAACCTCGCAATCCTCTCATTTACAATTCTGATGTATTTTCTTTTCAGCTTATCAGGAAGGAAACTTCTGTCTATCAACTCAAGAGATTTCTCAGGAAGACTTACATATTTATCAAGTATTTTCTTTGCACGTAGCTTCACAATTTCTATCCTTTCTGCGAATCTTTCGAAATCCAAACGGCAAGGATGACCGGTCTGCGCATAGACATCACTCTTAATGATATTTGGAGACAGACCACCATCGAGACCCAGGTCATCCCCGTTCACATGAAGGCTGGTATTGAGAAGGTCGTAGGCAGGCGCAAGACGGTAATCCTCACCTTGGAGGATAAGTGAAAAGTTCTTCAGATGATCATCTCCGTTTGCGTATATGTAGTTGAACACTACAAGCTCAAAGAATCTCTCCATATCAACCATCCAAGCGGACACATTCTCTCTTATTGCAACTGCGATATCTTCGAAACATCCTGCATATTTGAATCCCTCGCCATCATTCTGTTCATTCCTGCCTGCCACAGCCGCAAAATCCTCCATAGCCAGTTTGTTCCCATCCGGCAAAACATCAAAGCGTTTTGTGATATATACCCTCTGTCCATTCTCAGTGAAACACAAACCGTTAGCGGCAGTGACAATGCCATATACCTGAGAAGCAATCTGCATCGTAAGGTTCTCATTTACCGGGATGAACTTGCGATCTAAAAGCGTAGGGTCCCAAGGTGCAGGTTTAAGGATATAGGTAGAGCGCTCGTCATCATTGATTATGCGTATCTGACCATCATCAATGATTGCAGGAAATTTTTCCTGGACACCGGACACTGAGATTCTTTTCATGGCTTCCACGATTTCTCCGGTATTTCGGAATTCATCTATGTTGAAGTTCAGTACATGGCTGACACGCTTCCCGTCGAACAGAAGCTTTATCGCCTTTGGACAATATGTAGTATATCCATCCTTAAGAAGGGATGGGCAGTTATGCAATTCCATCATTTCTCTACTGTTTTAACATTGACGGCCCCTATGAAATCTCTATCTGCCATAGCCATAAGCATACCGAAGAAATCTTTTTCATCGATTCTAAATAACCGACAGATAATTTTTCTATTGGCCCCTTCGGGCAACATATTTGAAAACAAAGGAAACAGATGCTCAGACTCGTATGCCTTTACCCTTTTCGGAAGAGTAACTGATATTGGCGGCATGCTGGTTGCCAGATATTCAGGATCGTAGCTGAATGAATATCCTTTGCCAGGGCGGATCTCTGTCAACAATCCAGCCCTATGGTTGTTCATATAAACTTCCAACTGTCTCATAAACGGTAATACTGGTTATCAAATCTTCTGACGCACACGGTACACTATTTCCATACCAAGTACATCAAGCAACTTTGAGATGGTTGACAGTGACGGGTTTGCAAGCCCGCGCTCTATATCCTTCACTGTCGGGAGACTGATGCCCGACATTTCAGCAAGATCCTGCTGTGATATGCCAAGCACCTTCCTGCGGGCTTTAATCACTTCTCGTAAGCTCATAAGTCTAATCTATTATACTTTTCTGCGAATATAGTAAATTTCCCCACAATATGTACGATAAAAGTGTATTATATCATACATTTTGCATCATTAGCTCTTGAATACTCAATCCAACGGCAAGAAAGTATAATATAATACACCCTCGTCGGTTTGGCACGAAAAAGAAAATGCGCGATTATTTCGGTTTTACCTCTGATTCCGGCAAAAAGCGTTATCTTTGTAATTAACAATGATGAATCTAAGTATGGGAACTGTAACTAGGCTTTTGTTTCTCCTTATCGCCTTTATGCTCGGATATAATCCGGCTTATTCACAAACACAGGCAGATGTCAGACTGGGGGAAATCCTTAATAGTGGTGATCTGTTTCTACTGAAAAATGAGTATCCGGATCTGAAAGACTCCGTAAGTGTGAAGATGCTTGATTTTATAGCGGAGGCTCAGTTTGGTATCGGTTTCAACAAATTGGAAAATGCCGCTGTAGCTCTCGACAGTTTATTGACGTATCACCAAAATGAACTTGGAGCAGAAACATCAATAGACCTGGCTGCTTTGCAGGGCCTGAACTATTTGAATTCAGGCCTATATGCACAAGCAGGAAAAGTGGGAGAGAATCTGGTCAATGCATTGAAAGGGTCCGTGCCGTTTGAATCTCTTTATAGTTTCGTATTCATAGAAAAAGTAGGTAAAGCACTTGCCAATGTGCCTAAACCCTATCTTGAGCGGCCAAATCGGGACATTTCAGTTCCGTTAAGTGTGGGAACTGTGGGAAGAGGCAAGCACATTTATATTCCTGTGGAAGTAAATGGCACGACGAGAAACTATGTATTCGACACAGGCTGCCCTTTTGGCAATTTCGTCTCGGAGAAATACGCGGAAGAGGTCGGTCTGGAGATTGTGGCAGATTCAATTCCCATGTCAGGTATGAAAATAGGTTTTGTGAAACTTGCTACGGCAAAGTCAATGAAAATAGGTGAACTGGTGTATCATAATCCTGTTTTCATGGTCGCTCCTCCAGATCGTGAAGTGGATTCCGTATTTACGTTTGACGGAGTGCTCGGCTACCATTTTATCCGGGACGCAAAGGAAATAATCATTGACAATGAAAACGGCAGATTCATTTTTCCGCAGAAAGCATCTGATGGAGAACCAAATATGTTTCTGTCATCAAACACGCCTCATGTGAGAATCAGCTACAATGAACAGCCATTCGATTTGATTTTTGACACAGGAAATGTAAAGTCTGATCTGGGAAGCAAATTCGCAAAAACATTCACTGACACCATTGAGGGGCTTACTGAACAGGCAACCTCCCGTGGAGGCTTTGGCGGAATAGCGCAGGCAAAAGTAGTCGTATTGCCTGAATTTCATTTCGAGATAGCAGATGTCCCTGTTACATTATACGATACGGAAGTCATTGAAAATATCGACTCCGCCAGCCAATTGTTTTCAGGTTCATTGGGAGTTGATTTTGTACTGTCATTCAAACGGCTGGCCATCAACTATCAGAACATGTTTGTGCATGGAAATTGAGTTTCCGACAGAGGTCACTACAAAATTCCCGATTTCATGCCGTGAAAATACATAATTTTTCCTAAAAAAATTTTGTATGTGCTTGATTTTTCTTACCTCCGTGCAGAACAGGAATTCGGACATATTGCACGGGAGGCCGTCAAGCTCTCCGGAAAGGATGACGTCACTGTCATTAAAGTAGTGACGAAGTAAGAGAAAATAGGGACAAGCCATTTCCGGCCTATCCCTATTTTCAGTCATCTCACTCCGAATGTCCCACGCTGCGGTAATCCCACGTGATGTATTTCTGTTTCAGCTTCTGACGGTCGCCCAAACTTATGTTGTCCTGACTGACCACCTCCTGCGGCCATCCGTCATTGAAATAACTTATGCTGACATATGAGTTGTACACCCCGTCCGTAGTCACCTGACTGTCAAATTCGGTATCAAGACCTTCCCGAACATCCTTTGCGGACTCCTCATCAGTGAAATACTCTATAATATTTCCGAGCAGCACCTTTATGTCCTCTCTTGGAATATACGAATAGACATCTGCGGATATGCCGTATTCATACGTGTCCGGATCAAGCCATATGTCAGTTTTTGTGTCAGAGGCATATTCGTTTTCCGTCGCATCTTCATGGCTTTCCGTTTCGCCTATTTTGTATTGGCCTCCATGATAATTGAACAGCAGTCCTATCTCTTCCGTATATCCGTCGACCAGATTGTCGGAATCAATCATTGACATCAATTTATCCGGATTAAGCCCGACAGCGCGCAGGGAATCCGCATATGGCATTTTACTGATCGCCTTCGTCAGGACTTCTTTCGCCTGTTTCCTGATATCCTTCAGATTGTAGTATTTGATAATCTTGCCGCACTGGTCGGTACGGAATCTTATAGTCGTGCCTACTGTGGCATCATTGAGAATATCCGTTGCCTGTCCGACAAGATTCTGGGCCTCCGATTTGATTTGATCGTCTGAAACGAATTCAAGGAAAGTATATTCCATGTCATACCCTTTCCTGGTGGAATCCGTAACCGTAAGCATCACTTTGGCGGCGGCGCCGAGTGTCATCACCGTGTCTTTGCCGTTGACCTCCCATTGGTTGTCATGAATCCAGTAGGTCATGGTGTCCCGCTTGCTGAACCAAGCTATAACGGGAGAATGCTGTCATCCTGGACAGTCACGTCAGAAGAGTCCTGGACTTCAGATGAACGATGATGATGTCGGGCCGGAGCAAATGACATCAATGAGACCAGGAGTCCCAAGATCATCGGAACCAACAAGAACTTTTTTACGTGTATCATATTTTCATGCATCATGTCAGACAGCAATTTCGGGGCAAATTTAACATATTACGAAAAAAGATATTCTCAATAAATGAAAAAATCATACATTTGCCACTCA
>ENA-ORSK01000780-ORSK01000780.1-human-gut-metagenome-genome-assembly--contig:-NODE-780-length-29387-cov-5.620687_pt1 | contig 29387 bp, 21 predicted proteins | sample MGYA00242192_ERZ509159 | MGnify/ENA primary metagenome ERZ509159 (study PRJEB26280, sample SAMEA2338663) | human gut metagenome | biome: human gut; feature: human-associated habitat; material: faeces...
CCGACGGCAGCCGGCCCACGGAGCATAGCAGCAGCCAAACACCCCACCTAATATCCGTCAACCCCGCGAAATAGCACAGCAGATCCTTGGGTGTGCCCGGCACGGTGAAGATCAGCCAAAACAGATAATCCCGCTTAGGAGAATGCTTGAGAAAATGCAGCTTTTCCAGCTTTTCCGGGGGGAAGAAGATCTCCGCCATAGGCTGACCCAGCTTGCGTACCAGGGCAAACACAATGACACTGCCCAAAAATAGGCCCAGCATACATAAAACGCTGCCCCACACACCGCCGAAGGCATACCCACCGCAGATTTCCAGGGGCTCCCCGGGGATGATGGCCACCACCACCTGCAAAATGCACATACCTACATAGACGATCATACCCCATAGACCCAGGCTGTCCGCCCATTGACGGAACAGCTCCGGCTGCTTGGCAAATCGGATCATGGGCCGCCCCACAAACCAACACACCGCCGCCGAAAGCAGGATAAATACCGCCAGCGCACAGGCGGCGGCGATCTTTTTTTGTTTTTGGGTGAGGGACGGTTTCTGCGGCATAGCGGTCTCCTTTTTAACGGGCGGCAAACGTTGCGAGATTTTTACAAATGAATTTTTATCAGTATATCATAGAATACCATGGAAATATAAATATTCCGTGAATAAAAGAGGAAAAAACTGTCACATTTTTGCCGAATGTAACATTTTGTTTGACAAATGCCCGCTGTATTCCTTATAATGGGTTAACATAAAAACAAGACAATCCCCAAAAGGAGAACCATATGGATATTTTTGAAAAATGCTATGCGCCCTCCCTGGCTAATGAGCTGCAGGAAAAAGGCATTTATCCCTATTTTCACGCCCTCCAATCCCGGCAGGATGTAGAGGTTATGATGGAAGGCAAGCGCCGTATTATGCTGGGCTCCAATAACTACCTGGGTCTCACCACAGACCCACAGGTCATGGAGGCCGGGATAAAGGCACTGGAGCAGTTCGGCACCGGGTGCAGCGGCTCCCGTTTTCTCAACGGCACCCTCCAGCTGCACCTGGAGCTGGAGGAGGAGCTGGCCCGGTTTCTACATAAGGAGGCGGTCATCACCTTTGGCACAGGCTTTCAGTCCAACGTGGGCATCATCAGTGCCCTGGTGGGCCGGCACGACTATGTGATCTGCGACCGGGAGAACCACGCCTCCATCTATGCCGGCTGCCAGATGAGCTACGGAAAGATGCTGCGCTACCGCCACAGCGATATGGAGGATTTGGAAAAGCAGCTTGCCCGTGTGCCGGAGCAGAACGGTACCCTTATCGTTACCGACGGCGTGTTCTCCATGGGCGGCGACATTGCAAGGCTCCCGGAAATCTGCGCCCTGGCCAAGAAGTACGGCGCCCGCGTCATGGTGGACGATGCCCACGGCCTGGGTGTGCTGGGCGATGGCGGCCGCGGCACCGCCAGCTATTTTGGACTGGAGGATCAGGTGGATGTGTATATGGGTACCTTCTCCAAGTCCCTGGCTTCCCTGGGCGGCTACATGGCGGCCTCCGGGGCGGTGGCGGAGTATGTGCGCCACACCTCCCGTCCGTTTATCTTCTCGGCCTCCATCCCGCCCGCGAACTGCGCGGCGGCGCTGGCCGCGCTGCGCCATCTGCGCGCGCACCCGGAGCTGGTCAAGACGCTTCAGGTCAACGCCCTGTATATGCGCAAGCGCCTGACGGAGCAGAACATCAAAATGCGCCCGTCGAACGGCGATATCATCCCGATCATCCCGATCTACACCTATGAGGAGCTTCCGACGCTCGAGATCGCCAAGGAGCTTTATGAAAACGGCGTCTACGTCAACAGCTCGCTCCCGCCCGCGGCGGCTCCGCACGAATGCCTGCTGCGGACGAGCCTGATGGCCACGCACACCCATGAGCTGATCGACGAAGCCGTCGGCGTGATCGCCGACGTTCTGAGGAGGCATGACCTGTGAGCGAAAAAGTCTGCGTCATCACCGGAGGCACCTCCGGGATCGGAAAATGCACGGCGGAGGCCATGCGCCAGAAGGGCTACGCCGTCTATGAGCTTAGCCGCCGGGAGACCGGCGTCGCGGGCTTCGTACATATCCCTACCGACGTGACGAAGCCGGAAATGGTGGACGCCGCGATCGCGGAGGTCCTCCGGCAGGAGGATCACATCGACGTGCTCATCAACAACGCGGGCTTCGGCGTCTCCGGCGCCGTCGAATTCACCGAGCCCGCCGCCGCAAAGAAGCAGCTCGAGGTCAATTTCTTCGGCATGGTCAACGTCTGTCACGCCGTCCTGCCCGTCATGCGCGGGGCCGGACACGGCCGCATCGTGAATCTCAGCTCCGTCGCGGGCGTCGTGCCGATCCCCTTCCAGACCTACTATTCCGCCAGCAAGGCGGCGATCAACTCCTACACCATGGCGCTGGCCAACGAGGTGAAGCCCTTCGGCGTACAGGTCTGCGCCGTCATGCCCGGCGATATCCGCACCGGCTTCACCGCCGCGCGTGAAAAAAGTCAGGCGGGCGACGACGTGTACCATGGCCGCATCGCGCGGAGCGTCGCGGGCATGGAGCACGACGAGCAGACCGGCATGTCCCCGGAAACGGCGGGCGCTTATATCGCCTCCGTCGCCACACGCCGGAGCGTCAAGCCGCTGCGCTCCATCGGGCTGAAATACAAGTTCTTCTGCGTTCTGGCAAAGCTTCTGCCGGTGCGGACGCTCAACTGGCTCGTCGGACTCATCTACGCGAAATAAGCCGCGCTTCGGCGCATAAAAAACAGGCTCCTGCCCAAATCTCCGGGCAGGAGCCTGCTGTGTATTTGGCAAGTCAGAGGATGCGCTTCCTGCGCGTCAGCTGCGCGCGTAATGATCGAAAGCAGCCTCGTATAAGCGTCTGCACTGCGCTTCATCTCCGTAAGGCAGGCAGTCGTCCGCGTAGCTGAGCGTGGCAAAGGGTTCTTCCCGCGCGAGCTTCTCCGGAAGCGCCCTCCACAGCGCATACATTTTACCGGCAAAGTCCGATATCCGGCTGCTGCGGTACAGCAGCTTCAGCGCAGCCATGAGCTTCTTTCCGAATTTTTCGGTCTCAACGCCATTTTCAGCCATCCGATGGAGCGTATGCAGGATCGCATCCTTGGTCTCCCGCTCTTCCAGATCAAGCAGCACCTCATTTGCCGGATCTGCAAGAAAACGGTGGTCTAATGCATTTTGAAATTCCGCGTATCTGTCAAATCCCACGGAACACAGCAACGCGCATACATATAATTCTTCCATATTTTTCTTCTTTCTTCTGTTCCCTGTCCGCGCAGGCTTCTGTCGAAGCGTCCGCAGCGCTATCCTCTCGTCAGCCAAGTCCGGCAATATGGATCACGCCCCGGCACACCAGCGTGACGATCACGCCCGCAGCGGCGACGCCCGCGCCGATGGCGGGCAGGGCGAACTTGATGCGCAGGCCCATCAGCGCCGCGACCAGCGCGCCCGTCCACGCACCGGTCCCCGGCAGCGGGATGGCGACGAGCAGGAAAAGGCCCAGCGTCTCATATTTTTTGATGATCATGGACTTCTTATAGCCGCGCTCGATCAGCCATCCGGCCAACTTTTCCGGCTTTCCGCCGAGGAGCTGCATCCAGCTCAGGACCTTCCGCAGGAAGAGAATGATGAACGGCACCGGCAGCAGATTTGCGATCACGCACATCGGCAGCAGCAGCCACAGCGGAATGTCGTGCGCCAGCCCATAGGGGATCGCGCCGCGCAGCTCCACGACCGGAACCATCGCTACGAGAAATGTGAGTAAAATGTCTTTCATGGGCATGACGCCGTCTCCCCTGTCGGAACGGCCTGATCCTCCGTTTTATTACAGTTCTTTCGCCGCGCGGCGCGTCTCTTTCCGCCGCTGCACGAATGCACTGAGTTTATCCAGCAGCTTGTACATCACATTCATCACCGGCCAGGCAAGCAGCGCGAACACCGCAAGCACGAGCGCGCTGAGAAAATCGAGCGTCACAAGGTTGAAAAGCGCCTTGAGGAACAGAAAGCTCCCCGCAAAGCCGAGCGCGAGCACGCAGATCATCGCGATGCGCAGCTTGTTGTACGGTTTCGCCGTCTGGTGCACCATCATGAGTCCCACAACGCCCATCACGCCGGCACAGATCGTGCTCATGGCGGTGTCCGGCAGATCGGCGGCCAGATAGAAGAGCATCACGCCGCCGACGAGCAGGATATCCGTAAGCGCCGCCGGGAGCGCGCGCGCAAACGCCGCGCCGAATCGCCCCTTCGCCGCTTTGGACAGGCGCGAAACCGGCCTGCTCAGCGCGAAGGGATAGAAGACGTAATCCCGCATCCACGCGCCAAGGCTGATGTGCCACCTGCGCCAGAAATCGCCCAGTGAAACCGCGAAATACGGCCGCCTGAAATTCTCCGCCAGGCGAATACCGAACAGCTCCGCAATGCCCGCGACCAGATCAATGCCGCCGGAAAAATCGCAGTAAAGCTGAATGCAGTAGAACAGAATGCCGCTGGCAATGATCGCGCCGCCGTAGGGGCAGTTCTCCGTGATGACAGCGTTTACAAGCACGGCGGCCCGGTCGGCGATGACAAGCTTTTTAAAGTAGCCCCAGAGGCACAGCTGAATGCCAAGCTTCAGATCGCGCCAGTCAAGGCTGCGCTGCGATAAAAGCTGCGGGGCAAGCTGGTCGTACCGGCTGATGGGACCCTGCACCATCTGCGGGAAGAACGAAACAAACAGGCCGTATTTCAGCGGGTTTTTCTGCGCGGACAGCTTTCCTCGATAGACGTCGATCACATAGCCCACGCTCTGAAAGATGAAATACGATAGTCCCAGCGGCACAACAAAATCCCACCGGGGAAGCTTGTCCCCGAGGGCAGACGGCAGCGCGGAGGCCGTGAAGTTCCAGTATTTCATGAGATACAAAAGCCCGAAGCAGAGCACGAGACACGCTGCACAGATCCGCTTCTTCGCGCTGCGCACGGCAGTCTTCGCAGCCTTATCGGGCGCGGGGCGTGCGTTCTGCTTTTCGAGCAGCAGTCCCGCCAGCCACGTCAACCCCGCGACCAGCACGAGCCAGACGGCGCTTTTAACGCCGCCGGACAGGTAAAAGACCATGCTCGCCAGCAGCAGCACGACCCACTGCGCCTGCTTCGGAATCAGATAATACAGAATGACGCCCGCCGCAACGAGCCCCACAAAGGGCAAGGAGGCAAAGGACATATCAGTTCTGCCGGCTCTCGATGAGGTCCTCGATGGCCTCGACGCTGTTGAAGTTCTCTGGCGTCAGATCGTCCACGCCAAGTTCCACATCGAACGCCTCCATCAGTTCCGTCACGACCGCGACGATATCCAGCGAGTCGATCAGGCCGTCGTCGATGAGGGCCGTTTCGTTCTCAAAGTCAATGCCCGGACAAATCTCCGTCAGGATCTCAATGATCTGCTTTCTCATAGTGTCAAAACTCCTTTATCCCAGCCGCAGCACGACGGAACGCCATCCGTCCGGCTGAAACTGATTTTTTTCGTATACATGTTCAGCGGGGGTATTCCCCACCCGCGCCCAGACGGCGCATTTCTGCCCGCCGGTCTTTGCTTCCAGCAGCTTCAGCAGCTGCCCGGCGTATCCGCGCCCCCGGCAGTCCGCACGGACGGCCAGATGGCGGATCTCGCACTGCGCCCGCCCGGGTGTATAGTGCAGAAGTCCGGAAATTCCGTTCGCGTCTGTCAAACACAGCACCTGCCCGGCGCCGACCGCTTGTCGGAGTTCCTCGTCCGGCGGGATGCAGCCCGTCAGCGTGTCGAACTGTTCAAGTAAAAACGCCCGCACAGCCTCAAATGAAGCCTCTGCCGGAGTCTCAGCGGTATTCTGGACAGGAATTGCCGCCCGCGTACGCCGCAGACGGCAAAACACCTCGGTAAAGCCGAGCGCGCACAGCGCGTCCTGCGCCCGGCGCATGGCGTCTTGGTCCTTTTCGCGGCAGGCAAGTTCTGTGATGAGCGGGGAAGGCTGCTCCGGCAGGCAAAGCTTTGCACCGGGGTGCAGATAGAAGTTCAGGAGCCGGTATCCGGCCCGCTGCCGAAGCAGCAGCAAAAAGCCGTCTCCTTCCTCGTAAAAAAGCCCGGCATCGATTTCGCGCTGGTAGTCTGCCGGGGATAAAAAGCAGTTGGTCACCACACCGCGCCGAAGCTGTGCGGACAGAAGCGGCGTAAGCGCTGCATAGCTTTCAACTCTGCGCATGCAAAAACCGTTCCTTCAGCGCCGCACGGTCAAGCTTGCCGTTGGCGTTGTGCGGCAGCGCCTCCAGCTTTTCATAGACGTTCGGCAGCATATATTTCGGCAGCGCCGTCCGCAGCGCCTTTGCAAGTGTATTGGTGTCCAGATTGCCCGCATAGACGCAGACGATCTTGTCGCGCATTGCGTCGTAGAAGCAGACGGCGTCGTGCAGGCCATCGACACTGTAGAGCGCCGTTTCAATTTCGCCCAGTTCGATGCGGTAGCCCATGTGCTTAATCTGCCCGTCACGGCGGGCAAGAAAATAGAAATTTCCGTCCTCGCGCTGCACGGCCATATCGCCCGTGCGGTAGAGAATGTCGCGGTAATCGGGGCAGAGCGGGTTCTGGATAAAGGCTGCATCGGTCTTTTCCGCGTCGGCAAAATATCCCGCCGCAAGCCCGGAGCCGCGCACGCATAGTTCGCCCGTTTCACCCGGAGCTGCCTCGGTCAGATCGTCCTTTAACAGCAGCAGCTGCATATTGCGGCAGGCTTTTCCGATGGGGATCGGCTCGTCGTCGCGGTACGCGCGCGTCAGATGGAGTGCGGCGCAGTCAACGGTCGTTTCCGTCGGGCCGTACATATTATAAAGGTCTGCCTCCGGGATCGCGCGCTTCCACATGTTCACATACCGCGCCTGCAGCGCTTCGCCGCCGACGACGATCTTCCGCAGCGCATGCGGGACGCACCGTTCCAGCGCGCCGGAACTTGCCGCCAGATGGAACGCGGACGTGGCCCAGTTCACGGCGGTCACGCCGTGCTGGTCGAGTGCCTGCAGTAAAAACAGCGGCAGTGCGAAAAATTTCTTCTCCAGAATCACGCAAGTTGCACCGAGTTTCAGCGTCTGGTACAGATCCTTGCAGGAGGTGTCAAAGTAAAACGGCGACTGATTGCCGAAGACCTCGTGCTCGGTATAGCCGCAGAAGTCCGTCAGCCAGTCGGTAAAGTCCAGAATGGCGCGGTGGGAGATGACGATGCCCTTCGGCGTTCCGGTCGAGCCGGAGGTAAAGAGCAGGTACACGGGATCCAGATCGATGATCTGCTCGCGCCGGGCTTGCAGGAGCGCATCGTCCGGCGCGGTTTTCTCCGCTTCCTCCAAGCAGACAAGCGGCGCGCAGTCCGTAAGCCGCTCCGCCTGCGGGCGGCTCGATTCCGAAAAGACGATCGCGCGGGCATGCACCTGCGCGAGAATGCGGCGCATGCGCGTTTCGGGCATCTGCTCGTCGATGGGAACATAATAATTCCCGCTCTGCAAAACGCCTTGCAGGGCCGCAACGCTCTGTACTGTCCGGCCTGTGAGCACGGCCACGGGCGCGTTTTTGCAGCCCGGAAGTCCGGCCAGCACGGTTCCCAGCGCCCGTGCACGCGTCAGCAGCTGCCCGAAGGTCAGACTGCCGGAGGCGTCGGAAAAGGCAATCTTGTCCGGGACGCGCGCGGCGGTGCGCTCCAGATATTCAGCGGCGTTTGTCATCGGCATGAGCGCATCCTCCTTTAACTCGGCTGCACATACTTTTGAGAATTTTACCACATACGCGCGCAAATGTAAAGGCGGAACGCGGCGCGCATTTTTTCGCCCGCAGCGGTTGAGTCCGGGCTGGTTTCATGGTAGAATGCGGATAGAAAAAAACAGGGGAGTGCATGGTATATGGAAAAACGAACGATCCTGATTGCAAACGACGATGGAATCGGCGCGGAGGGCATCGCGCGGCTGGCCGCGGCGGCGCTGCCGTTCGGCCGCGTCTTTGTCGCAGCGCCGGACACCCAATGCAGCGGCATGTCGCAGAAACTGACCATCCGGGGCGAACTTTCCGTGACGGAAGCGCCGTTCCCCGTTCCGGTCGAGGCCGCGTGGGCCGTCGGCGGAACGCCTGCGGACTGCGTCAAGGCTGCGATCAAGGCGCTTTTGCCCGTGCGGCTGGACGTGGTGCTGACGGGAATCAACCGGGGGTATAACGCGGGCTTCGACATCGCGTATTCCGGCACGGTCGGCGCTGCGTTGGAGGCTGTGATGAACGGCGTGCCCGCCATTGCCTTTTCCGCGCGCGAGAACGGCAATCCCAGCGCGGCGGAGGCGTATCTGCCCGTCGTGCTCGAAGCGCTGCTTGCACGCCCGGCGGAGCCGGGGCGCGTGTGGAACGTCAATTTCCCGGACTGCGCCGCGGCGCAGTGCAAAGGCGTACTGTACGGCAGAACGCCGGCAGCGTGCAGCTTCTATGACAATGACTATGTTCGCACCGGCGACGCACTTTCCATCCGCGTCACGAATCCCGGCCCGGACAGATGCAAAGAAGGCAGCGACATCCATGCAGTCCTGCACGGATATGTTTCCGTTGGAGCAATCAGAAGTCCGCTTTTTTAAACTGACAGGAGGAATAAATTATGTATGATGTGATCGCGCTGGGCGAACTGCTTGTTGATCTTGCGGAGCGCACAAAGGACGAAAACGGCTACCCCACGCTTGCCGCCAACCCTGGCGGCGCACCCGGCAACTTTCTTGCCGCGCTGAGCGCGTATGGAAAGAAGACCGCGTTTCTCGCCAAAGTCGGAGACGACACCTTCGGCCATCTGCTGACCGGCACGATGCGCCGCGCCGGAATCGATACGCGCGGCATTCTGATCAGCCCCGACACATTCACGACGCTTGCCTTCGTGACCTTCGACGCGCACGGCGACCGCTCGTTCGCTTTCGCACGCAAGCCCGGTGCGGACACGCAGCTGCGCTGGGAGGAGATCGATCCGGCCATGCTGGAGCAGGCCCGCGTGTTCCACTTCGGTTCACTCAGCTGCACGGACGAGCCTGCCCGCACGGCCACGCAGAAGGCCGCGGCCTATGCCCGTGCGCACGGCAAACTCGTCACCTACGACCCCAATTACCGCGCCCCGCTGTGGAAAACGGAGCAGGAAGCGAAGGCACAGATTCTCTGGGGGCTTTCGCAGGCGGATATTGTCAAGATCAGCGACGAGGAGACGCAGTTCCTCTGGGGCTGCGGCCCGGAAGAGGGCGCCGAGCGCGTGCTGGCGCTGGGGGCGAGGCTCGTCATGGTCACGCTGGGGCCGAAGGGCTGCTTGCTTAAAAATGCACAGGCGGAATTCTCCTGCGGCTGCCCGAAGGTGCAGCCGATTGACACGACCGGCGCGGGCGATATCTTCGGCGGCAGCGCCGTATCCCGCTTTCTGGAACTGAACAAGGCGCCGGAGGCGCTGATGCGGGGCGATCTTGCCTATATGGCCCGCTACGCGGCAGCCGCAGCAAGCCTCTCCACCGAAGCTTCCGGCGCCATCCCGTCCATCCCGAAAAAGGAAGCCGTCCTGCAAAAAATACAGGAGGAATATTAAGTAAATGCGCCCTAAAAGACTCCCCTTTCAGAAGAGGTTCATACAGGATCATGGGTGACAATTTGCCCGCCCGGCAGGGACTGCCGGGCGGGCTTTGTCTGTCTGTTGGGGAATTTGTGGGCAGAATCAACAAAATCGTTTCGGTAAAATTTACGCAAAGCCGGTAAAATCTCCGTAAAGGCACTGGATTTTAACGGGCGGAACTGCTATACTATGAAATACAGAACTCTGCGACTGCGGCTCCCTTGACGGCTGCCGTTTTCGTTTCTGTATCAGGACGCAGAAGGAGGCTTCAAAAGAGGTGCTTTGCGCAGGACGAGCCTGCGCACAACATGAACATTCAGAATTTGAACAGAAATCAGGAGGAAATGCAAGCATGAGAAAACGTATCACGCGATGTCTCGCGCTGCTGCTGGCAGTCGTCATGGTCCTTTCGGTCATGCCGGTCGCCATGGCGGAGGAGACAACGCAGACGCAGACCTACACCAAGGTCACAGAAGCGCCTGCGGACTGGTCTGGTACATACCTGATCGTGTCCGAGGGTGACAAACTGATTATGGACGGTTCCCTTGACAAGCTTGACGTTGAAGGGAACAAGGTCGATGTTACGATCACCGACAGCAAAATCACCGGTGATTATGCGAAATATGCGTTTACCGTTGAGCCGATGACTGGCGGCTACGCCATCAAGTCTGCAAGCGGAAAGTATATTTCGGGTAAGTCCGGAAGCAACAAGCTGAACAGTGGTTCCACACAGTCCCTCAATACGATTGAACTTACCAGCGGTAAGGTGATCGTTACCAGCGACGGAACAACACTGCAATACAACAATGCAGCAAAGAACGGCACCAGATTCCGTTACTACAAGTCGCAGAATCAGCAGCCGATCTCGCTGTACAAGATTGAAACCGCAGCCAAGCAGCAGGTCGCAACCCCGACTGCTACCCCGGCTGCGGGCGAAGTAGCAAAGGGAACGAAGGTCGAGTTCAAGTGCAAGACTGAGGGTGCGAAGATTTCCTACAAGACCACGGGTGAGTATACCGAGTATACCGACCCCGTCGAGGTGAATGCAGACACCACCTTCACCGTCAAGGCCACGAAGGACGGCATGGACGACAGCGACGAAGTGAAATTCGCCTACACCGTCAAGGCCGAAGAACCGGTTCAGAGCCTGTTCAAGGACGGCGAGCAGATCGTCATCTACAACCCGGCTAACATGAAGGCCCTGTCCACTGAATACTCCGGCTTCTACAACAAGGGCACGGATGTAACGCTGACGAACGGCACGCTGACCGGCTACACCGAGGCCGACGTCTGGACGGTCGGCGTCAACGCGGACGGTTCTTACACGTTCTCCACCAAGGACGGCAAGAAACTTTCCATGGGTGAGAAGTTTACCAGCACACCGCTGGACGACGTGAACACCGCATGGAAGGTTTCCGCGGCTGCAACGACCGGCTGCTATTACATCCAGAACGCCGTGCGCGGCAACTATCTGGAGTGGTACGCCGATAAGAGCAACTGGAGCAGCTACAACAAAATCAGCGATGAACTGCTGTTTGCGCAGGCGTTCTACCGCGTCCGCAAGAGCGGCATCGTGACCAGCCTGTCCGACGGCGACACGGTCGTGGTCTTCAACCCGGCCAACGGCAAGGCCCTGTCCACCGAGTACTCCGGCTTCTATAACAAGGGCACGGATGTGACGCTGGCAGACGGCAAGCTGTCCGGCTACACCAAGGCCGACATCTGGACCGTCGGCGTCAACGCAGACGGCACCTACACGTTCTCCACCAGCGAGGGCAAGAAACTCTCCATGGGCGCAAGCTACGGCAGCACGCCGCTGGACGATGTGAACACCGCATGGAACGTCACGGCTGCGAAGACCGAAAACTGCTTCTATATCCAGAACGCCGCACGCGGCAACTATCTGGAGTGGTACGCCGAGAAGAACAACTGGAGCAGCTACAGCAGAATCGGCGATGAGGCGCTGTTTGCCCAGCAGTTCTATCTGGTTGTGGACGACGGCGGCTCCGATGAGCCCTCCGGCGATCTGCCCAAGCCCGGCGACAAGTTCGTGATCTACAACCAGAACGCACAGGCGGTTCTGGCGGCAGAGAACGACACGCAGTCCATTGAAAAGGCTGCGGCTGTGATCGAGAACGGCAAGGCTGTCCCGGCCAACGGCGCGGTCGTCTTTACCGTCGAGCAGAACGGCGAATATCTCCGCTTCTACAGCGAGGCTTACGGTTACCTCTGCTCCAACGGCACCGGCAACAACGCGTTCTACAGCAAGGACTTCTCCGAAGAGGGCGTCACGACTGATGACGCCGACTGGCTCGTCCGCACCTGCTCCGGCGGCGTGGGCGGCTATGAGATGGAGAGCCGCACGGCGAAGTACAGCGGCCACAGCCAGTGGCTGGAGTATTACTCCGACGCGTTCAAGACCTACAGCATGTACAGCAAGACTGGCGAGCTTGATTATACACTCTACTCCTTCTTCTTCTATCCCGTGGCGGACGGCGTGAATGTGGACGGCGGCCTTGTCGTGCAGCCCACCATCACCTTCCCCGAAACCATGCTCCCGGCCTATGTCGGCAGCGATTACGAGTTTGAACTCGAGATCGACACAATCTATGAAATCGACAATCCGTGGATCGAGTACAGTGTCAAGAAGGCCGACGGAACGTACATCCCCGGCATCAGCCAGCTTCAGGGCAACACGGACGTAGAGGTTCCGGGCGATTTCACCACCGGCAAGGGCAGCGTCCATATCACGGTCTATGATTCGGACATCGCTGAGGCGGCCAAGGCTGGCAGCACGATGACCCTGACCTTCGCGTTCAAGGATGTCAAGGGCAACGAGGCCAGAGCGTCCTACACCGTAGACATTCTCGACGAGGCTGTGATCTCCAACGTGAAGCCTGCGCAGGGTGCGCAGACCGGAGCCGAAAAGCGGCCGGAGATCTCCGCGGAGATCTCGAACGCTGGCGAGAACGCCAGCGTAACGATGACTGTCAACGGCACGGAAGTCAAGACGACCTACGCAGACGGCAAGGTCACCTACACCCCGGCTGCCGATATGGCGGACGGCAAGGTCACGGTAACTGTGACGGTCAAGCGTGCGGATGAAAAGGAAACCAGCAAGACCTGGTCCTTCACCATCGGCGAGGCGACCTTCCAGCGCTACTTCGGCCAGCTGCACTCCCACACGCAGTATTCCGACGGCGCTGGCTCGCTGGAAAGCGCACTGGCGTATATCAAGGCGCTGCCTGACAGCGCGAACGTTGACTTCGTCGCGTTCACCGACCATTCCAACTACTTTGACAAGTCCGGCGCAGCCAACCCCGAGGGCGCGCTCTACGACATGACCAAAGCAACGGAATACAGCCAGGAAACCTGGAAAGCCTATAAGGACGCGGTCGCTGCGTTCAATACGGAAAATGCAGGCAGCATGGTCGCCATTGCGGGCTTTGAAATGACGTGGTCCGGCGGTCCCGGCCATATCAACACCTTCAACACCCCCGGCATCGTTTCCCGCAACAATTCGACGCTCAACAACAAGACCAAGGACGCCGGCCTGCAGGCCTACTACAAGCTTCTGTCGCAGACAGAGGGCGTCGATTCCATCAGCCAGTTCAACCATCCGGGCACGACGTTCGGCAACTTCATTGACTTCGGTTATTGGGATGCGGTCGTTGACACCCGTATGTACATGGTCGAAGTCGGCAACGGCGAAGGCCAGATCGGCGCAGGCGGCTATTATCCCAGCTACGAGCAGTACATCATGGCGCTCGACAAGGGCTGGCACGTCGCCCCGACCAACAACCAGGATAACCACAAGGGCCGCTGGGGCAACGCCAACGACGCCCGCGACGTCATCCTGACCGACGACTTCTCCGAATCCGGCATCTACGCAGCGCTCAGAGCACGCCGTATGTACGCCACCGAGGACAAGAACCTCGAACTGGACTACACGGTCAACGGCAACATGATGGGCTCCATCATTGACGTTCCTGAGAAGCTGAACTTCGAGATCTCCTTCAACGATCCCGACCGCACCGATTCCATCGCCAAGGTCGAACTGGTCGTCAACTCCGGCAAGGTCGCCTATACCTGGGACAGTGCCGCAGATCTCACCAAGGGCTCCGTCAGCGTGGAACTGGCGCCTGAGTACACCTATTACTTTGTCCGTGTCACCGAGGCCGACGGCGATCTGGCCGTGACCGCGCCTGTCTGGGTCGGCGAATCGCTCAAGCTTGGCATTTCCAAGGCTGAATGCGGCACGTCTACCCCTGTCACCGACGAAGAACTGACCATCACCACTACGTTCTTCAACAGTGAGGCAAAGCCCGCTACCATCAAGTCCATCACCTATGCCATCGGCGGCGAAACCATCGGCACCGTGACGGATCCCATCACGCTGGCTGCAAGCAGCACGCAGGATGTGGAATTCAAGTATACCCCGACAAAGGCCCGCATCATGACTGTTAAGATCACGGCTGTGATCGAGCAGGACGGCAAGGAGTACACGTTCACCAAGGACGTCACGCTCGATGTGCTTGACGCAAGCAAGCTTGTCTACATCGGCATTGACGCCTCGCACTACAACGAATACGTTGCAGGCAACTATAAGGACTCCATGGGCAACTTCGGCGAACTGGCTGCGGCCTATTCCGTGCGTACAGTCACGCTGAAGACTAGCGAGGAACTCATCGCGGCCTGCGGCAATTCCAAGTACAAGGCCATCATCCTGACGGCTCCGTCCCGCCGGCTGGAGGCAGCGCAGGCTGACCCCAAGACCTATTCCACAGAAGAACTGAACGCCATCAAGACGTTCAACGACAACGGCGGTATGGTGATCCTCGCCGGTTGGTCTGACAACTACGAGAATTACCCCATCATCCAGAACAACCCGGACATCAAGCATATGGCCGCGACGCAGAACGAGGTTCTTGCCAAACTCGGCTCCAGCCTCCGTATCTCTGACGACGCAACGTATGACGATGTTCGCTCTGCAGCCGACGGCGTTGACAAGTGGAGACTCTACTTCTCGTCCTACAACATGGATAACCCGCTTCTGGACGGCGTGGAATTCGATGCAGAGCATCCGTATGACAAACTCTACACCGAACGCTTCAGCCACTACGGCGGCGCGTCCATCTACGCAGTAGACGCAGACGGCAACCCGACCTCTACGCTGCCCGCAACGGTCAGCCCGGCAGTCTACGGCCATGCAACGACCTACTCTGTGGACGTTGACAGCGACGGCCTCGGCGGCGCAGCTACCCCGAAGTACACCTTCGCAGAAAACGATGACCGCCTGATGGTCATGGCGTCCGAGCAGATCGAGGGCAAGGGCCTCATCATCGTCTCCGGCGCAGCCTTCATGTCGAACTTCGAGGTGCAGTACCAGGCCTCCGACAGCGGCGCGGAGAAGAACTACTCCAACTACAAGATCTGCCAGAATCTCGTCTCCATGCTCAACCAGACCGAGATCGCCAAGATCGCGGATGTGCAGGCAGAGGCAGAGGAGGGCGTCAAGTTTACCGTGGAGGGCATCGTGACCTCCAACGCCTCCGGCTATGACAAGGATACCGCGTTCTTCGACTGCATCTATGTGCAGGACAACACCGCCGGTATCAACGCCTTCCCGGTCGCAGGCAACTTTAAGATCGGCGATAAGGTTCGTGTCACCGGTACGACGTCCTCCTATCAGGGCGAGCGGCAGCTGGCTGAGACGAAGATCGAAAAGATTGCGGACGCGGAGGCTCCGGCTCCCGTGGAAGTCACTGCCGCGCAGATCAACGACGGCTCTGTCCTCGGCAGCCTCGTCAAGATCAAGGGCACGATCACCAGAGTGGAAGAGGCTGAAGGCAAGATCCAGACCATCATGGTCAAGGATGCAGCCGGCAAGGAAGCCCGCGTCTTCATCGACGGCTACATCACGAAGGACACGGAAGTTGAGAACGCAGTTGTCGGCAATCTGGTCGAGGCGGTCGGTCTGGCTTCCTATGACAACACCTTCGTCCTCTCGGACGGCACGCCCGTCTATCCGCGTATCCGCATCCGCAACCGCGCTGATGTCGTCTGCACCGCAGGCGAGACGCCGGTCGAGACGTGGAGCATCACCTACGTCACCGATGGCGGCACGATCAACGGTGAATACCCGACGACCTACACCAAGGGCACTGTGACCGTTCTCCCGACCGATGTGACGAAGGACGGCTACACCTTCCTCGGCTGGTTCACCGCAGCGGAAGGCGGCGACAAGGTTACGCAGATCGAAGCTACGGAAACCGGCAACAAGGAGTTCTACGCACATTGGCAGAAGAACGAAACCCCGGTCAGGACGTGGAGCATCACCTACGTCACCGACGGCGGCAAAATCAACGGCAGCTACCCGACGACCTACACCGAAGGCACTGTGACTGTTCTCCCGACCAATGTGACGAAGAGCGGCTACACCTTCCGCGGCTGGTTCACCGCGTATTCCGGCGGCGTACAGGTCAAGCAGATCGAGGCGACGGAAACCGGCGAAAAGACCTTCTATGCACGTTGGCAGAAGACTGTCCTGCCGCCTCCGCCCATCACCCCCGGCACCCCGAGCGCCCCGGTCACCCCGGCCAAGCCTGCTGCCCCGGTAGGGCTCCCGTTTGCCGATGTGTCCGGCAGCGACTGGTTCTATAACGATGTCCGCTATGTCTACGGGAAGGGCATCATGGACGGCACGGGCGCCGATCGCTTCTCTCCCAACGCACCGCTGACCCGCGCCATGATCGTTACCATCCTCTACCGCATGGCGGGCAGCCCGTCCGTTTCCGGCTCGTCCGACTTTACGGATGTGGCCGCCGGCAAGTGGTTTGCCAAGGCGGTCGCATGGGCGGCGGCCAACGGCATTGTCAACGGCTACGGTTCCGGCCTCTTTGGCCCGAACGACCCCGTGACCCGTGAGCAGCTTGCGGCGATCCTGTACCGCTACGCAGTCTACGGCGGCATGACGGCTGTGACGCTCGAGGAAAATCTCGGCAGCTTTGCCGACACGGCGCAGCTCTCCGCCTACGCCATTCAGGCGATGAACTGGGCGGTCGGCCAGGGTCTGATCAACGGCTCCGGCAGCAACCTTGTGCCGAAGGCACAGGCGACCCGCGCACAGGTCGCGGCGATCATCCACCGCTATCTTGAGCGCTGAGTTCCCCAACAATACAAAACTGCCCCGCCGGGTCTCCCGGCGGGGCAGTCCCCCATCCTGCATAAACTTTGCTTCCTGAAGGAGAATCCATGAAGAACTTACAATGCAAGCTGACGCGCAAGCGCTGGATGGAGATCGGCGTGAGCGTTTTGCTGTTCGTGCTGATCATCGCGTGGGCGCTGGTCCTGGAATATACGGAGCCTGACCGCGAGGCGACTGCCGCGCGCAAGCGGTATTTTGCTGTTGCGCGCGTCACGGACATTCTGGACGACAATGCAGAGACCCAGGACTGGACGGAGGGCCGCCGCATCGGCCAGCAGTATCTTGAGGTCGAGATTCTGAACGGCCCGTGGAAGGGCGAGATACTCGAGACGATCAACTATCTGACCATCTATACCAACGTTGACGCGAAGATCGGCACAAAAATCGTCGTCCGCCTCGATCTGGATGACGCGGGGGAGCCGTATGTCATATCCATTCCGAATTATAACCGCGCGCCGGTTCTGATCGGCCTGCTTGCCGTGTTTGCGGCGCTGCTCCTGCTGATCGGCCGGAAAAAGGGCCTCACGGCCCTGCTGGGGCTTTTGTATACGCTTGCGTGCGTCTGGTTCATTCAGGTGCCCATGATCCTGCGCGGCGCGCAGCCGGTCGTGGTCACGGTCGTGCTCGTCGCGCTGACGACGGCGGCCTCCCTCCTGTTCCTGAACGGCTTCAGCCGCAAGACGCTCTGCGCCACGCTCGGCTGCATCGGCGGCGTGGCCGTCGCGGGCATTTTCGCTGCCCTGTGCGGATCGATCTCGCCGCTCAACGGCTTCAATCTGCCCGAGGCGGAGGAGCTTGTCCTGCGCGCATCCGACCGGGGACTGAAGATCAGCGGCCTGTTCGTCAGCGGCATTCTCATCGCCTCGCTCGGCGCAGTCATGGACGTGGCCATGTCCATTTCCTCCGCCTGCTGGGAACTGCGCGAGCTGAACCCCGACCTGCCGCGCAAGGCGCTGTTCCGCTCCGGCATGAACATCGGACAGGACGCCATGGGCACCATGGCGAACACGCTCATCCTTGCCTTCGCCGGTTCGAGCCTCAATACGCTTCTGCTGTTCCAGATCTTTGATTATCCCATGATCCAGATCTTCAACGCCGATTCCATCGCCATCGAGATCATCCGCGGCGTGGCCGGCACCATCGGCATCATCCTGACTGTCCCCCTTGTCGCCCTCCTGAGTGCCGAAATCATGGGACCGAAAAAGAACGCATAATCCAGTTCTTGAACCGAAAAACCGGCCGTATGGCCGGTTTTTGGTTTACTTTCTCTGCAAAGTTCGCTATACTGTTCAGGAATGAGAAAGACAGGAGACGTATTGAATATGACCACTTGCATCAAATGCGGCGCGCCGATCGAAGACGGGGAATTGTTCTGCGCAAACTGCGCGCAGAACGGTGCGGCAGTGCAGCCAAGACCTGCTCCGCTCCCTGCCGGGAGAATGCAGACCCCGCCGCGGCTGAAAAAGCAGCCGGCGGAACCGGTGTCTGCTGCGAAAAAACGTGCCGGTTCGCCTTCGACGGGCATTCTTGCAATCTGCTGCATCCTGCTTCTGGCTGCTGGCGCATTTTTGTATCTGACCGGCAGCGCAAAGCTGCGCAGTCAGCAGGCGGAACTCGACCGGCTGCGGGCGGAAACATCGTTTTTTGACCAATATGCCGTCTGCGTGAACGTCGGAAGCGAGGTCTATCACCGGTATGGCTGCACGCTGTTTAAACCGGAGAATTTTGAAATCCTCAACGAGAAGCTGGCCGAGGCTGAGGGATATCTGTCCTGCCCGGTCTGCATCGGGCAGTAAGGAGCGGGCAGGATGGATATTCTCTCCCTGTGCCAGAGGATGGTCATGCTGTTTTTCTGCATGGCCTGCGGCTTCTGCGCCGCGAAGGGCGGCGCGATGGACGTGCAGAGTAACAAAAAGCTTTCGTCGCTTATCGTGACCGTTGCAAACCCCATGCAGATTCTCGCCTCCGCACTGACGGGCGAACGGCTGCTCTCAATCGGGCAAACGCTGCGGTTGATGGGCCTGATCGCGTTGCTCTATGCCGCGCTGATCGGCCTGAGTTTCCCAATCGCACGGCTGCTGCGCGTCAAAGAACGCGAGGCCGGGCTGTACCGGTTCATGTTCATCTTCGGCAACATCGGGTTTCTCGGCTATCCGGTCGTGGAGTCGCTGCTGGGTTATCAGGCGACCTTCTATGTGACGCTGGCCGTGCTGGCCTTCCAGCTGCTCTGCTGGAGTTACGGCGTGAGTCTGATCGAAGGACAGGCGCGTTTTCACTTTCAGTGGAAAATCCTGCGGCAGCCGTGCGTTGCAGCGTCGCTGGCGGCGTTCGTGATTTATCTGTCCGGCTGGCAGCCACCGGTGCTGCTGCACCAGACTGTCAAATATGTCGGAGACATCACAAGTCCTATCGCCATGCTGATTGTCGGCTGTTCGCTTGCGCAGATGCGATTCGGGCAAATCTTCGGAAACTGGCGGGTGTATGTGCTGGTGCTGTTCAAGATGATTGCCGTGCCGTTGCTGGCGCATTTTGCGCTGCGGCAGGTACTGGACAATGAACGGATTCTGTGTGTGCTGACGGTCCTTTTGTGCATGCCCATTGCCACCAACACAACCATCCTGAGTTACCAGTACGGCGCTGACGAGACGACTGCCTCCTCCGGCGTGTTTGTCAGTACGCTTCTTTGCATGCTGACGATCCCTCTGATGATGAAGCTGCTGTTCGGAACGTAAGGGGCGACAGCGCCCAAGAGGCTCGTTTTTACGTCCCCGCTGTCTGCGCGCGCAGGGCAGCGTAGACGCCGACCAGCTGCGTTGCGAGTTTCAGCGGGTCGTCGGTTTTTTTGAGTTTGACGGACAGCATCGGCACTTTGCCTGCAGAGAAGAAGATGCGCCCCTTGAACTGCGCTTCGGCGCAGCAGCCGGAGATGGCGGCGAAGTCCATCGTGGCCAATGAGAGGAGGATCGCGCCGTCCTTCTGCGTGATTTCCGTGATGCCGGCCGCTGCGGCTCTTGCGCGCAACAGTGCGATGGCAATCAGATTCATAACGCCCTTTGGAGGATCTCCGAAGCGATCGACGATCTCGTCGAGCAGTTCGTCGGCATCCTCCTGTGTGCGGATGGCTGCCATGCGGCGGTAGAGATCCATGCGCTGTTCGCCGGAGGTAACATAGTCCTTGTTGATGTTTGCGGTGACGGTGAGGTCGGCGGTGCATTCGGGCTCCTTCTGCGCTTCCTCGCCGCGCTCTTCGAGCACGGCGTCTTCGAGCAGCTTCAGATACATATCATAGCCGACGGTCATCATATGACCGGACTGCTCCGCACCCAGAAGATCGCCCGCACCACGAATTTCAAGGTCGCGCATGGCGATTTTAAAGCCGGAGCCGAATTCCGCGTATTCGCGGATGGTGTCGAGCCGCTTTTCCGCGATCTCGGACAACACTTTCCCCTTGCGGAACGTCAGATACGCATAGGCGTGGCGGCTCGAACGGCCCACGCGGCCGCGAATTTGGTGCAGCTGCGCAAGGCCCAGCCGGTCAGCGTCCTCAATGATGAGCGTGTTGACATTCGGGATGTCAATGCCCGTTTCAATGATGGTCGTGCAGACAAGGATCTGAACTTCGCCGTTTGACATTGCCTGCATGACGTCGCCGAGTTGTTCCTCGTTCATTTTGCCGTGCGCGACAGCGATCTCCGCCTCGGGGATGCGCTGTTTGATTTTGGCCGCGCACTGGTCGATGGATTCCACACGGTTGTGGAGATAATAGACCTGCCCGCCGCGGGCAAGTTCACGCCGGATCGCCTCGTCGAGAATGCCGTCCTGGTGCTCAAGCACAAACGTCTGCACAGGATAGCGGTCCTGCGGCGGCTGTTCGATGGTGGACATGTCACGAAGCCCCGACAGCGCCATATTGAGCGTGCGCGGGATGGGCGTTGCGGACAGTGTTAAGACGTCCACGCCTCGTGAAAGTTCTTTTAACCGTTCCTTGTGCGTCACGCCGAAGCGCTGTTCCTCATCGACAATGAGCAAGCCGAGGTCGTGAAAATGAATGTCCTTCTGCAGCAGCTTGTGCGTGCCGACGATCAGATCGATTTTGCCGGATTGCAGATCGAAGAGCGTTTTTTTGATCTGCGCAGGGGTGCGGAAACGGGAGAGCACATCGATGGTGACTGGAAAGGTTGCAAAGCGGCGCATGGCCGTGAGATAGTGCTGCTGGGCCAGAACGGTCGTCGGGACTAAGATTGCGACCTGTTTGCCGTCCAGCATGCACTTCATGGCCGCGCGCAGCGCGACCTCCGTCTTGCCGAAGCCGACATCGCCGCAGAGAAGCCGGTCCATCGGCGCGGGGGATTCCATATCGCGCTTGATCTCGTCGATGCAGCGCAGTTGATCGTCTGTCTCGGCGTATTCAAAGCTTTCTTCAAATTCCTGCTGCCACGGCGAATCCGCCGCGAACGCAAAGCCCGGCAGCCGCTTGCGTTCGGCGTAGAGTTTAATCAGGCCCGCAGCCAGGTCCTTTGCCGCGGCCTTTGCCTTGGCCTTTGTCTTCTGCCACTGGTCGCCGCCGAGTTTATTGAGCCGGACAGGCGTATCTTCGCCGGCACCGATATACTTGCTGACCAGATCCAGCTGTGTTGCGGGCACATACAGACAGTCCGTGCCCTGATAGGCGATCTTGACGTAATCCTTTGTGACGCCGCCGACCTTCAGCTGCTCCATGCCGACATAACGGCCGATGCCATGATGCTCGTGTACGACGAGGTCACCGGGGGTCAGATCGGTAAACGAGTCAAGTTTTTTGCGGTTTGTGGCTTTTTTGGGCGCTCTAGTCCTTTTGCGCTCCTGCCGAACAGCGATCTGCCCCTCCGTTAAAGTGGCAAATTTGAGCGTCGGATATTCAAGCCCGGCAGGAAGCGAGCCGCCCGCAATGAGAATCTGTCCCGGCTGCGGAAGCTTTGTCAGCGGGAACGCCAGAAGTGCGTTCAAACCGCTTTTGGCAAGCAGATCCTTCAAAATTTCCCCGCGCCGCTGTCCGCCGCACAGGACGATGGAGCCATACTGGTTCGATGCGTAATTTTTAAGGTCTGCTGCCGCTGTTTCAAGACTTCCGCCGTAGCCCGGCAGCTGCCGGGCCGTAAAGGAAAGCAGCTGTTTGGGCGGCAGGGACTCGGGATAGCGCGCGGCCAGGAAGCCGTCGCAGTAAATGACGGCTCTGCCCTGCAGTGACGCGGCCAGATCGTCAATCGTGGCGTAATAATCGCACAGCTCTCCAAAGAGTGTGCCGGAGGTCAAAAACGAATCGAGCAGAAGGCCGAACTCCTCAGCGCGGTCCTTTTCCCCGCGCTGAAGATTGCCGTGGTCGCAGAAGGCGACAACGGCCTCCTGCGGCAGATATGACGCGGCAGTCGTAAATTCCGGGTAAATCAGCGCCATGTATCGGTCAGCGCTGGCGAAAAGCGTCTCGTTTTCAAGCGCCTCGCAGTCCTTCTGCAGTGTTTCGATCAGCGCCTGATTGGGCGTTTTCCGGCGCTGCTGGCGCGTGATGATGGCACGCAGATCTCCGCACAGACCGGCTACTCCCTGCGGATGCAGATGCGGCTCCGTTTCGGCCACAGGCAGGAGGATTGCCTCGTCAGCGTTTTCCGTGCGCCGCTGTGTGATGGGGTCGAAATAGCCCATGGTGTCCAGTTCGTCGCCGAAAAACTCCGCGCGCAGCGGCTTTTCCTGCGCGGGGGAATACACGTCCAAAATGCCGCCGCGCAGCGCGAACTGTCCCACGCCCTCGACCAGACTTGCACGGGAATAGCCCGCCCGGGTCAGGCGGCTGATGAGATCCGGCATGCTGTATTCTGCGCCGACCCGGAGCGTCACTGACGCGGAAAAGAGCGTCTGGCGTGGGATTGTGCGCAGCAGCAGCGCATCGAGACTCGCCACCAGCACCGGGACACGGCCCTGCGCCAGCGCGTATAAAAGCCGCAGCCGCTGCTGCTCCCACTGACGGGACACACCGATGGCTCCGGCCAGTGTCAATTCTCGGGACGGCAGAACCGGTGGCTCCTCGCCTAAAAACGCACCAAGTTCAGAAGCCAGCCGCTTTGCGGCCATATCATCCTGGCACACGGCGATAAGCGGTCTGCCGGACTGCTCGTGCACGGCAGCAAGCACATGGCTGCGCGGGGCCTGGCTCAGTCCGGACACGGCGACGGCCTGCTCCGCCTCCACGGCCTTCAGCAGCTGGTTATAATCGGTGCTCTTTTGCAGAAGCGAAAGCAGAACGTTCATGGGATTCTCCTAAAAATAAAAACAATTTTTCGCCCAACAGACAACGCGCATAGGAGAGCGTCTCCTATGCGTAGGGGGTGGGGTATTGAAAGTGAGATGGGGGAAATTTGCACAGCACTCTGTAGGGGCCGATGCCCACATCGGCCCGTTGGGAAGTTCCGAATTTGCTGCAGATTTCCGTAAAAAACGGTGCGTCTTGCCGGGGCGATGTGGGCAAGGTGCGTGCGTATTTGGGTGCACTCAAAACATCTTCCCGTTATACTCCGCCGCGGCCTTTTCACAGCCGTTTTTGACGATGCAGAGGGCGGCGTCGGCGGCGTGGGACATGGCTTCCTGATAGTCGGGCCATTCGGTTTTGGAGACGGTGGACAGCACCCAGTCGGCCAGATCGTAATCCGGGTGCGGCTTGGCGCCGACGCCGATCTTGACGCGCGGAAACTGGTCAGAGCCGAGGCAGGAGATGATGGACTTCAGACCGTTGTGGCCGCCGGCAGATCCGTTTTTGCGGATACGAAGTTTGCCGACGGGGAGCGAAATATCGTCAAAGAGGACGAGCACCCGATCTGGCGGGATTTTATAAAAGTGCGCGGCGGCCTCGATGGCGATGCCGGAGGCGTTCATAAAGGTTAGCGGCTTCATGAGCAGAAGACGCTGGCCGTCAAAGTCCGCCTGCGCGGTGAGCGCCTTGAAGCGCTCCTTGGAAACCTTGACCTGCAGGCGCGCAGCCAGCAGGTCAAGGGACATGAAACCGGTATTGTGACGGGTCTTCTCGTATTCAGAGCCCGGATTGCCGAGCCCCGCGATCAGCCAGTCATACGTTGGCTTTTGAAACAGCATAAAAATCAGAACAGAACGGACATGGAGTTTTCTTCGTAAATTCTCTGGATGGCATCGGCAAAGATCGGGGAAACGTCCAGATACTTGATCTTGCTGCATGCGCCCTCGAGCGGCGGAATGGTGTTGAGGAAGGTCAGTTCCTTAATGCAGCTGTTGGCGATGCGCTCGTTGGCCGGGCCGGAGAGCACGCCGTGGGTCGCGCAGGCATAAACCTCAGTTGCGCCGCCGATCTCGACGATCGCCTTGGCTGCGTTGCACAGAGAACCGGCGGTATCGACCATATCGTCAAACAGAATGCACTTCTTGCCCTTGACGTCGCCGATGACGTTCATAACCTCGCACTGATTGGCCTTTTCACGGCGCTTATCTACGATGGCGAGATTCATGCCCATCTTGTTGGCAAACGTGCGGCTGCGGGCGACGGAGCCAACGTCCGGGGAAACGACGACCATCTCTTCTGGATGCTCGAACTTGGACATGTAATATTTCACGAAAACGGGATTGGAGAGCAGGTTATCGACGGGAATGTCGAAGAAGCCCTGAATCTGGGACGCATGCAGATCCATGGTCAGCACGCGGTCTGCGCCCGCAGCTTCGATCATGTTGGCGACCAGCTTTGCGGAGATGGGGTCACGGCCCTTGGCCTTGCGGTCCTGGCGGGCATAGCCGAAGTACGGAATGACGGCGGTGATGCGGCCGGCGGAGGCACGGCGGCAGGCGTCGATCATGATGAGCAGTTCCATCAGATTGTTGTTGACCGGCTTGCAGGTTGACTGAACCAGAAATACGTCGCTGCCGCGGACAGATTCATTGATCGTCAGGGAAACCTCGCCGTCGGCAAAGGTCGTTACCGTGCAGTCGCCCAGCGGCAGCCACAGCTTGCGGCAGACACCCTCGGCAAACGGACGGTTGGCGTTGGCGCAGAATACCTTGACGTTCTTACCATGAGAAATCATATGAAATTACCCTCTCTCTTGTGTTGTTCGGTCTGTTCTTGTTCTGTGTTGATTTTATATTTGAATGGCGGCCCCTGCCGCCGGGGATACAAAAGTTATTTCTTTTCCTTCAGCTTGTGCCGGTTGGCCCAGTCGCGCTTGTTCTGCTGGCGGGCGCGGGCAATGGCAAGCGCTGCGGGGGGCACGTCGTCGGTCACGGTGGACCCAGCGGCAATATACGCGCCTTCTCCGATGTGAACGGGTGCGATGAGATTCGCGTTGCAGCCGATGAAGGCGTTGTCGTCGATAACCGTGCGGGATTTTTTCACGCGGTCATAGTTGACCGTGACCGTGCCGCAGCCAAAGTTGATATCCCGGCCCACGTCGCTGTCGCCGATGTAAGTCAGATGGGAGATTTTCGTGCCGTCGCCGATGGTGGAATTCTTGACCTCCACGAAATCGCCGCAGCGCACATGCGACCCGATACGCGAACCCGGACGGACATAGGCGAAGGGGCCGACGGTCGTGTCGGAGCCGATCTCGGAATCGTAGACCTGCGAGGCGTTGACTCTTGTGTTTTCTCCGACCTTTACGTTTTCCAGATAGCTGTTCGGGCCGATGGTGCAGCCGTCGGCGATGGATGTCGTGCCGCGCAGCACAGTTCCGGGCAGCAGTTCCGTCCCGGCCCCGACAAAAACGGTCGGCTCGACATAGGTATTGTCATAGTCCCAGACCGACACACCTGCGGCGGCCAGATCGTACAAAACGCCCCGGCTGAGAACCGGCTTCCATTCGGCCAGCTGCTGCATGGACGAAACGGCATAAACACCGTCGCGGTCGGTATACGGAACACCGTGTTCTTTCATGAAGTCGGTGAAGATAAACGTATCATCCAGCGCATCCATCAGCGCCTGACGGCTCACGGAACTTACGCCGCTTTCGGCCGGTGCGCCGGAAAATGCCGCTTCATCAACGGCAAAGGGATCGATCACAGCAGGGCCGGTGACGACGATGACGTCCTCCTCCTGCTCGTCGGCCGTAGACAAAAAGACATGAAGCTGGTCGGCAGTCTCCTCAAGCTTTGCGCAGCTCAACTCGCAGCCGTCCGGGAAGCAGCGCTTCGCCTCGGACAAAAACCGCTCGTGGCAGACCAAAAAGAAGCGTCCAACCCCGCCTGCGGCCAGAGAACGCGTCAGCCACGACAGCAGCGGCGTCCCCATGATCGCTTGCAGCATCATTGGACGGGAAGATCCTGTTTTTGCGGTGTCGTCAGGCACAAAGACGACGGCAGATAAATCAGACAACAGACCCACGCTCCTTTACCGATAGACATTCTGCTTATATTGTTTATATTATAGCAGACATTGCGTCGTTTGTACAGGAAGGCACACGGAATTTTCCCGGAAAAACAGAGAAAGTTTTCTGGAAAAAAAGGCTATTCATTGCACAAATGAACAAACTATGATAGAATACTCTCAGTTTATTTAGAATAAAAGAGGAACACACATGCTCACACTCAAGAATCTTAGCCTGACTGCGGCTGACGCGCAGGGACGCGCGGACATCGTCAAAAACGTCTCTCTGGACGTAGAAGACGGAAAATTCCTTGTCATTACCGGCCCGAACGGCGGCGGCAAGACGACGCTTGCCAAGCTGATCATGGGCCTCGCCGCGCCGACCGGCGGCCAGATCCTTCTGGACGGCGAGGACATCACCGGCCTTTCCATCACCGATCGCGCAAGGCGCGGTATTTCGTATTCCTTCCAACAGCCGCCCAGATTTAAGGGCATGAAAGTCTCCGACCTTCTGACCATTGCGGCGGGCAAGCCGCTCTCGCATGACGAGGCATGTTCCTATCTGACGCAGGTGGGCCTGTGTGCACGCGACTATCTGAGCCGTGACGTGGACACAAGCCTGTCCGGCGGCGAGGTCAAGCGCATCGAGATTGCGACGCTGCTGGCCAAAAACTCCCGGATTATGATTTTCGACGAGCCGGAGGCGGGCATCGATCTGTGGTCGTTTGCCAGGCTGACGGAGACGTTCCGCGAACTTCATGAAAAGGGCGGCCGCACGATTCTCATCATCTCTCATCAGGAGCGCATCATCCGGCTGGCCGACGAGATCGTCCTGATCGCAAACGGCGAAATTGCCGGGCGTGGTACAGCGGATGAACTCTATCCGAAGCTGCTGTCGCAGACCGTCGCGGGCTGCAATCTGCTGGAGGTGAACGGAACATGCTGAACGACATTCAGAAGCATATCCTGAGCGTGGTGGCCGACATGGCCTCCATTCCCGACGGCGCGGTCAACATCCGCTCCGACGGCAAGAAGGCGTACCGCCACAACACGGAAAATATTGAGATCACGTCCAAGACCGACAAGGACGGCATTGATATCCGCATCAAGCCGTTCACGAAGCACGAGGACGTGCATATCCCCGTCGTGCTGACCGCCAGCGGTATGCACGACATGGTCTACAACGACTTTTTCGTCGGCGAGGGCGCGGAGGTGCGCATCGTCGCGGGCTGCGGCATTCACAACTGCGGCGACTGCGACTCGCAGCACGACGGCATCCACACCTTCTACGTCGGCAAAAACGCGAAGGTGACCTACATCGAAAAGCACTACGGCGAGGGTGAGGGCAGCGGCAAGCGCATCCTCAATCCACAGACCATCGTCTACCTTGAGGAGGGCGCCTCCATCACGATGGAGACGAGCCAGATCGCGGGCGTGGACGACACGAAGCGCTACACCAAGTGCGTCGCCAGCGGCGCGAATTCCGAGGTCGTCATCACGGAAAAGCTCCTGACGCACGGCGAGCAGCACGCCGTATCCGAGATGGACGTCATTCTCGACGGCGAAGGCTCCCGGACGCGCGTCGTTTCGCGCAGCGTCGCCAAGGAGCGCTCCACGCAGATCTTCTATCCGCGCGTGCAGGGCAACACCGCCTGCTTCGGGCATGTTTCCTGCGACGCCATCATCATGGGCGAGGCAAAGGTCCGCGCCATCCCGGAGATCTCCTGCAACCATGTGGACGCGGCGCTCATCCACGAGGCCGCCATCGGGCGCATTGCGGGCGAACAGATCCTGAAGCTCGAGACGCTCGGTCTGACGCCGGAGGAAGCCGAGGAGAAGATCCTCGAGGGCTTCCTTCGCTGAGCGGACGGCAGGGGAGGATGCATATGAACGTATCCGGCCAGGTGTGCCTGCGGCGCGGCGAAGAGTCCCGCGTGCGCGGCGGCGCGCCGTGGATCTTTGAAAACGAGCTGGACTGGGCCGACGACACCTGCGAAAAGGGCGGCCTTGTGGACGTGCTCGACAGCCGCCTGCGCTTTGCCGCGCGCGGCTTCTGGAACCCGGACTCCAAGATCTGCGTCCGCGTGCTCACGCGCGACGCAGACGAGACGATCGACCGGGAGTTTTTCCGCCGCCGCCTCCTGCGCGCATGGGAATACCGCCGGAGCCTCGGCTTCGCGGATTCCTGCCGCGTCGTGTTCGGAGAATCGGACGGCCTGCCCGGACTGACGGTCGATAAATTTGCCGACTGCCTTTCGTTCCAGATCACCTCGCTCGGCATGGAGCGCTGGAAGGAGGAGCTGATCGGGCTGCTGGCGGAAATTTTCTCGCCGCGCGGCATCTATGAGCGCAACGACGTGCCCGTCCGCGAAAAGGAAGGACTTGCGCAGACGACCGGCTGCGTCTACGGCTCCGTTCCTGAGGAGCTGGAGATCCGGGAGCATGACGCCCGGATGCTCGTCAGCATTCGGAACGGCCAGAAAACCGGCCATTTCCTCGACCAGCAGGAGAACCGGGGCCGCATCCGGCCCTACTGCGCCGGACGGACGGCGCTCGACCTGTGCTGTTGCACGGGCGGCTTCTCCATCCACGCCGCGCTCTATGGCGCCAAAAGCGTCGAGGCCGTGGACGTTTCGGAGGAGGCGCTTGCGCTCGTGCGCAAAAACGCGGCCCTCAACGGCGTGGCGGATAAGATCACGACGACCTGCGCCAACGTCTTTGACCTCGCGCGGGAATATTCCGATGCCGGGCGGCAGTACGGCCTTGTGATCTGCGACCCACCTGCGTTCGCCAAGAGCAAAAACGCGCTCGAGGGCGCGTACCGGGGCTACAAGGAGCTGAATCTGCGGTGCATGAAGCTCGTCGAGGCGGGAGGCTTCCTGGTCTCCTGCTCGTGCAGCCAGTTCATGACGCCGGAGCTGTTTCTCCGGATGCTGCGCGAGGCTGCGCAGGACGCCGGTCGCGAGGCGCGGCTTCTTGAGATGTTTTTGAAAATGCTCCGCGAGGCCGCAGCCGACAGCGGCCGCACCGTCCGCCTCATCGAAACGCTCATGCAGTCGCGCGACCATCCGGCGGAGCTTGCCGCCGCGCAGTCGCTGTATCTGAAGGGCTATATTCTGCACGTCCTGTGAGCGGATAATTCTGCCGCCGCAGGAAATCTGACGCATATTGCGCACGATTTGCAATGTTTCGGG
>ENA-ORSK01000783-ORSK01000783.1-human-gut-metagenome-genome-assembly--contig:-NODE-783-length-29330-cov-10.413595_pt1 | contig 29330 bp, 34 predicted proteins | sample MGYA00242192_ERZ509159 | MGnify/ENA primary metagenome ERZ509159 (study PRJEB26280, sample SAMEA2338663) | human gut metagenome | biome: human gut; feature: human-associated habitat; material: faeces...
GCAATCCGCTCGTGACCCAGCGATGCCAGATGCTCCACCATCAGGCTCACGCATTCCTTCAAATCGATCGTCACGGAGGGATACTCCTTCGTGGGCAGGTTGTGGCCGATCAGCACCACCGGCATATACTGCCGGATCGCGCGCAGAGCGTTCAGCTCGTTGGACGCGTCCTCGCCGCTTGCGTAGTCCGTGTAGATCGCCACGCCGTCCAGCCGCCGTTCCACCAGCATGCCGGCGGGATCCCCGTTCGCGTCCTTCATCTTCTCCCACGAAAACACCAGAAGCGTATACCCGGCCTTGAGCGCCTCGTCATACGCGCCCTTATAAAAGAGAGAATAATGCGGGTTATCCAGTCTCGGCAGCGCGATGCCCAGCGTCTTTGAATGGCGCTGTGTAAGCCCGCGCGCGATGGCGCTGGGCTGATAGTTCAGGCGCAGAATCACGTCCTGCACGCGCTTCTTCGTTTTCTCCGTTACCGTGTTTTCGCCGCGCAGCACGCGGGAGACCGTCGCAATCGATACGCCCGCCTCCGCGGCGATGTCATAAATCGTGTTCTTCTTGCCGTTCATTCTGATTCTTCTTTCATTTCATCCAATCAGATGTCTGTTTTTCATCATTATAGTCCTTGTGCTGTGCGAAAGCCACCACCAGCGCGGTGCCTTGCTGTAAAATTTCAGAACCGGCGCGTGCGCACAGAATCTTCATATCCGCGAAATAGAATCACTAAAGATATGTGCTTGACGAAAGCCTACCTGACGCGTATGCTTATTATGGTTATTTTTTCAGCGCATAACCATTCTAAATGGGAGGTGACAGGCCATGGAAGACGGCGGAAGATGTATGTCCGGTGACGGCGTGCCTCGATCGTGTGCAGCCGCGGTTTTCCGCAGCCTGTACTGATTTTCCCGGTACGCCTTCATGAAGTATGCATTGACACCGTCACGGCGACACTTTGCCTTGCGCATTTGTGTCGGTTTTTGTGTTGTGCTTATCGAATGAAAGGCGGTGAATTCCCTTGGATCAGCAGATCATTTTCCAGCGGCTGAACGCCCTTCTCCCTGGCGATCATCGCGCGGGTGCGGCGCTTCTGCTTATAGGGGCGGTAAAGATCCTCCACCTCCGCGAGCGTCGCGGCCGCGTCGATGGCAGCGGAGAGCTCCGGCGTGAGCTTACCCTGTCCGCCGACAGCCTTTTTGACCTCCTGACGGCGCTGGTCGAGATTGCGCAGATACGTCAGGCGATCCTCGAGTTTTCGGAGGGTCGTGTCGTCCATCGCGCCGTGCAGCTCCTTGCGGTAGCGCGCGATGAAGGGGATGGTGTTGCCCTCGTCGAGCAGCTTTATGACGTTATCTATATGACTTTGCTCGCGGCCAAGCTCACGGGCGAGTATCTGATTTATCGTTTCCATGGAAGTCTCCTTTGCGTTAGTCAGGATATTATACCACAGGCTCTGCGGCATTGCAAAGAAAACAGCCCCGATGATAGCATCGGGGCTGCAGCAATATGCACTTACTTGAACGCGTAGAACGCGAGGGAGATTATCGAGGCCGCAAGGAGCATCACGGGCAGGCCGCGGAATGCTTTCGGCACGTAACGCTCGTTTATCTTCGACTTCACGCCGGCAAACAGCACCATCGCCAGCACGAAGCCGAGACCCGCGCCGAGCGCGGCGAACAGCGCTTCGACATAGGTGTAGCCCTCGGTGATGTTGTTCACCGCGAGCCCGAGCACCGCGCTGTTGAGCGCGACGAGCGGGAAGTACGCGCCGACGGGCTTGCCGGACTTGGCAAACATCGCGCCGAGAACGTATACGACCAGCAGCACGACCAGCACGAATATCAGCGTCTCAAGATATTCCGCGCAGAGCAGCACAAGCAGCCGGTAGAGCGGCCAAGTGACAGCGGCGGCGAGCAGCATGACCGCGGCAACGGAAAAGCCCATCGCGGCGGAGCCGTATTTCCTGCCGCCGAGCACGGGGCCGACGCCGAGGAACTTCTCAAGCGCGTAGTTGTTGACGAGAACGCCGCCAAGCATTATCAGAAGCAGAGCTTTCATGGCTCATTCCCCCTCCTTCACGGTATCGCCGGAGAGACCGGCCGCGGCGCAGGCAGTGCCCTTGCCGGAAGTTTTCCCGCCGCCTAAAGCCTGAATCGCGGCGAGCAGGATGGCGAACACGACGAAGCCGCCGTGGGGCTGGAGCAGCGCGGGGATGTTATAGGTCTTGAAGAACGCTATCCCGTGACCCGCGAAGCTGCCACTGCCGAGAATTTCTCTGACCGCCGCCATCACGAACATCGCCGCTGCGAAGCCGAGGCCGGTCAGCAGACCGTTGACGATGCTCTTGCCGAAGCTGCGCTCCACGGCATCCTCCGCGCTGCCGTAGACCATGAGGTCGACGGCCACGACCGCGAGGTACACGCCGAGCATCTGATAAACGTTCGGCAGCAGCGCATTCATAAGCATCTGAACTGCGGAAACAACTGCGGTTATGATGAGGATATTTGCGCTCAGGCGGGCGCTCTTGGGAATCGCATTGCGCAGGGCATATATGAGCATATTCGACAGCAGCATCACTACCAGCACCGCCGCGCCCATACCGAGAGCGGAGATGACGCTGGTGCTCGCAGCCATCGCGGGGCAGGCGCCGAGGAACAAAACCAGCACGGGATTTTCCGCTATTGCCGCACGGACATCGTTTTTCATCCTATCTCCCCTCCATTCTCATTGACTGCGGCGAAGGCCGCGAAAGCGTCCTCAGTCGCGACGCGTATCGCGTCGGAGCTGACGGTCGCGCCGGAGATGAGTGCTTCGTCGCCGGTGAAGCTGTCGCCGGTCAGACCGGTGAAGCCCGCCTTGTAGCTGCTCTCATCAAGCTGGTAGCTGGTGAAGTACTCTTTGAAAAGTATCAGCTCGTCGGCGGTCATGGTGACTATCGCGCCGTTATCGTCGATGACGTAGTAGATGACCATGGGCTCGTTGGAGTAGCCGTAGCTTCTGGAGACGAACACATAGCCCACGCCCTCGGCCTTATAGGCGCAGGTGACGGAGTTATATACGCCCTCAAGGCTTATCGGGGTAACGTCGGAAGCGTCGGGCACAAGGAGCTTGACCTTGTTCAGATCGCCGTCGGAGTGGGAGACGATGTTCGCCTCGGCGTAGGCCTTGGCTTCAGCGGCCATCGCGTCGTCGCTGACCTCATTGCCGTCAATGTCCACTAGCTTCACGCTGCCGAAGGCGTTGCAGACGGCCATATAGGTGCTCTCGCCGCTCTTCATGATGAGCGCGAAACCGGAGTCGTTCAGCGCCTTGAGGCTCTTTACGATGTAGGTGTACTGCCCGTCGGCGATCTCCTGCTCCTCATACTGCGGAGTGCCGTTCGGGCTGACGATGCCGGGGTACACCTCGGCGAGCATTTCGACAAGGATCTGCTCGTCGCCCTTGACGCCCGCGCCGATAAGTCCGTTGTCGATGAGCGCGGCGAAGCCGTCCGCGACAGCGTTCTTAAACGCAGTGGAGGAGTAGGTCACGCCCGCAACGAGAGACACGTTTGCCAGCGTGGAGTCCTGACCAAGGTAGGTCTGAGGATAGGTCTCCTTGCCCATGTCCTTGGTTTCGGGGTAGGCGGTCAGCTCAACGCCGGAGATCTTGCCCTCGGCGTCTATCGCGAGGGTGAATTCGATGGGCTGCTTGGTGTAGCCCTCGGAGGTGGACAGGCGCAGGACGTAGCCCATGCCGCCGGTCTCGCCGTAGATGCTCTGCACGCTCGCGGGGATGTTTGCCAGCGCGGAGCTGCCGGGATCGGCCGCGTCGTAGAGCTGGTCAAAGCCTGCGGCGTCGGGCATGACGGCGTAGAGTGGGGCGAAGGCCGCCGCGCTGCCGTTTTCGGCGATGAGCGGAGCGGTGATGAAATTCAGTCCGGTCAGCAGCAGGACTGCGACGAGGACTATGGCGACAAGCGCCAGCACCGATTTGGAGAATTCTTTTTTATTTTCCATTTTTAGAACCTCCCAGCGGTTTGTTCGCGGTCAGTTTTTCAATGAACGGAGTGAGTATGTTCATGATGAGTATCGAGAAGGACACGCCCTCAGGATAGGAGCAGAAGAAGCGGATGATAAAGGTGATGACGCCGCAGCCGAGCGCGAACACGACCTTGCCCTTGGAGGTGATGGGCGTGGTGACGTAGTCGGTCGCCATGAATATTGCGCCGATGAAGAGGCCGCCGGCCATCATCTCATACGCTGCCATCGTGATATCGCCGGTGAATATCAGGTACAGCACGAACACGCTGCCGACGAAGGCCGCCGGAACGTACCACTTGATGACCCTGCGGCACACGAGGTAGACATAGCCGAGCAGCAGAGCCGCAACGCAGGTCTCGCCGATAGCGCCGCCGCGCAGGCCGATGAACATCTCCCAGAGAGTCGGCAGGTCGGAGCCGCCGTTTCCGAGGACTTCAAGCGGAGTCGCGGAGGAGACAAGCTCCACGCCCGCGGGCTGCGCGCCGCCCGCGACAGCGGAGAACGCGATGAGCATGAATACGCGCGCCGTGATGGCGGGGTTTGCAAAGTTGTGACCCAGTCCGCCGAACAGGCACTTGACTATCACGACCGCGAACGCCGCGCCAATGACGCACTGCCACACGGGAACGTTGGTGCTGAGATTCAGCGCCAGCAGGAGGCCGGTGACTACCGCGCTCAGGTCGCCGACGGTCTGTTTGCGGCCGGTGACGAGGTTGAACAGGAACTCGGAGACGACCGCGCCGATAACGCATGCGGCCAGCACTGGAAGCGCCTTCACGCCGAAGATGACGACGGAGGCGACAGCTGCGGGCAGCAGCGCGATTATCACGTCGAGCATGATGCGGCGGCTGGAGTCCTTGGTATGGATATGGGGTGCGGGTGAGAGGATCAGATTTTCCATTGTGCTTCCCCCTTACTTCTTCTCGGCGCGGTCGGCCTTGACCTTGCGGACAAAGCGCTTCGCGTCGCGGTTATTCTGCACGAGAGGGCGATGCGCGGGACACACGTAGGAGCAGCAGCCGCACTCCATGCACATCTGAACCTTGCCCTTGTCGAGCAGTTCAAAGCGCTCGTTTTCGTCCTCGACCTCAAGCGCGGCGGCATAGGCGGTCGGATTCAGGCCGAGCGGGCAGTTCTCGACGCAGCGGCCGCAGTGGATGCAAGGCGTCGGCTCAAGGCTACGGGAGTCCTTGCGGTTCAGGATGATGATAGCGTTCGTGGCCTTGAGGACGGGCTGCTCCAGCGAGTACGCGGGCTTGCCCATCATCGGGCCGCCGTACAGGACCTTGCCCGGCTCCTCTTTGAGGCCGCCGCAGTTCTCGATAAGATAGCTTATCGGCGTACCGACGGGGACGACGAGGTTCTTCGGCTCCTTGACGGCGGAGCCGTCAACGGTCACGCAGCGGTCGACCAGCGGCATGCCGGTCTCCATGTAATACGCCATCTTCGCAAGCGTGGTGACATTTATAATAATGTAGCCCAGCGACGCGAGACGCTGCCCCTCGCCGACGACGAGACCGGCGGCGTTATACAGCAGCACCTGCTTCGCGCCCTGCGGGTACACGCTCTTGAGGGGCTTGACCGTGACGGCCGGATCGTCGGCAAACGCATTGGTCAGCTTCTCGATAGCGTCGGGCTTGTTCTTCTCTATGCCGATGATGAATTCCTCAGACTCAAGATAGCGCTTGAGCAGCGCGATGCCCTTGACGATGAGGTCTGTATGCTCAAGCATGGTGCGGTGGTCGCTGGTGATGAACGGCTCGCACTCCGCGCCGTTTACAAGCACGGTCTTGATGTGGCCGCGGCGGGCGGCGTCCAGCTTCGCCCATAGCGGGAAGGCCGCGCCGCCGAGACCGACGATGCCGCTGCCGCGCAGGGCGGTGAGAAATTCGTCCAGATTCTCGGCCTTGGGCGGAGCCATGGCGGGATCCTTCTCCATCTTGCCGTCGCTTTCTATGCGAATCGCGGCAACGCTGCGCCCCGGCTCGCTCTCATACTGCTCGATTGCCTTGACGGTGCCGGAAACTGTAGCGTGCACGGGAACGGAGTTCCGCCCCTCCTCGCGCGCGATCAGCTGGCCGAGATATACATGCTCACCGGCTGCGACGACAGGCTCCGCCGCCTGACCGGAATGCATGTTCATCGGCAGCAGTACCTCTTTCGGCGGCGCGACGCGGACGGATTCCATACCGGCGGTCGCCTTATAATGGGGCAGCTTCAGGGATGAAATGTTCTTTTTGAGGTTCATTTGACACCTACCTCCTTTTATTTGACAATACGGGCTTCAAGCCCCGATGTGTACCGGATGCCCCCGTCGGGGAATATCCACAGCACGTCCACGCCGAGCTTTTCGGCGAGGGCGAGGCCGTCCTCATAGCTCATGCAGAACAGCGCCGTGCTCAGCGCGTCGGCAAGGCCGCTGTCCTTCGTGACGACGGTCAGGGACTCGAAGTAATCTGCAGGGTACAAAGTGTCCTTATCTATTATGTGATGGTACTTCTCTCCGTCCACCATGTAGTAGCGCTCATAGGTGCCGGAGGTGACGCAGGCCGTGTCCGAAAGATCGAGGCTGACGGCGAAGCTGCCGTCGGGATCCTGCGGATCGCGTATGCCGGTGTTCCAGCCGCTGCCGTCGGGCTTTGTGCCGATGATGCGGATGTTGCCGCCGATGTTGAGCACGTAGCTCTCCGCGCCGACGGATTCGAGATATTCCGCCGCGCGCTCCGTCGCGTAGCCCTTGCCGAGCGCGCCGACGTCGAGCGAAGCTTCGGGGTCTGTGAGCCGGAGAGTGCAGTTTTCCGCGTCGATCTCAAGCAGACCGAAGCCGGTGTGCTCCGCGGCGGCCTCAAGCTCCTCCAATGTCGGAACCTTGGCGGACGCGGGGTCATTGCTCGCCGCCTCGCGGCAGTCGTGCCAAAGAGACAGCACGGCGCCCATGGTCACGTCCATCTCGCCGTTTGTCGCCTCGCACAGCTCCTTGGCGTAGAGCATGAAGTCGATGAGCTTCTTGTCTACCTTGACCGCTTCGCCGCCCGCGAGACGGTTGACGGTGCAGAGATTATTGACGCCGGAATACTCATGGTATATGTCGAAAAGCCGGTGATATTCGCCTAAAATACCAGAAACTTCGGCAGAACGGTCGTTAAACTGTTCTGCCGAATCTCCTGCATAGCTATATACGAAGGAGACGGTATCAAAATAGCTGAAGTAGCTCTTGCCCTGCGGCTCGGCCTTCGCGGCCTTGCCGGAGCAGGCGCACAGGCTCAGCGTAAGTGCCACTACGCAGATGAGCGCGAAGCCCCGCTTCATTAATTTCAATACCTTCATCTCCTATGGCGCGCCGGTTTTTATCAGCGCGCGTAATCGGCTGCCTGAGCCAGAACTGCCATCATGCCGGTGATCTGCATGGTGCAGGAGGCGTACAGGGTTTCGTCCGCGGGGACGGAGTAGCCGTGGTCATTCTGAGTGGTCTCTATTGCTCTGACCTCATCGGCGGTCTTGCCGACGGTGTAGTTTGCAAATGCCTGAGCCTGAGCATCCCACTCGGCGATAGCGTTGCCGATGGCGACCATGCCGTAGTCGGAGCCGAGCTCGCGCTTGGTGCCCTTGAAGGAGCTGTCAACGATCTTGCCTTCCTTGTCGGCATTGATGACGGGCTGGATAGCATCGGTGATGGCGGCGAGGATCTTGCCGTCCGCGCCGACGACGGTTGCGCCGAACTCGGTGTACATCTTGACGGCTGCGGGATCGGTGTCGGTTGCGGGGGTGGACTCAGCGGAATTGCTGATGGCGGCAAGGCCGAGCTTCAGCTCACCGGAAGCCTTGAAGGTCTGACCCTTCTCGTCGCTGCAGGCCTTTACGACAGCGCCGATGAAGTCTTCGATGCTGATGGAGCAGCTCGCATACAGAGTCTCGTCAACTGCGACGTTGTAGCCTTCCTCGTTGACCTTGGTCTCGATGCCGGCTATCTCATCGGCGGTCTTGCCGACGCAGTAGGCTTCGAAGTTCTCGGCCTGCTGGTACCACTCAAGAGTGGCGTCGGAGTACTTGACCATGTTGTAGTCGTCGCCCAGCTCACGCTTGGTGAGGAAGGTCTTCGCGGTGTCAACGGCACCGCCGGTGACGTCCATCTTGTTCTGCGCGCAGTCGATGCGGCAGAGGACGATCTTGCCTTCGCTGTCGGTGACGACCGTGGCGACGGTGGCGTCGACCTGAGCTTTATCGGTGTCGGAGCTGTCAAGGCTGACGCTCACGCCCATGCCGAGCTTGTATTCAGCCTCGGAGGAGCCGCCGCAGGCGGCCATGCTGAGCATCATGCATACAAGGATGATTGCAGTAACAAATTTTTTCATATTGTTCTCCTCAATTTTCCCGCTGTACTTGAGCGGGCATTTTGTGTTTCCGAAGGGCGTTTTCCCTCCGTGCAATTCAACATTTTAACAGGATAAGGCCAAAATGTCAACAGATTAACAATATCTAACTGCCTTAAAACTACACAAATTTCGAGCAATATATCAGAATTATTGACCGTTTTTATCGTCATTATTACCAATAAATGTTCCAAAAAATAACGGCGCAAAAAGGCTCCGCTGACGGAAAAACGCCAGCGGAGCCGGAAGCTTATTTGATATTGCTGATTATGTCTTTGAGCTGCGCCTCGCTTAGCCCGGGAGAGACGCTGAGGGAGAACGAAAAATCGCCGTCTTCCCATATAGCGAGCTGCCAGTTACCGACGCTGCCCTTCAATGTGACCTCGGCGTCTTCGATGCTGAGCTTTGCCGTGTCCGCATAATCGTTGTAATCGCCGGAAATGTCGCCGCTGCCGGCGGAGACACGATACGTAATGTGTGTTCCCTCGCCGTCATAGTCAACTTGGGCAAAGTCTCCCCGGTAGGAGCTGTATTCTATGCTCTCGGGTTCAAATGGCAGAGCCTGCGGCGTGCGCACCTCGAAGCCGACCTTTTCGGAAAGCTCGTCAAGGCTCGCGCATTCCTCTATTCCGTTGGCTATCTGCACGGGCGGCTGATTTGCCTCGGCCATATCATGAAGCTTCGGCAGGAAAAATGCTGCCGCGACGATCAGCACGGCGCACGCGGCGGCGGACAGCGCTTTCCTCAGCATTGGCAGGCGTACGAGCTTTCCCTGCTTTTTCGCTGAGACTTCAACGTTTTTCAGTATGCGTTCCCGCATTTCGGAAGTTATTTCCACTTTATCCATTATTCTGTTATACGAGGTGTTATTCAAAGTCGTACGCCTCCTTCAGTACAGCTTTCAGCCGCTCGCGGCCGCGGTGCAGATCGGAGCGGACAGTGCTCTCCTTGCGGCCGAGTATCTTTGCGATCTCGGAGGTCGAATAGCCCTCCTGATAGAAAAGGTGTATCGGCGCGCGGTACTGTTCGGGGAGCGCCTTGACCTCTTCCCAGACGAAGGAGAGGTTTTCATCCTCGGCAGCGGCAAGCTCTTCGTTCAGCTCGTCGGTCTTGCGTATGCGCTCGTAGTCGAGCCGGTTTTTGCAAAGGTTTGCCGCGACATGCAGAAGCCAGGCCTTCTCGTGTGCCGGACTTTCAAAGCTCGGCGTTTTCTGAAGATATCTGATGAGCGTTTCCTGCACTATATCCTCAGCATCGCTCATGTTGTGCATGTACGAATATGCAAGGCGCAGGATCGAATTGCCGTAGCTGTCAAGCAGACGGGCGGCGTTGGCGGATACCTCGTCCGAAGCGATCCGCTCCGGCTGGGCTTCGGCGGTCAAGGCCAGCCAAAGCCCGCGCAGCCTGCCCAGCAGCCGATTGAATACGGATGCGCCGAATACCGGCGGCAGCCCCGCGCGTATGCATATTGCCATTCAGCCCACTCTCCCTTGCTGATAAGCTGTTATTTTACCTGTCCGACTAGCGCCGCCATTTCGTCAGCGGTTATGCCGTTCGGCACGCTGATGGAATAGCCGCAGCCATCGACCGCCCATACCGCAAGCATGACCTTGCCGTCATTGCCCTTGAAGGTGACGGAAACTCCGTTTATCTCGCGGTCAACAACGGAGGAATAATCGTTATAATCCCCGCTGATATCGGCCGATCCCTCGTCCTTGCGCACGCGGGCGACCTCTTCGCCGCCGTTTGCGTAAATGGCTTCGATACACTTTTCATTATACCAAGTTAAAAACATGGAGGCTTTTGTGTCAAGAATTTTTTCGGGTATCTGCATATCTATTCCGGCGGCCGCTTCGGCTTCGGCGAGACTGCTGTGCTCGGTGGGACCCCATGTGGACGGGTCTCCGCCTATGAGATCGTCCGGCGTATCATTTGCGGCGCTGGCAGCGCTGCATGACGCGAGCGCGAGCACGGCTGCCGTGCAGAGGATAAGAGCTATAATATTTCTTCTTTTCATTGTAACAAGTCCTTTCTTCGGCGGCTTATTTCTGCCGCTCTGACCTGTATACAGATGGTGAGTCTGAAATGTTGCGGAGATGAAGAAAATTTTTATGAAAAAAATCCGGCGGTGTGAAACCGCCGGATTTTTCCTCACATTAAACTCACAGACAGGGGGCTTATTTCTGCAGATCTTCGCCGCGGATGTACTTGCCGAGGGGCTTCCACAGCGCCCAGCCGACGACTACGCACACGATCATGTCGACGAGCATGTAGCTGCCGTTGTAGAGCGCGGAGTAGAACCACGGAGAGGTCATGGTCATGCCGAAGAAGGTGTCAGGCATGTACTCTGCCCAAAGGGTTGCGCCGGTGATGTAGTGGCTCAGGAAACGGGCAAGACCGCCGACAAGAACGCCGTAGAAGTAGCCGTAGGGGTTCTTGTGGAAGAGACCGGCCAGACCGAGCAGCGTGTAGGCCACGATGTAGTCGCCGAGGATGGACTGCCAGCCGATAACGAAGCCGCCGCCCTGCAGAAGCTGCAGGAAGCTGTATACGAAGCTGGCCAGCAGGCCGGGACCGAAGCCCCAGCGGGCGCAGTACAGGAATATCGGCAGCATGCCGATGTCAATGGAACCGCCCTGCGGCAGCTCAAAGAGCTTGATGAAGCTCAGCACATACGCCAGAGCGACCATGATGGCGCCCTCGCAGAGCGCGCGGAGCTTGAGATGAGATTTGGTTTTCATGTTTCTTTCCTCCTAAATTGCGATTTTGTAATTTGGGGAAGCAGAATATGAAAAACCGCAGGTCCTTAAAATAAGAACCTGCGGAAAATTGCAATACTCTGTTTCCTACGCCGGCATTATCCGGATCAGGTTCTAGGGTCCGGAGCCTCCATTGGCTCCATCTCAGCCAGAAATATCCAGCCCCCCTTGTTAAATTACAACGCGAGTATATAGCTGCCGCCGAAATTTGTCAAGAAAAAAGTTTACTTCAGCAGCTCGGCCTTGTCGATGATGAACTGACGCAGCCATTCTCCGGCCTCGTCGTTTTTCAGCGCGAAATCGATTATCGCTTCGAGGTAGCCCTTGAGGTTGCCGGTGTCGTAGCGTCTGCCCTCAAAATCGACGGCGCACATCGGCTCGTGGAGGCACAGCTCCTTCATGCCGTCGGTGAGCTGTATCTCGTTGTTGCGGCCGGGAGCGGTGTGCTCCAGAATGTCGAATATCGCGGGGGTAAGCACGTAGCGGCCGAGGATGGCGAAGTTCGAGAACTTCTCCTCAAGCGTCGGCTTCTCGTTCATGTCGCCGATCTTGTACACGCGCTCGGAGAGCTGCTCGATGAGCTTGACGGAGGAGTACTTCGTGATAAGCTCGTCCGGCACCTCGCGCACCGCAACGGCGCTGCAGCTGTTGGCCTCGGCGGCCTCGACAAGCTGCTTGAGAACGGGCTTCTCGCTGAGCATGATATCGTCGCCGAGGAGCACCGCGAACGGCTCGTTGCCGACGAAGCTCTTCGCGCGCCATACGGCGTGGCCGAGACCCTTCGTCTCCTTCTGGCGCAGGAAGAACACGTCCGCCATGTCCGCGACTGCGCGGACGGTCGCGGCCTCGTCGCTCTTGCCGTCATGGATCAGGCGCTCCTCAAGGTCGGGCGCGTAGTCGAAATAGTCCTCGATGGGGTTCTTGCCGCGGTTGGTGATTATGAGTATCTCCTCAACGCCCGCGGCCACCGCCTCCTCGACGATGTACTGAATGACCGGCTTATCAACCAGCGGAAGCATTTCCTTCGGGATACTCTTGGTGTTCGGGAGCAGGCGCGTACCAAGACCGGCGGCGGGGATTATCGCTTTTCTGACCTTCATATACGTCTCCTTTCGTTTCTTGCCTATGGTTTAGTCATTTAGTTTTATTGTAAATTCCCTGAAGAATTTCAGCCCGGGGAGGTAGTACATCATCGGCAGGCCGATGACGAACAGCACCGCGGCCTCGCCGAGCCCGACCTGCGCGGCATTGAGTCCGAAGGCGGCGGGGTGGGAGAATATGTTGAGGCCGTTATAAGCGCTCGTTATCACCGCGCCGACGACGACGGCGTTGAACAGCACCGGCATCAGGCAGGCCAGAATTTTCCTGCCCAGATCATGACCGCGGCGGCCTATCTCGGCGGTTATCAGCGCGGCGGCCAGCGTTGCGAGCGAGCCGAAAACTATGTCGAATATGTTGCCTGTGAGCAGGTTTGCGATGATGCAGCCGCCGAACAGCCCCCACGCGGTGCAGGGCATGAAAAACGGCAGTATACACAGCGCCTCGGATACGCGGAACTGTACCGCGCCGTAGCTTATCGGGGCGAGAATCATTGTTAGCACGGCGTAGCATGCGCCGACGACCGCGGCTGTTGCGAGTTTAAGTGTTGCTGTTTTCTTCATTAGAATCCTCCGAGTTTTTTGCCATGCGCGCCGCCGTCTCTTCACGGCGATGCAGAGAAAATTCGCAGCCGCAGTAGAGCTGCCTGTAAAGTCCGTATTTTTCACTGAGTTCTATCGAGCGGTTTTCGCCGTCGCGCTTCTTGAAGTCCGACGGCAGCCAGCTCACGCCGACGGCGCGGCCTATCTCCTCGCCGATGCCGTTTATGAGCACCGCGTCCTTATGGCGCGACAGCGTCAGCGTCGTGCAGAAATAGTCGAATTGATAGTGCTTGGCGAGGCGCGCCGTTTCCAGCAGGCGCAGCCTGAAGCACTCGGCGCAGCGCTTGCCGCCCTCCGGCTCGTTCTCAAGCCCCTTTATGCGCGCGTAATAGTCGGCGCTCTTCCATGGCTCGGCCAGCACGCTGACCTTGTCCGCCAAGCCCATGCTCTCGATGAGCTGCACCTGAGTCTTGAACCGGCGGTCAAATTCCTCCTTCGGATAGATATTGGGGTTGTACCACAGCAGCGTCACGTCGAAATACTGTGTGAGATATTCCAGCACCGAGCTGGAGCAGGGGCCGCAGCAGCTGTGCAGCAGCACCCGCGGCATTCTTTTGCCGCGCTTCTGGATTATACGGTCCAGTTCCTTCTGATAATTTCTGTTCATAGCGTGATTGTAACACCTCGCGCCAAGATTGGCAACATGTCATTGACTTTATAGTAATATTTAATGTATATTTAAGATATAAAGATTCCGGAGGGAAAGCCATGGACAACCGCACCAGCAAACAAAATTACTATCTTGATATAGCCGACTCCGTTCTGGAGCGTTCCACCTGCCTGCGCCGCAAATACGGCGCGATAATCGTCCGCAACGACGAGATAATCTCCACCGGCTACAACGGCGCGCCGCGCGGCCGCCGCAATTGCAGCGACCTTGGCCGCTGCACACGCGAGACGCTGCGCATCCCGTCGGGCGAGCGCTATGAGCTGTGCCGCAGCGTGCACGCCGAAGCGAACGCGATAATCTCCGCCTCCCGCCGCGATATGATCGGCGCGAGCATATATCTCGTCGGCCGCGACGCGCGCACCGGCGAGCTGCTGCACGACGCGATGTCATGCTCAATGTGCAAGCGCCAGATAATTAACGCCGGCATAGACCGCGTCATAATCCGCACCGGCGAGACCGAATACATAACCATCCCCGTCAGCGACTGGGTCGAGAACGACGATTCGATATTTGAGTTGGTATAGATATCATCCAAGCATCAGCATCGCGCCGCGGCGGCGAAGCAGTCGGCCAGAATATCCGCGAGCTCCTCTTCGCTCTCGCGCCTGCCGCGCCTGAGCCATGTGGCGAGGATGCCGGTCATGACATAGCCGGTGTTCGCGGCAAAGTAATCGAGCCGTGCTTCGTCCATGCCCGGCAGCTCCTTCGAGCGGAGCAGCAGCTTTTTCAGACTCTCGGCCAGAATGTCCGCCCGTCCGGTGCGGACGAGGGCTTCCAGCACAGCGGCGTTGTTGAACCAGTAGTGGAACACCCTGATATACACCGGCGCCCCGCTTCCTGCCGCGATCTCGTCAAAGCCGCGGTCGCACAGCAGCGCGAGCACGTCCTCAAGGCTGTCGAAATTCCGGTAAAAGGTCGAACGGCTGACGGTCGAGCGCCGCTGCACGTCGCTTACCGTTATCTCGCCGAGGGGCTTTGTTTCCAGCAGCTCCAGCACCGCCGTGCAGATAAGCTCGACCGAGCTTTCCGCGCGCTTATCATGCTTGATGTGGTACATTTTTTCTCCTTTTGTTTCATTCGTTGCGGGACTATTGTATCACAAATGCTTTTGGTGTACAATGCAGACAACTAATTTTATAAATAACAAAGGAGCGGTAAACATGAGCGAAAACGTGATCTTCTGTTTCTCCGGCACAGGCAACTGTCTCGACATCGCAAAGAACATTGCAAAGCGCATGGGTGACACCGATATTATAATGATGCGCAAGGCTCCCGCCGTGACTGACGTGAGCGCCGCAAAGCGCATCGGCTTCGTCTTCCCGTGCTACGCGGGCGGCCTGCCCGGCGATGTGGAGAAGTACGCCAAGACCATCAAGGTAAACCCCAAGGCTTACACCTTCGGCGTTTGCAGCTACGCGGGCTATATCGGCTGCGGCCTGTATAAGCTCAACAGCATCATCCCTTTGACCTACTGGGCGGGCGTCTCTCACCAGTGCTCCTGCATCTGGCTCTTCCCGCACAACCTTATGATGCCGCCGATCTCTCCGGAGAAGGCGCAGAAGCGTTCCGAGGAGAAGGCGATACAGATCGCGATCGACGCGCTGTCCTTCAAGCGCAGAAAGCAGCCGCCGAAGATGAGCGTCAATGCCGTCGAGAGCGCCGCGTGGCCGCTGCTGTCCAAGCTCAAGGGCCGCAAGCTCAAGGTGAGCGACGCATGTATCGGCTGCGGCCAGTGCGCAAAGCTGTGTCCCAAGGGCAACATCACCATCGTCAACGGCAAAGCCAAGTTCGGCAAGGACTGCATCCAGTGCCTCAGCTGTCTCCAGTACTGTCCCAAGCAGGCGATATCCATGGGCGGCGCGACCGAGACGCGCGAGCGCTACCATAACCCCAACGTCACGCCCGACGAGCTGACCCGCAGCATCATCCATTTCGACTGACCGGCGCGGAAAGCTCCGTTTCCGGCATTAAAAATCGAATTTTTGGTTGACAGAACCTGATGTTTTAGTATATAATAGCCACTCGGCGGCAGTTATCGCCAAGTGGCTATTTTTATATGTCAACTACTTCGGGGCCCGGCCCGATGTTGAGTATTACACCTGAAAGGAGTGCATATCATGCTTCGTACTTATCAGCCGAAGAAGCGCCAGCGCAAGAAGGAGCACGGCTTCCGCAAGAGAATGAAGACCGCGAACGGCCGCAAGGTTCTCGCTCGCCGCAGAGCAAAGGGCAGAGCAAAGCTCAGCTACTGATCACACTCGTGAAACAGGTCAAAGCATAATATTTTTAGGGCGGAGCGATCCGCCCTTTAGGTGTTTATGCATGTTTGACGAAGTATAGCATGGGAGAAGTGTCTCTTTGAACATCAGATGCACGCTGAAGAAAAACAGCGATTTCAGACGCTTATATTCCAAAGGCAAAAGCGCAGTAACCCCGTTCATGGTGGTCTACTGCCGGCGAAACGGCCTTGACCATAACCGTGTGGGCTACACGGTGTCTACAAAGCTGGGTCATGCCGTCGTGCGCAACCGGGTGCGCCGCCGCCTGAGGGAAATATACCGGCTGAATTCGCATCAGCTCAAAACCGGATGGGATATCGTCATCGTCGCACGCAGCCGCTGTGTCGGCGCGGAGTATTCGCGCATGGACGCGGCATTCATGGCCGCCTGCGAAAAGATGTCCCTCAGACGGGAGGCGAAGCCGTGAAGAAATTCATGCTCGCCGCCATCCGCTTTTATCAGCGCAGGATATCTCCCGCGCGTCCGCCCTGCTGCCGCTTCATCCCGACCTGTTCGCAATACGCGCTTGAGGCGATCGAAAAATACGGCCCGCTCAAGGGAGGCTGGCTGGCCTTGAAGCGCATCACGCGCTGTCATCCGTTCCATTCGGACGACTATGACATCTATGACCCCGTGCCCTGACGGGATCGACCCCTATCTACACACATTTAAGGAGTTACTATGTGGGCGATAATCACTAAACCGTTTGCATGGCTGATGGTCAAGCTCTATGAGCTTACTGGCAACTACGGAGTCGCCGTCATCCTCTTCGCACTGGTCGTCAACCTTATCCTTTCCCCGTTCATGGCCAAGAGCAAGAAGAGCATGATGCGCCAGACCCGTATCCAGCCCCAGCTTCAGGAGCTTCAGCGCCGCCATGAAGGCAACCCCCAGAAGCTCAATCAGGAGATGCAGAAGATCTACCGCGAAGAGGGCATCCACCCCATGTCCGGCTGCCTCTGGTCTCTTATTCCGTTCCCCATCCTCATCGCGCTGTATGCCGTCATCCGCCAGCCCATCACCCGTATGATGTTCGCTGCGGAGAGCGTTGTCACCACGCTTCAGGACTATTTTGTCAGCGCAGGACTTTACACTATCCCCGCCAAGGCTGACGCCTATGCGGAGATAAAGCTCGCAAACCTCGCCCATCAGCATTGGGATGAGATCCAGACGGCTCTTGCCGGCAAGATCGACGGACTGATGAATATTGACTTCAGCTTCCTCGGTCTCAACCTCGGCGACCAGCCGAAGTGGAACTTCTTCTTCAACACCGACTGGAGCGATACCTCAGTTTGGCTGCCCGCTCTGGGACTGTTCCTTATCCCGATCATTTCCGCGTTCCTCTCCTGGGCCTCCATGAAGATCAGCAATGCCATCAACCCCACCCCCTCCGCAGGCGCCGCCGGAGATCAGGCCGCAGCTACCATGAAGAGCATGAACATCGTCATGCCCCTCATGTCCATCTGGATCTGCTTCGTCATGCCTGCCGCAATGGGTATCTACTGGATCGCAAACAGTGTGTTCGGCATCATCCGTGACTACACGCTGACCAAGGTCTACAAGAAGAAGCTCGACGAGGAGGACAAGATCCGTCAGGCCGCTCGCAGCGCCCGTGAAAAGGAGCTGGAGGCAAAGCGTCTGGAGACCGAACGTCTCCGCGCCGAAGGCAAGACCGAGAAGAACGTCAACACCAGCAAGAAGAAAATCCAGGCCAGTGAGAAGCAGAAGAGCGACGAGCGTAAGGCCGCCCTCGATAAGGCGGAGCGCGCCGCGCGCCGTGAGCGCCTTGGCATAAAGGAAAATGAGAAGCCTGCCTCTCAGGTCGGCAACCGCCGCTATGCCCGCGGCCGCGCCTACGTTGAGGATCGCTTCGTGAATCCCGAAGCCGCCGAAGAGGCGACGATCGCCGCCGCGGCAGAGTCCGAAGGCGCAGCCTCCATAGACGAGACCGTCGCCGAGGAAGTGCTCGTCAGCGAGGACACCGCGCTTCAGGCCGAGCAGAACACCGAAGCGGAAGCCGAAGCCGCCGTGGAGGAGACTCCCGCGGAAGAACCCGCAGAGGACAAAGAAGAATAACAGGAGAATTACGATATGATCAAAACTTTGGAAAAGACCGGCCGTACCGAGGACGATGCGATAAACGCCGCTCTCGCGGAGCTGGGTCTTGACCGCGACGACGTATCCGTGGAGATCCTCGAACGTGCCAAGTCCGGATTTTTGGGCATTGGCGCATCTCCTGCGGTCGTCCGCGTGAGTTACGAGGCAGAGGATGAACCGGCGCCTGTCGAGGAGAACGTGGTCGTTGAGACGGTCGAGGTCGAGGTCAGCGCTCCGGTGGTGGATGAGCCTGCCGACTATGCCGCAGTTCGCCAGTTCCTGACCGGCCTGTTAGACCGCATGGGCGTCAAGGCGAACATCGCCATTTCCGCGCGTGATAACGGCGGGATCAACGTTGAGCTTTCCGGCAGCGGCATGGGCGCGATAATCGGCCGCCGCGGCGAGACGCTCGACGCGATACAGCACCTCACAAACTACGTTGTCAACCGCGGCAGCGAGAAACATCTGCACATCAGCGTTGACGCCGAGAATTACCGCAGCAAGCGCGAGGAATCCCTCACCAAGCTTGCCGAGAAGATGGCGGAGAAGGCCATCAAGTATAAGCGCAGCATGGCTCTTGAGCCGATGAATTCCTATGAGCGCCATGTCATCCACACCGCGCTTCAGAATTACGAGGGCGTTACCACCAGCTCCACTGGCGTGGAGCCGAACCGCCGCGTTGTCGTGTCCTATGTCAAGCCCGAAGGCGGGAACAAGCCGCAGAGCCGTGAATGGGCCTGACGTCCGTATAAAAACACTGGAGGAATAACAATGTTTGAAAAGGTTAAATCCGTTCTGGCACAGCAGTTTGAGCTTGACCCCGAATCCATAACCATGGACACCAACCTTATTGACGATCTGGGCGCGGACTCGCTGGACGTTGTTGAGCTTATCATGTCCCTTGAGGACGAGTTCGGCATCGCCATCTCCGATAATGACGCAGCTCAGCTCTATACGGTCGGCAGGATCGTGGACTATCTCGAAAAGCTTCAGTAATTCCCGATCAAAGGCATAAAAAATCTCCGGTCATCCGACCGGAGATTTTTTGCTTAATATTGTCGAGTTACTCGGCGTCGTCTATTTCCGCAAGCTCGCGCGCGATCGCGCCGACCTTGGCGGACAACTCCTCCTCCGAGGGGCCGGAGCCTTCGCTGTCCATCAGTCCGCAGAGGAAGCTCTGCCAGTCGTCGTCCAGCGCCTCGATGCTCTCAAGCTGACGCTCGCGCATGCCGGAGTACAGCTTTTCCGCCTGCCGCACGCAGTATTCCTGCCGTTCGGCGGCCTCGGCGAGAAGGTGCTCCTTCTTCTCCTGTGCGGCGGCGATTATCTGCTTGGCCTTCAGGCGGCTGTCGCTGAGGAGCTTTTCGCTCTGGACGCAGGCGTCGGATATGATCTGCTGGGACACGGTTTTCGCGGAGAGTATCGCGTCGCCGATCTCCTCCTTGCGGCTGCTGAGAGATTCGAGCTGCTCGCGCAGGTTCCTGTTTTCTTCTTCCAGACGCAGCGCCTGCTCGCGAATATCCTCCAGCACGGCGTTGACCTTGTTGGCGTTATAATATTTTTTCTTGACGACGTCGATATTGATGTCGTCAAAATATTTTTGATCGAGAGCCATTTTTATCTCCTCGCATTTGGAGTTTTATAGAAGAATTATAACAGAATCGCGCAGAGTATTCAACATAATATAAATTTATATAACATAATATAAATTTATATTTTGAGATAGCCCTTCAGCACCTTCAGCGTGTTGTAAACGCCGTCGAGATGGCTGCGCTCGTAGCCGTGGCTCGCGTAGACGCCCGCGCCGATAAGCCCGTGGCGGATGTCGCAGCCCGCGCTGAGCGTGGCCTCCACGTCGGAGCCGTAGTGCGGGTATACATCGACCGCGTAGTCCGCACCCTCGGCCTTTGCGGCGTCTATTAGCTTGCCGACCACCTCGTAGCTGTAAGGGCCACCGGAGTCCTTCGCGCAGATGGACACCTGTCTCTCAGTGCACTGAAGCCCGTCGCCGATGCAGCCCATGTCGACGCTTATCGCCTCGGTCACGCCCGTGGGAACGGAGCCTGCGCCGCCATGGCCGACCTCTTCGTATACGGTGATGTGCGCGTAGATGCGGCGCTCAGGCTTCGCGCCGGTGTCCTTCATGTATTTCGCAAGGCCGAGCAGAATGCCGACGGAGAGCTTGTCGTCCAAGAAACGGCTCTTTATGTATCCGGATTTTGTTATTCTCGTGCGCGGGTCAAAGCACACGAAGTCGCCGACCTCGACGCCGAGCGCGCGGGTGTCTTCGGCGGACTTGACGTCCTCATCCAGCACAAGCTCGGTCGTGTCGAAGCTGCGCTTGGTGTCGGCGAAGTCGCCGTTGACATGGATGGAGGCGTTGCAGAGCTGGAGCGTACCCTCGATGACCGCGCCGCCGCGGGTGTACAGCCGCGCGTTCTCAGTCTCGCAGTTTGCGGCGCACAGCCCGCCGAGATTAGTCAGGCGGAGACGGCCGTTGCTCTTGATCTCGGCCACCATTCCACCGAGCGTGTCGGTGTGAGCCTCGAGCAGCAGCGCGTCGGCAGCATTCTCGCCGTCGAGTTCGATGAGCACGCCGCCCTTTTCTGTGATGCTTGCAGTGTAGCCGAGGGCTTCAAACTGAGCCTTCACCCATTCTGCGGCCTTCTCGGTGAAGCCGGTGGGACTGTCGATACCAAGCAGTTCTACGGTTTTTGAGGCCGCGTAATCGGAATAAGTTTTGTCCATAAGTTATGATCTTCTTTCTTTATATTTACAGCTTATACTTGAAAAAACCGTAATTTCTGATTATTATAATTTATAGCTCAGAGAAAATCAAGGAGGAGAAAGCCATGGCCGCACATACCGATCCAAAGCTTCAGAGACAGGTTATCTATTCAATCTATGTCCGCAGCCATACGCCGGAGGGAACCTTCCGCGCGGTGATTCCCGATCTTGACCGCATCAAGGCGCTGGGGACGGATATTATCTGGTTCATGCCCATTCATCCCATCGGGGTAGAGGGGAAGAAAGGCAGTCTCGGCTGTCCCTACGCGAATCGCGATTACCGCGAGGTAAACCCTGCGTACGGCACAATGGAGGATTTCTGCGCACTCGTGGACGAGATACACGCGCGCGGCATGAAATGCATGATAGACGTGGTATATAACCACACCTCGCCTGATTCCACGCTGTTTCGGGAGCATCCGGAGTGGTTCTACCACGGCGCGGATGGGCGTCCGGGCAACAAGATAGGCGACTGGGCGGATGTTATTGATCTCGACTACGGCAAACGCGAACTGTGGGATTATCAGATAGAGTCGCTCGTGATGTGGGCAGGGATAGTCGACGGCTTCCGCTGCGATGTGGCGTCGTTCGTGCCGCTGGAGTTCTGGCTGGAGGCGCGCGCCGCGGTCGAAAAGGTCAATCCGGACTGCATATGGCTCGCGGAGACCGTGCATCGGGGCTTCGGCTGCTTTGCGCGCAGGCAGGGGATATATTCCGCGCTGGACTATGACGAGTTCGAAGCCTTCGACATCGAATATGAATACGACGTGCGCGAGGCCTTTGACAAATATCTGCGCGGGGAGGCAGTGCTGAGCTATTATCTCGACATGCTGAATTTCCAGGAAGCTATCTATCCCGCAAATTATAACAAGTTGCGCTTCCTTGAGAACCACGATCAGCCGCGTATATGCTCGTCCGTGGAGCGGGAGTGCGATCTCGTGAACTACACGGCGTTCCTGTATTTTCTCAAGGGCACGACCCTGATATACGCCGGACAGGAGTTCGAGAACAGCCATCTGCCGAGCCTGTTTGAGCGGGAGCCGATCGACCGCGATACGGGGCGCGATATGAGCGCGCTGCTGGCGCGGCTGCATGGGATAAAGCGCCGCTTCGGCTGCGCGGACTACTTCGTCGCTTCGGCGGACGACGAGCACAATATCGCCGTGCTCGAACGCGGAGGAGATGGGAAGCGCTTCTTCGGCGTGTTCAGCCTGCGCTCCGAATGCGCGGAGGTAAAGATTGAGGCGCCGGACGGCGAATACGAGAACCTTATAGACAGCTCGCGCGTCACGGTCAAGGACAGCCGCATAAGATCCGATGGCCGGCCGATCATATTTGAAGCGTGAGCAGTTGAAATATAAAAAAGCTCCCAGCGGGATGCCCCGCAGGGAGCTTTTGATTCAAGCCTTTTTCTGCTTTGCCAGCGCTTTTTCCATGAAGCGCTCGGCGTAGATGATGCAGCGCTGGTGACGGCCTTCGCCGATCAGCTCTCCGTCTGCATATGCCTTCACCTCGAAGGTCAGCATACGGCGGTCAATCTCGACCAGCGTGCTCTCCGCGTGGATGTGCGCGCCGATCGGGGAAGCCGCAACGTGCGAGACCTCAAGGCGCGTGCCGACGGTGCTCTGTCCCTCTTCGAGATAGGGCTGCACCAGTTCTCTGGACGCCTTCTCCATCAGCGCTATCATGCTGGGCGTGGAAAAGACCTCAAGCGCGCCGCTGCCGACCGCGGCGGCGGTATTCTCATAGACGACTACCGTTTCGGCAGAGCCCTTTATACCAAGCTCCATAGAATTCCGCTCCTTTTACTTGATGTATTTTTTCATAACCTCCGCGAGGCGTTTCACGCCCTCGACGATCCTGTCGTCTGGCATGTTGGAGTAGTTCATGCGCAGGCAGTGGAAGTTGCCGCCGTTGGGGAAGAAGCCGTCGCCGGGGACGAACGCAACGTTGAGCGCCAGCGCGTCGGCCGCCATGTCGCGGGTGTTGACGTACTCCGGCATCTCGACCCATGTGAACAGGCCGCCTTCGGGGCGGGTGAACTTGGCTTCCTTCGGGAAGTATTCATCCATGGTCGAGATCATCAGGTCGCAGCGGTGACGGTATGTATCGCGGATCTTCTGGACATGCGCGTCGAGATCGAACATATCGAGGTACTTGGAGACGACCATCATGGAGATGGTGGCGGTCTGAAGCACGGCGGCCTGCGCGATGAGCGTCATCTTGTCGAATATATCGGAACCGCAGCATATCCAGCCGAGACGGTAGCCGGGGGCGAGGATCTTGGAGAAGGTGCCGAGGTAGATCACGAGATCCTTGGTGTCCATCGTCTTGAGTGCGGGCAGGAACTCGCCCTTGAAGCGCAGCTCGCCGTAGGGGTTATCCTCGATAACGGGAACCTCATACTTGTTCACGACCTCCATGAAAGCCTTGCGGCGCTCAAGAGACCATGTGCGTCCACTGGGGTTCTGGAAATCGGGGATGACGTAGATCATCTTCACGTTTTCGGTGGTGGCGAGGATGCGGTCAAGCTCCTCCATTATCATGCCGCCGTCGTCAGTCGGGACTTCGACGAACTTCGGCTGACAGGGCTTGAACGCGCTGATAGCGCCGAGGTAGGACGGGCTTTCCATCACGACCACGTCGCCGGGGTTCAGGAAGAGGCGCGCGCAGTAGTCCAGACCCTGCTGGCTGCCCGCAGTTATCATTATGTGGTCTGCGTCCGTGTGGATGCCGTTTTTCGCGGCGAGGCGATCGGCGATCTGCTTCCTCAGGGGCAGGTAGCCCTCCGTGGGGCCGTACTGAAGCGCGGCGCGGCCGTTCTCGTGCAGGACGGCGGCGGTAGCGGTGTTGATATCGTCAACCGGGAAAAGCTCCGGCGCGGGCATGCCGCCGGCAAAGGAGATGACCTCCGGACGGGCGGTGAGCTTGAGCAGCTCGCGTACGTCCGAGGCTTTCAATTCATTCATTCTGTCTGCATAATTAACCATTTTTCTGCCTCCTTTATGATATTACCCTTTTTTCGGTATATTTACCTTAGCATAAAAAAGCGGTTTAGTAAATACCCGAAGCTATGAAAAAGCGCTGATATTTCTGATATTATTTTATCAAATGCCGCTGCGCGGCTCAGCCCATGTATTTCAGCACTGCGACCTGCGGCTCGGAATCGTGGTCGATAATTACTGTTGGTCTGATAATGATGTATCATCTCCGGCGCTTCAAAGTAGTCCGTGAAAGCGTCGATATGCTCAAGCCGCCGTGCGCCGCGGTTGCCGTCGCGGTAGTGCATGGGGATGATGACCTTCGGGAAAACCTCTTCCGTCAGCCGCCATGATTCCTGCGCGGGAAGCCCGGTGCAGCTGCCGGCGGTTATCATCAGCGCGTCCGCGCCGAATATGCGCCCGATCTCGCCGCTGTGGAGTTGGGTGCCGACGTCTCCCATATCTCCACGCCGGGAATATACAGCCATGCCACGGTGTCGGGGGGGGTTGCTTTTGGCGTCGGCAAGCTCCTCCTGCCGGTTGACGGTGGGGATGGGGGCGCCTCTACTTCGGAGGTGCCGGAGGGATCTTCAATGGGATCGGGGCCTTTCTGATAGCAGTCCATGACTGCCGTGGCCATGGTAAAAAGACGGACTGCCATGCAGATGATACGGCGAATGATTCTTGTGATTCTTTTCCTAATGCTGTCTCTTTACCGCGCCGGGATAGCGGCACAGTTTGATATGTCATTGATTTGTTTCTTGTAGAAAAAGAGAGAAGCGCAGCTTCTGGGTATTTGCCCGGAAGCTGCGCTGTTTGTTGGCCTTTAAGGCATGATAAGACGATTACCGTGCGTGTTTTCTCTTATAGTGGACGGCACAGGCCAGAGTAATGGTACTTGCCAGCAGGAGGGCGCTCCACAGCGGAAGATTGCTGCTGTCTCCGGTGCTGACGCTGGCAGTGCCCTTGACGAAGATAACCTCGATGGTATGGGTTCCGCTGACATTCTCAAAGGTGTAGGACTTCACCGCGCCGATGCTCTTGCCGTCGATCTTGACAGTGGAGACAGCATAGCCCTTATCCGGGGTGATGGTGAAGGTCTGATCACCACCCTCACGAACGCTGACATTGCCGGAGGGAGAAATGGAGCCGCCAGCCCCGGCAGTTGCCTCGATGGTGTAGTAGCTGTAGCCGCAGACGTTGCAGGTCATATCCGCATCGTCGTCATAGGTATGGGGCGCGCTGTCTATTTCTTCGCCCCAATACGGGCAGTCTTCGGCTGAGCAGACGGGATCGTGTATCTGACAAAAGCCGCATAATTGAACGAACACCCCGCACCGTGCGTTTACAGAACGCATGGTGCGGGGTGTTTTTGTGTTTTCAGCGGTTTTAGGCGGGATATTCGATGCCCTGCACACAGGATGCACCTTTGCACTTCACGGAATCGGACGATAACCAACCAAACCGTAAAAGGTCACGAGGAGCCGCGCACGAGTGATTGTCATTAAGGACAACAATAAAAAGTAATATAGCTTGTATTATTATTTTTGGATGATATAATTAAAAAATGTGAGGTGAATATGCATATGATGTCTTTGGAAAATGAAAAACGTTTATTACTCTTGTTAAGTTCTTATTATTTAAGAACAAATGTCACAAAAAATAATGTTTTGGATTATATTGAAGATAATCATTGGATGACCTTTGATCAACATGATTTAGAAACAAAACATAACCGGAACGAACTTGTATGGCGAAACGATCTTGCGTTTGTTAGAAAGCATTTAGCACAAGACGGTTTGTTTATATCAGGAATTCGTAACAACTGGTCTATTACAGAAAAAGGTATTATAGAACTAAAAAGCCTTGCAAACGAAGCTCTTAACGAACCCAATCTTCGTAAAATAACCTCTAACGCTATTAACAGCATTAACAATTTGCATTTTTAAAACACATCAAAGGGCGAGGAATCACCTCCCCTTTTGACGTCTTAATTTAATCCTGCTTTTGGGACTTACTATAAAAAAGAAGCACTCACATAAGGGACAACATCCCGGGTGAGTGCTTCTTTGTTTTTGCTTAATTTATGCTGTTTTCAGCCGCTTCCAGCATATTCTCCGCAAAAATCGCATACCCCCTTGTCGGATCGTTGACAAAAACATGGGTCACTGCCCCCAACAAGCGGCCATTTTGCAAAACAGGGCTACCACTCACCGGCTGCACGATACCGTGAATCGCGGAACGGTGCAATCCATACGCGCAGACGGCAGATACTTCACGAATCAGGCAAGCATTGATTTTTCTCACCTGATTTCACGCCAGCTTTGCCCGAAAATCTCTGCAAATCCGGTTCGTTTGGAAAGTGTTCACAGTTTAATTTGCAAAATCGTCTTGGCAAAAACATCTGGGGTTAAATCAATCTTGATGACCGGAGGTAGAAAATGTCTACCCCATTTCTGACTGATAGGATGGATTTGTATGCGATTTAGGGTCGAAAATCAAGGATTATTTCTCCTGTAAGCGGTTTCAGAAAATACAGACATATGATTTTACATCGTACCTAAAGCGCAGCTTAGACGGTGAGTAGGACGGCTTTTTCGCCTTTTCAATTTTGCATAAAACAACTATTTCACAGCCCTTTGATGGGGTGCAACCGCTGGTTGCTAATTTTTCAACCCCGCTTGGTGGACTTTTAGCGTCCCTTTTGGTAAACTGAACGCAGAAAATCTGCAAAGGAGAACCCTCATTTATGACACTTGGAAAGAATATCGTGCGCCTACGCACACAGAAAAACTGGTCTCAAGGCGATCTTGCCGACGCGCTGGAGATCTCGCGCCAGAGCGTATCCAAATGGGAGACCGACGCCTCTATTCCCGAACTCGACAAGCTCTTAAAACTCTCTGAGCTTTTTGGAGTGACACTTGACGAACTCGTGCGTGGTGAAGACGTACCGAAGACAGAACCTGTGCCTGCGCCCTTTACACCGCAGGCGACACCCGAGAGGGAAAAGCGCCCCACAATCGCTGGAACAGCTTTATTGTGTACCGGTGCGGTCATTTTGGTTCTCTGCCTGCTGCTCGCCGGTGATCTGTTTACGGGACTGCTGTTCGCATCACCGTTCCTCATCTGCGGCATCATCTGCTTTGCTGTGAAGCAGCGCACTGGTCTCTACTGTGGCTGGGCGGTCTATCTCTGCGTTGATTTTTACCTTCGCTTTGCGACCGGTCTTTCGTGGACGACCATCTTCATGACGCACCGCTGGACGTATGAGATGAACTATACGCGCCTTGCCATCGCATGGGTACAGTTCTTCGCTATGCTTGTGATGATCGTCTGCACGATGCGCTCCTACCGTGCGCTCAGGCTGTCCGCAACGAAAAAAGAGGTTACATGGCTTATCGTCGGCTGGCTCGCCGTGCTCGTCGTGCTACCGCTTTTGATGAGCTACGGCATAATGCCGCTCATGCCGCTCACCTACAGCAAGTTCTCCCCATATTTCTTCATCAACGTTCTGTATAGCTATGTGCGTTTGGCACTCGTCAACGTTTTGCTCGTGCGCACACTTGCCATCTGGCGCGTGAAGCGGGAAGCGAAGAAAGCGAACCGCAATGCGACGGAGACTTAGGAAAATATTACACATGGTCTAAATATGTCGCTTTCTGATCACCATATTGAATAAACATGAGAACCAAGCCCCTTTACTGTCTGCATTATACCTGGCTTTCGTTCAAGATGCTTTGCAAAAATGGAAATTCAATTTCTGTTATCCAATGGGTTTGGGACTATCCCCAAAATATAAAAACAGAGCGTTTCGGCAGTCAGCCGGAACGCTCTGTTTTTCCGGTGTGGGTACTCACCGGATTTGCTTGCTGCTCTGCAAGGAAATCCCGGTCAACCCACGCCGTTTTTCGCAAGTGTAGCTACACTTGCTGTGCTTGCTCTTCCTCTCATAATCGCATTGACTCGAACGTTTGTTCTTGTTATAATTGGAATGAGAGATTGAAAAAAGCCTTGGAATGCAGCTAATTTTCATTGGCAAATGGCGGCATCGCCGCCTTGATTACCTGTCTGCGCAGCAGAGCATCGCTGTCAAGGACGCGCAGCGAGGCGAAGCCAATTCCTTGACAGATTTGCTCGGCTGTGCTACCAGCCATCCCGAAATTACGGAGGACATACGAAGATGAAAACAAATAATTCTCCCAAAGAGAACCATCCTGAAACGAAGAAGAAATTGCGTCTGCCGGATCAGTTGGAGCTGGTGATGGAGGACGGGACTGTGTATCGCGTGCGCAGCTTCTTTGCCGCAGAGCAGCAGATGGGGGATGTGCTGGATGCACTCTCCCTCGAAAAGGTCAATCGGGAGAACTGAATCCCGGCACATTGCCCAGTGGAATCCATAGCCGTGCTGTGGTATAATCCTTGTAGATTTCTGATTGTATCACGCACTGCATTTCGGGAGGTTAAAGAAGAAAATGCAGGAAAACTATATCGTTGGTATTTACGCACGGCTGAGCCGGGACGATGAGCGTGCCGGGGAATCCGTGTCCATAGAAAATCAAAAGGAAATGCTCTCCCGCTATGTGCGGGAACAGGGCTGGACGCTGTACGATTATTACTGTGATGACGGCGTTTCGGGTACGACCTTCGACCGTCCGGGACTGAACCGGCTGGTGCAGGATGCCACGGATCACAAGATCAACCTTGTCCTCTGCAAAGACCTATCGCGCCTCGGTAGAGATTACATCGAAGCGGGCAAGTACACAGACTTTGTGTTTCCGTCCCTCGGCTGTCGATTCATCGCTTTGAACGACGGCGTTGACACGCTCCGCAAGAACAATGAGATGCTGGTCATTCTGAAAAATGTGATGAATGACCTTTATGCGCGGGACACCAGCAGCAAGATCAAGGCGGTGAAGCTGTCCACGTTCAAAAGCGGCAAGTATGTCGGCTGCTATGCGCCCCTCGGTTATAGGAAAAGCGAAGCGGACAAGCACGTTCTTGAGATCGATCCGGTGACGGCTCCCGTGGTACGGCACATCTTCGATCTGCGCTTGCAGGGGTACGGCTTCCGCAAGATCGCCTTGCAGCTCAACGCGGAAAAAGTCCCTGCGCCAAGGAGCTTCTATTACATGGCGGAGGGGCGGGAAAATCTGCGTGGCGAGACACCGTTCTGGAACGATGTGACGGTCAAAACCATTCTCCGCAATGAGGTTTATATCGGTCACATGGTACAGAACAAGACCGGCACGGTGTCCTACAAAAACCACAAACAGGTCAGCAAACCGGAATCCGAATGGATCAAGGTGGAAAACACCCATGAGCCGCTGATCCCACAAGAGACGTGGGACGCTGTTCAGAGAATGGACAACCACCCGGCAAGAGGGCGCAGCGGCAAGAGCGGCACGGTTGCCCTGTTCGGCGGTCTGCTGCGGTGTATGGACTGTGGATCGTCCATGCGGTATATGCGAGACTATCGCAAAAAGGTTTCCGAGAAAGAGCCGGAGTACAAGGCATATGTCTGCAACCGCTACGCATCGGGCGGCAAAAATGCCTGTTCGTCCCACTACATCAACCAAAAGGTGCTGACGCAGATCGTCATGACGGACATTCGTTGCAAGGCGATGTGGGCGCAGAACAGCCGTGAGACGCTGAGAACACAGCTTTTAGC
>ENA-ORSK01000784-ORSK01000784.1-human-gut-metagenome-genome-assembly--contig:-NODE-784-length-29270-cov-38.499675_pt1 | contig 29270 bp, 28 predicted proteins | sample MGYA00242192_ERZ509159 | MGnify/ENA primary metagenome ERZ509159 (study PRJEB26280, sample SAMEA2338663) | human gut metagenome | biome: human gut; feature: human-associated habitat; material: faeces...
AACACTTAACAAAACAAGAAATTATGGGAAAGAACAAAAAGCGCAACAGATGGAACAGCCAGCCACGCAAACAGGAGAATCCGCTGGCACAGCAGCAGAAAATGGTAGCACCAAAAGCGGTGCGTGATTATTGGGCGAACAACCTCACGCCAGACGAACAGCAGATATTCAACACCCCGATAGCGGTGGCACAGCAGGCAGGAGTCATGCAGCGACTCGGATATCTTACAGTCGCATTCCTTCACATTCACAGCGTACAGAGCCTCCTGTACGGAGAGATGCAGAACATCGTCGAGGATTGGGGATTGCTCATCAAGGGAGTGCAGCCCGTCATCAATTCCCTGCAGAACAGCGAGGACAAATTCTTCAACGTCATGCACGACCTTGTGAAGAACCAGAGCACAGGCATCAAGGAGGCCTACACCCAGGACGTGGACGCATTGTTCGACAGAATCACCCGATGGGAAGGAATCCCAAAGGTCTGGAAGCCTGGCGACGAACAGAAGCTGGAGGGAAGAGCGAGAATGGACGACATCATCGGCAGCTTGAAGCAGGGAGTCTTGAAGCTGAAGGAGCAGGACATGGAGCCAGAACCAAAGGAGGAAGCGAGAATCTTCTACGCCATCGCAGAGATGAACGAGGATGAGACAAGCACCATCATCGAGCAGGATATCGCCAACAAGGGAATGGCTGCCATCAAAGCCAGGAACCTCGCCAAGAAGAACCCCGACAAGATGTACGTCCTTTTCGAGCAGCGCATGCAGGTTCAAGAGACATGCCACATGACACCATTCAAGGCAGTACAGAAGCCAGCCGACCAAGACGAGGTGGTGAACGTAAAGATAGAACCAATGAAAAAAGGCAAGAAGCCGAAGGAGGAGTAACATGAGCTACATAGACGAATTCATAAAATGGCTGAACAGCCACACAAGCGAGAATGGAGACCGAAAGAGGTACACCTTCTCGCAGTCACGAACAAGAAGACAGGAAAGGTCTGCGATATTGCCGTGACACACGACGTCCCTCCATTGAAGGAGAGAAAATGGAAACTGCAATGCATGTACCCAGAGAGCGAATACAGCTACGAGCGCATGCAAACCGACATCAGAAACATAACAAAGCCAATGAGTGGAACAGGACATAGACTGCAGAGCACGCCATGCGCACATTGCGGTCACGCTTACGAGAGTATAAACACTTGGGTCTGCGGCAAGACAGGGAAGCCGATATTCAACGGCAACCCTCCATGCGATGACCTCACAGACAAAAGACAGGAGCTGAAATGGAAGAAAGAAGAGACAAAGAGTACATAATCGAGGTGACAGCTGACAAGGAACAGCAACAACAGGCTATCCTCCGTATTGCAATAGCAACAGGCATCGAAACCGAACGAATCGAAAATTGCATAGCCAAGCTGGAGAGCTGCCGAATCCTAACGGAAGAGCGCAGTATTTACGTGGATACCAGAGGACGCATTCAAGAAGATATCCGAGATTACTACTGCCCAGAGAAGCTGGAGGATAAAGGATACTACTACTGCACAACCGACATCGAGCAGGAGATCCTGGAGGAGAAGCTACAGAATAAGCTCCGTCGCTTCCATGCCAGCAGGAAGCATCTGCCAAGAACGGCTCCAAAGGCAAAGCCATGGAGCTGGAACCGAATAAGGAGCCGCCCGAACACCAAGCACGGCTACCATTAGCCGATACCTCCACCACCTCCTCCGAAATGAGGGGGAGGGTTTGGGAGGGGGTGCGTGTACCCACATACACGCAAGCAGGCGCACACCCACATGCACGCACACATACCCAAGCGCACACGCATAGGAAGACGCAGGCAGCACACACAACGAACGGAACACAAACAGACAAACAGAAACAAAGGAGAAAAAGACAAATGACGAACATGGACGTATTGCTGATTTTAGGCATCGTCGCATTCTTGGCGATGTACGCAGCATGGATGTGGGACGAGGTGAAGAAAGCAACACCCAACCCATACGATAGCGAAGAGAGCCAAAATAAGGGCGCACAAGCGCACGAAATGACCTCGGACGAGGAAATACCAAGCAACGAAACAAAAACGCAGCAGGAGGCAGGAAAATGAACCACAAGGAACAAATTATCATCGGAATTGACCCAGACGTCGATAGAAACGGCATCGCAATGCTCGACATGAGCACCCACAGCCTACAGGTTCAGATGCTCACCTTCCCGAACCTCCTCGACTTCATCAAGGAGAAATACCGCCAATTCGCAGAAATTGACAAATGGGACTTCAAGGTCATCATCGAGGCTGGATGGATGAACCGAGGCAACTACCACATACAGAGATGGCAGGGAAAGCAGGGCATCGCCAGCCTGGGCGTAGACCAAGGACGCAACGAACAGGTCAGCAGAACCATCGGGCAAATGATGGAGCATTGGGGCATCCCCTACGAGTTCAAGAGACCGCTACCCAAGTGCTGGCACGGCAAAGACCGCAAGATCACCAAAGAGGAGCTGGAGGAAATAACTTTACAGAAGCTGGGCAGGCTCAACCAGGAGGGGCGAGATGCCGCCCTGCTCGCCTGGGACTACGCTGGGCTGCCAATGCGCATCACGAGCGCAACCCTCCGAGGGCAGCCTTCACCGAAAAACCCCATTTTTTCACGGAAATAGGCACAAATTGTGTTAATTTTCTCCCGAAAGTAATTACATTATAACCACTTTTTCTTAAATTTGCGGCATGAGACAGAAGCAAGACAATACAAAGGACGTCCGAGAGGAGCAGGAGCACCTCTCGGATTTCATGGGTGATATCGGCAACTTCGACCTCCCAGACCTCGACCTCAACCTTGTGGACTTCCTGCCATCGGACGAGACGGAGGAGACAAGGTACACCCTGCCAAAGGTGGTACCGATGAAGGAGGACTTCGTGATGTACGACAATGCCCAGAAGATGGCGAAGGAGCTGCGCCTGGGATTCGGGGAACGCTTCGATGCATTCGTGAGCGGTTCCTTCATATTCGGGGACTTCATCGAGGCGTACCTAACAACCCAGCGAGCCTGCGCCAAGAAAATGACGATAAGCACGCTTTCGCTTAGCCAGAACAACGTGGACAGCCTGCACACCCTCATGGATAAGGGCTACATCGAGGAATTGAACCTCATCATTAGCGTTTATTTTTGGGGCAACGAGCGAACAAGCCTGATTCCGTACATTTACAAGCAGCTGGACATTGGCGACCGATTCCAATTAGCGGTGGCAGGAGTACACACCAAGACCGTACACTTCGAGACCCTGGGAGGGCGCAAGATTATCATGCACGGATCTGCGAACCTCCGAAGTTCAGGTAACATCGAGCAGTTCACCATGGAGGAGAACCCAGAGCTGTACGATTTCTACGATGACCACTTCAGCAGGATCCTCGACAAGTACGCCACCATCCGCAAGCCGATACGCAACAGCAAGGCGTGGGATCTGTTCACACGCATGACATTCGATAAAAGTTAAATTTCAAAAACAAAGGAGAACGAGCCATGAGTAGTAGCGGTTCAGAACACAAGAGCGGAGGCAGCGTCCTCCACGGCAGCACCAAGGCATCGGGGCGAGCAAAGAGCGTCCTGCCATTCCCCGCATTCAGCGGTGGTGCCGCACCATTTTAACAACAATTCCAGACAGGAGAGGCGAGCCTTGAAGAAGGGCTCGCCTTCACTGCTTAAACCAACGAAAGACAAAAAGCATGGACACGACAACAGCAGATATTCAGAGAAGGGACATGGACATCACCCAGCTCCACCCGAACCAAGGACAGGTGGAAGGGCTGCCTAAGAACCCACGATTCATACGAGACCCGAAATTCAAGAAGCTGGTAAAGAGCATCCAGGACGACCCCGAGATGCTGGAGCTTCGAGAGCTTATCGTTTATGACACCCAGGATGAGCGAGGATTCGTCATCATTGGCGGTAACATGAGATACGAAGCCCTGCGCAAGCTGAAATACAAGACAGCCGTCTGCAAGATTCTCCCCCACGACTTCCCGATGGATAAGATGCGACGCATCGTCTTGAAGGATAACTCCAGCTTTGGAGAGACGAACTTCGACGACCTCATCAACGATTGGAAGCCAGAGGAGATAGATGCAGCTGCCATCGACGTCCCAGACATTCCCGACCCAGAGGAGGAAGAGGAAGCGAAGGACGATGGCTACGATGTGGCTGGCAACACGCCAAAGAAGGCGACCAGCAGGACAGGCGACATCTACCAGCTCGGCATGCACCGCCTCATTTGCGGAGACAGCACAAAGCAGGAGTTCCTCGATGCCCTCATGGACGGAGAACAGGCAGACCTGCTTGTAACTGACCCACCATACAACGTGGACTACCAGGCGAAGGGAAAGATGAAAATCGCCAATGACCACATGGCAGACGAGAACTTCGTGGCATTTCTCACGGACACCCTGCAGAATGCCAACGACAGCATGAAGCCAGGGGCTGCCTTCTACATCTGGCATGCGGACAGCCATGGCTTCAACATCCGAACAGCCGTGAAGAACATCGGATGGGAGACACGCCAATGCCTAATCTGGAACAAGAACAACCTCGTCCTCGGTCACAAGGACTACCAATGGAAGCATGAACCCTGCCTGTACGGATGGAAGGAAGGAGCTGACCACTATTTCACCAACAAGCGAAACCTCACCACGGTGCTCGAGCAGAAGCTGGACATCGAAAGCATGAGCAAGGCAGAAATGAAGGACTTGCTCCAGCAGCTATTCGGAGGCGACATCCCGACAAGCGTAATAGACTGCAACAAGCCGAATAAAAGCCCTGATCATCCAACCATGAAGCCTGTACCGCTGATTGGCAAGCTCATCAGCAACAGCAGCAGGGTAAAGGATATCGTCCTCGACATATTCGGAGGAAGCGGAACCACCCTCATCGCAGCGGAACAGCTGGGCAGGTGCTGCCGCATGGTGGAGTTCGAGCCGATATACGTGGACGTCATCATCAAGCGATGGGAGGAGCTCACCCAGCAGAAGGCTGTCCGCATCGGCAACATCCTGGAAGATAAGCAGCGAGAGGTAAGCACCCTGCTGCCTGCCCAGGAACCTGCCAGCACCAAGACCAAAAAATCGAAGAAGAAGGAGGAATAAGCAATGCCAAGAGGAAAAGAGACAATGACGGAAAGCCAGCTCGCCAACATCGAGATCCACAAATGGCAGAAGGGACAGAGCGGTAATCCGAAGGGCAAACCGAAGGACAGGGTCAAGGCACTCTTGAAGCAGGTGCTCCCAAAGAGCAAGCTGAAGAAGAGCGAAGGACTCACCCAGGACGAAATCAACACAATCGAGAGAAGCATCCTCGCCATGGAGCTGTCGGACTTGCAGGTATTGGCGAAGGCAGACGAAACGCCAGCCTACGCAAAGACGCTGGCAATGGCTGCCATCATCGACATGAAGAACGGCAAGACAACCACCGTGGACAGGCTGATGGACAGACAATACGGAAAGCCGCAGCAGAAGGTGGACATCACCTCCAACGGCAAACAGATCCAGCAGGGGACACCGCTCACCAGGGAGGAGCAAATCGAGTATTTGAAAAAGCTGGAGGAGGAGTACTAGCATGATGCACGACACCGAACTGCAAAAGATGTGGGTACTGCAGAACCCCCTCAACTTCACTCGGTACTTCTTCAAGGAGAACGGAGGCAAGCGGTTTATTGTCGGACACCACCACAAAAGAGTATGCGATGCGCTCGATAAGGTATTGAGGGGCGAATGCAACAAGCTCATCATCAACATCGCACCACGATACAGCAAGACCGAGCTGGCGGTTAAGAACTTCATCGCCATGGGACTCGCAATCAATCCAGCCTCCAATTTCATACACCTCTCCTACTCCAGCGACCTGGCAGTGGACAACTCCATCGCCATAAAGGACATCGTGAACAGCGAAGCATACCAGGCGATGTTTGAAACCAGGGTGAAGTATGGAAGCGACACCAAGGCTCAATGGGACACGGAGCAAGGAGGAGGCGTCTATGCAACCTCCACCCTCGGACAGATAACAGGTTTCGGAGCTGGAGAGGTGGACAGAGTGGACGAGCATGGCAACCCACTGCCCTACCGATTCGCAGGAGCCATCATCATCGATGACCCTATCAAGCCAGAGGATGCGCTGAGCGACGTGGTGCGTGAGCGAGTGAACCGACGATTCGAGACCACCATCCGAAACCGAGTCAACAGCCGAAACACGCCAATCATCATCATCATGCAGCGACTCCATGAGCATGACCTTTGCGGCTACCTCCAGGAGATCGAGCCAGACGATTGGACGGTCGTAAGCCTTCCATGCGTCACCATTGACGAAGACGGACACCGCCAGCCGCTCTGGGAATTCAAGCACACCCTGGAGGAGTTGGAGAAGATACGCCTCGCCAACTCCTTCGTTTATGAGACGCAGTACATGCAGAACCCGACACCAATCGAAGGTCTCATGTATTCCCATTTCAAGACCTACGACACCATGCCGATAGAGGCACACATGCCAAGGCGCAAGTGCTACATCGATACAGCGGACACAGGAGCCGACTGGCTCTGCGCCATCTGCTACGAGGAATACGAGAGCGGATGCTACGTGACGGATATCGTATTCACCAACAAGAGCATGGAGTACACCGAACCAGCCGTAGCAAGAATGCTGGTGCGGAACCAGACGCAGGAGGTCGTGGTCGAGAGCAACAACGGAGGTCGAGGATTCAGAAGGAACGTGGAGAAGCTGGTGCGAACCCTTGGCAATTGGGACATGGTCTTCATTGACCTGGCACAGACCGCCAACAAGCAGACCCGAATCTTCACTAACAGCTCGAAGGTTCAGAACATGGTCTTCTACCCAGAAGGATGGGAAGACCGCTGGACGCATTACGCCAACGCCATGAAGTCATACCGTAAGGAAGGAGGCAACGAGCATGACGATGCGCCCGACTGCACCACAGGCATCGTGGAACGTTTCGGATTGTTCACCTCGGCAGAGATTACGGATGAGGAAGAAGAAGAAATCGAGGACGAAGTTTATTAATTAACAAAACATAGGAGACAAAGCAATGCCAGACATTAGAGAAATTATCGATAGAGAGAACAGACAGCCAGGAGCGATCATCGAGGACTTGCGACAGAAGAACATCGAGGTCATCCCCTGGAAGCTGCTCGAGAAGGAGTACAACCCAAAGCTGCACCCTGTTTACACAGACAAGAACTACAGAGACAAGACACGCAGAGGCAAGACCGAGCGCATGACAAGAGTGACATACAACATTCAGAAGCTGGCGGTGAAGCGCATAAAGGAGCTGATGTTCACAATCCCCGTCAACCGCAAATACACCACTGCGGATGACGACGAGAAGAAGGCAGCAGCCATCATGGAGGCGATTTTTCAGAAGAACCGAATTAACGCCTTGAACCTTAAGCGTTCCCATAAACTCTTTGCGAGCTGCGAGATGGTCACCATTTGGTACGCCCAGCTGCAGGACACCACATACGCAGGCTACCCAAGCAAGCTGAAACTGCGCTGCCGCACCTTCTCGCCATTGGACGGAGACATCTTGTACCCACTATTCGACGAATACGATGACATGATAGCACTCAGCGTCCAATACACCAGGAAGAAAGGAAACGACACCGTAACCTACTTCGATACCTACACCAATGAGTTCCACTTCCGCTGGATCAACATGAACAGCAACGGATGGAAGGAAGACATCGTACCAGAGCCTATCAATATCAAAAAGATAGCAGGCATCTACATACACCGAGACCTCCCGATCTGGGAAGACCAGAGCGACAACGGCTACGAGCTGGAATGGACGGAGAGCAGAGCTGGCAACTACCTCCGCAAGAACAGCCGACCGACATGGGTCATCTATTCGGACAGCCAGAATGTGACCGCTCCAAAAAACAAAAAGCAGGAGCCAACCGACGACAACGCAGGGCGCAACGTCCTCCGATACGGCAAGGGAGACAAGGCTGGGTACGCAACCTGGAGCCAGGCTACCGATGCACAGAAGCTATTCACGGAAGAGCTGAGACGCAATATCCACACCAGCCTCCAGCTGCCAGACATGAGCATGGAGCAGATGAAAGCTACCCCGATGAGCGGAGAGGCACGCAAGATGCTCTTCATCGATTGCCAGATGAAGGTCACGGACGAGAGCGGAGATTGGCTGGAGTTCTTCGACAGAGAGGTCAACGTGGTACGAGCTTTCTGCAAGATCATGTACCCAGAGCTGGCGCAGGCTTTCGAGACATTGACCGTCACCAACGAGATTACAGCCTTCCAAATCAATGACCGCAGCCAGGAAATCAAGGACATGAGCGACGCAACAGGAGGAAAACCAATCGTGTCACGAAGAACCGCCATCCGCAGGCTCAAAATGGTACCAGAAGAGGAGGTCGAGGAGGAAGAGAAGAGAATCGAACAGGACGAGGCAATGGCAAACGATGCCTTCACCAACGAACCAACCATGTAAAGGATTAGAATATGCCAAAGACGTTCACCATAGGCACATACGACAAGAAGCACAAGGAGAACCTCGCAAAGAGAGCCAGGAAGGTGCAGCAGCTATACGATGCAGCCATCAAGCGCATCGCACAGGCAGCTGCGCCCTCGATCTTTGATGCCGACCCAAAGAAAGAGTTCCACTTCGAGGACTTCCCTGCCTTGAAGAAGGAGATGGAGGCACTCATGCAAGACCTCGGAAGCAGCCTCCAAGCCAACATCGAGGACGGAGACCAGGAAAGCTGGACGCTCTCCAACACCAAGAACGACGCAATGGTGGACTCCATCATCGGCAAGAAGAAGCTCCCAGCGAAGACCGTCAAGGCTTGGAAGCACCCACACCTGGACGCTCTCAACGCATTCATCGCACGCAAGGAAGCAGGAATGAATCTCAGCCGCAGGATCTGGAACCTCACCCAGCAGTTCAAGAGCGAAATGGAGCTCGCCCTGGAATTGGGCATGGGCGAAGGAAAGAGTGCTGCCGCTCTGAGCCGAGACGTTCGAAAATACCTTGTCGAGCCAAACAAGCTATTCAGAAGAGTACGAGATAAGAGCGGAGCTTTGCGCCTCTCCAAGGCTGCAGCCGCATACCACCCAGGGCATGGAGTTTATCGCTCCAGCTACAAGAACGCCCTCCGAATGACAGCGACCGAGAACAACATCGCCTACAGGACAGCCGACCACAACAGATGGCAGGCTCTCCCTTTCGTCATCGGCATCGAGATCCATATCAGCAACAACCACCCGACAGAGGACATCTGCGACCTATTCGACGGAAAACGCTTTCCAAAGGACTTCAAGTTCACAGGATGGCATCCATGGTGCAGATGTTATGCAGTTTCCGTCCTCGCCAGCCAGGAGGAGATGGACGCATACACCACCGCAATCATGAACGGAGAGGACGTGAGCCATTGGAAGTTCACAGGGCAGGTGGAGAAAATGCCAAAGGAGTTCAACAAATGGATGAAGGACAACCAGGCAAGAATCGAGAACGCCACCTCCATGCCCTACTTCATCAAGGACAACTTCAAGGACGGAGATCCTGCCAAGGGACTGCGATGGGAAGGCGTGGAAAAATCCAACAAGAAGGATGATGCAATTGTGGTGACACCGAAGAGCAAGCCTACGGACGAATGGAAGGGCATCAGCAAGAACGACAGAGAGCTCCTGGAACTCGTACAGACAGAAGGCTGGACGGAACAGAACCAAGACCACTATCGTGACTTGCTCGACAAGGCATACGACGCAGAAATGAAGAAGGCAAATCTCAAACCGACAAGACTGCGCACAAAAGCAGAGGAGGATGCCGTCGATAGCTTCAGACAATGGGGATTTGAGGAACTTAATGAGGCTCTACGAGCAGGAAAACCACTTACTGCAAAGCAAAAGGAGGTACAGGAACAGATAGACAAGATAATGAGCAGAACAACGCTGAAAAAAGATATTGTCGTATATCGAGGAACAAAGGATACTCCAATAGATATCAATCCAGCATACTCCAGCACGACAACACGAATCACCATCGCAGAGCACTTCTCGTCTGAAATGTACGGTTCAAAGCACCTGTACGCATACCGCATACCGAAGGGTACGCACTGCCTGATCATTGGAGGCGCAGAGGATGAAATCGTTCTGCCACGAGGCTTTAACCTTGGGCAATACAAGATAGGCGCAAAGGAAACAAGCCCTGTAATCATCAAGAAGCCAACAGCAAAGGAAATCGCTGCCAAGCGACATGCAGCGAGACCAGCGAACAGATAGACGATATCAAGGACGCATGGAGAGAAAGAAGACTCGATGCATACGACAACCGCTGCAACCAATTGATGAAGACGCTCACATATAGCCAGGGACAGACACTCCCGGCATTGACGAAGAGACAGGTAGCCCTGCGCAATGCCATAGGCAAGGACGCACCCGTGAAAGAGGTCGAGGCTTTGTTTGCTAAATTCGAGAAGGGCGTGAAAGCACAGAACGAATGGGACACCCAGGTATGGGGTAGCTTCAGCAAGGAGCAAATCGCCAACATGAAGGACATCGAAAAGAGCCTCGGAATCAAGAAGGGAAGACCGATGACCTACGAGGAAGCAGACAGGCAGAGCGCAAATCCTCGACATGTAAATGAATACATCGCTGATGCAAGTTCAAGAATCGAGGAAAAGGACATAAAATACCTTTGCGCAAATATGAGAAAAGACCCAATATTGAAAGATGGAGCAATAAAGGTCAGCGACAAATTGCTGAACATTAAATACGTTTCAATCTTTCTTAAATGACGAAATGACATCAAGCGCAATAAAACCGCCAACTTTGGTAATTTCACCATTTGAATCAAGAACGAGAGCGACAGGGAAACCTGTCTTCTCGTTTTTTATGTAGGCAGAGAAACACGAAGCTCCGTCCTTTTCCCCAATTGGAGAAACGGAATAAGCAGAACCAAGATTCTGGCTAACGAAATCTAATATTTTCTTTGAAACCTGCATAAGCCAATTTTTGCGGCAAAGCAAATTTACGAAAAAAGCCCGAAACACCCAAGCGAAAAAGCGGTTATTTTCCGATTTTAAGGTTAATTCACGTTAAAAAGTAATTACCACATAACCACTTTAACGAAAAAAGCCGTAAATTTGCGCCATTACAAATTTGTATAACCAAACCAAAACGTAAAATTTATGTTTGAAAAGATTTTAGCAGGACTCAAAACCAAATTTCCAGGGGTTGATTCCAAAATTCTAGAGCGGATAGCCAAGAAGAAGGCTGAGACGACAACCACGGAGGACGAAGTGAAAACCGTCGTAGATGGGGTGACCTTCCAATCCATCATAGACAGCGAAGGCGACAGACGAGCGAACGAAGCCCAGAGTTCAGCCGTTAGCAACTATGAGAAGAAGTACAAACTGAAGGATGGCAAGCCTAACGAGCCACCACAGCAGCAAGACACACCACAGCCGCCTACACCGCCAGCAGACGGGGAAGACAGCGAGGTGTTGAAGATGCTCAAACAGATCCAGCAGGACAACCAGCAGCTGCGAACCGAAATCAATGGCATGAAAACCAAGGAGCTCGGCAACCAGCGCAAGGATAAGTTCAGCGCATTATTTGAAGGAGCATCCGACAAATTGAAGGAACGCTACATGCGAAACTACGACCGACTCACCTTCAAGGACGACGAGGACTTCAACGGCTGGCTCGACCAGCAGAAGCCGTTCATCGAGAGCGACATCAAGGAGGAGAAGGCGCAGGGTGCCAAGACCACACCACCTGTCGGTGGCAAGCGCAAGCCAGGCGAAGAGGCAGACCCAGCGGTCACCGCTTACCTTAATGCAGAGGCAAGACGAGAGGCACAGACGGCATCGCCTGTAATCATCGGACTCGCCCAACCAGCAGCGCAGGAGGCACCACAGCAGTAGCCAAGTTAAACATTTAAAAGGGAAAAAGCCATGAACAGAATGTTCAAGCACCAGGACGCAGCTCCAGCCGACCCTATCATCTTCGAGACAATCACATCGGAAAAGCCAGGAGGTGGACTCGTCAAGAACCCAGAGTTCGATTTGAAGCCAGGTCTCGCAATGGGACAGGACGCAAGCGGACTCTACGTCCCAATCAAGGGATACCGCCTCGTAACAGAGTGCAAAGAATCTGACACCACTATCAAGATTGCCAAGGGTAGCGGTATCAAGAAGGGAGACGTAATCGCCCACGGCAAGGTGGGTGTCGCCTGCACAGAGGTTGACACCACCAGCAGCGACGATTACGATGTTGTAACCGTGACGATGGGCGTGGCAATCGCCCAGGACACCGTCCTCTACCAGGCAGCCAGCGCAGCGGACGGAAGCAAAGAAGAAGAGGCTGCACCAATCCACAAGCCAGAATACATTCTCGGCAATTTCATGGGCAACCTTGGCAAGGCTGGAGAGGGTGACTTCGAGGCTCGACTGATTAGAGCCGCAAGCCTTCGCAAGGAGACAGCACCTGTCGCTGCAGAAATCGTGGATTTGATGAAGGGCACCACGCTCGATTAATTAACACAAAGGAGAAAAGAAACAATGGAAGCACCATTATTCGACATTGACATCCCTGGAATGCAGGCAACCGTAAACAAGTTCCAGCCAGGTACAGGTCTAGCATGGGCTACCCTCTTCCCATTGAAATACACCCGAAAGTTCGATATCAAGGGCTTGGAGGGTGACGAGGGAATCCCTGTAGCTGCCGATCGTGTCGCATTCAACACCAAGGCTCCAAAGAAGACACGCCAGAAGGTTGGCACATGGAGCGGTAAGCTCTCCAAGTATTCCGTGAGCCGAGACAAAGACGAGATTGAGATTAACGAATACCTCGATTCACAGACACTCGCTAACTCAGCAACCGAGAACCAGCAGGAGAAGCAGGAACTCGTTAACATGGTCTACGATGACGTTTCATTCGTCCGCAAGGCGATGGACTACAAGGTGGAGCTGGACTGCATGCGCATCGCATCAAGCGGTGTACAGACCTTCCCAGAAAAGATTGAAGGCGACATGGCATCACAGGACATCATCGACTTCAACGTACCGAAGGGCAACTTCATCGGTGTGAATATTTCGGAGGTCAAGGCAGGAGCTGTCGTTAAGAAGAAGGGCTACGAATGGAGCGATGAGGAGAACGCAGACGGACTCCTCGACCTCGCCAACGCCCAGGACATGATAGCAAAGCATGGACTCACCAAGCCACGCTACGCATTCATGGAGAAAGCGAAGTTCCAGCAGCTGGTAGCACAGAAGAAGACAGCCAAGCGTTTGTACCCACAGGTCAACGACCTGTCCATGATTACAGCGGACATGATCACGCTGGAAAAAATCAACGCCTACAACGCAAGCCCAACCCGAGGCTATCCGCAGATTATCGTCCTCGATACCTACGTAAGCCTCGAGCACAAGGACGGCAGCAAAGAGACCATCAAGCCATGGAACGTGAATGTGGTTACACTTTCACCAACCATCCAGCTCGGCTGGACTTATTACAAGAACGTCCCAATGGTACAGAACACCGCTGCCCTGCAGGTTTATGGCGGTTTCTACAAGGTGACACGCTACAGCGAGGTCAACCCACAGACCGAGACCACCATAGCAGAGGCATACGTTCAGCCAGGACTCATCAACCGCAAGTCTCTCGTCTTCCTCAACACCGCAAACCAAACGTGGGCGAACGGAGAGGCGAGCGCATAACAACGTTTTATAAACAAGCAGCATGAAGACAAGCAACGCAATTAAAGCAATGAGCAGCTACCCGATACCAGCAGCGACGATTGAGAACATCATCGATGAAGCTGGGCTGGATGCAGATGCTGACATCACCAGGGAGGTGCGAGCAAGCAACGAGTTCAAGAAGGCGAAAGCCCTCACATACGCCTTTCTTGCCGAAGCTCCGAACATCACCCAGGGAGGAATCAGCTACACATTCAACGAGGACGAACGCTCACGCTTTGCCAAGAAATCGAACAGCCTGCTAGCAGAGCTGGGAGAGGACGAAGCAGGAACAGATATCCCATGCGGCTACATCGGGGAGGATTTCTGATGATTATACAGAACGGCTTTCTTTTTACTTACGATACCACTGGAGGGGGAATGCTTCACGGCATCCCCCAAAAGGTGGAAAACAAGCTGACCACCAAGGGAATCCCTTGCAATATCGTAAAAAACAAGAGCGACCACCAAGGCACGTACCAGGACGGCAAGTTCAAACAATTTGCAGCCAAGGTATTAATCGAACCGCAGGACTTCACCGCCAAAAGAGTGAAGCTAACCGACAACCGAGGCGTGGATCTCGGAGAGTTTGAAGTGCAGGACATCACCTACCTCGAAGCAGTAGAAGCATTGCAGATCACCGTCTAAAAGATTTCACCATGCCAATTAAACCCAACTTCACGCAAGCAGACATCCGAGCAAGGATGAACGCCATGATAGAGAACAGGAAGCAAGCCATCATCGCCCAGCTTTTCTACATTGGGGAGGAATGCCTAACCCAAGCAAGGAGCGGACACAAGTACTTGAACCAGACAGGCAACCTATGCAGCTCTATCGGCTACTGCGTCCTCGTGGATGGCGAAATAGTACACGAGGGAGAATGGAAAGCCGTGAATGGAGGCAAGGGCGACGGGACAGAGGGAAAGAAACAAGGCGTCGCTTTTCTTCATGAACTTGCGGCAAAGCAGACAACACAAGGCATTGTTTTTCTGATGGTAGCAGGAATGCCATACGCCCAATACGTCGAGGCCATGAGCCTCGACGTTCTCGATACGAGCGAGCAGATGGCAGAACGCAAAATCAAGGCAATGCTTAACCGATTATTCAAAACGAAGTGACAATGGCAAGCAAAGGAACGACAACAATAGAAATGGACATGTACGCAGCCCTTGAAGAGCTGATGGGACGTACGATTCAAGGAACATTCTACCCCAGCGAGCTGCGACCTATCGAAGCCAAGACCGAAGACGCAGTCCTTACATGTTCAAATGCCACAGCAGGACAGATCCAGGAAGGCAGGGCTAGGCTCAACATATACGTCCCCGACATCAATAACGGAGGAGCGAGCCCGGTACCCGACAAAGCCAGACTGATGGAGCTGGAGGCAATCGACGAACAGGTGCTGCAGACCCTTAATGATTCCTGCACCGCCTACATCTTCGACAAGTTCCAGGCAACGGCTACCATTGCGGTACCAGAGAGGAACGAGCACTTCGTTAACATCGGGATTCATTTTAGATTAGCAACATTTTCATAAACAAGGAGAACAAGCACATGGCAGATTCAAAGAAAATCATCATGGCATGGGGCAAGTGCAAGGTCGAGATTGGCGACACAGGAGAGAACGATGCATTCGCAGCTACACTCTTCAACGTCGGCACCATCAAAGACCAGACAACGACCCTCACGTCCAACGATGGCGACCAGCTGCAGATGAAGGCAACAGGAGGCGAAGTCGTGGCGCAGGAAGACCTCGAAGGAACACTCGAGGTGGAGACTACCGTCATCGAGCCAACTGCGGAGCTTTACGAGAAGCTGGGCATTGCAGCCAAGGACGCTGATGGCGAACAGAAGGTCAAGACCCACATTGTGCCAGGAGACAAATCGATTAAGATTACCCCACACAACAAGGGAGCGAGAGGCATCAAGGCTCCGCTCTGCCGCATCAAGGTAGCACCAGCGATGGACGAGCAGAACGGTAACGCCATCAAGATCACCGCTTCAATCTTCAAGACAACAGGCGTATCAGAGACACCAGCATCGGGTGATACAGAAGCAGTTGACAACAACTATTGGTACTCCCGTTTCACAACCAAAGAGGCTTTGAAATAACCCATAATTTCATCCAAGAGCAGGAGGAAGCGACAGAGCCACCCTCCTGCTCTTTCACTTTAATAGCATGGAAGAACAGAAAACATTAGAACAGCAGGTGGTCGATACCATCCTCCAGCGCAAGACAACCTCCCTGGAGATAGACGGACGCACCTACGAGATACCAGCACCGACACCAGCGACCATAATGCTGGTGAGCGAGGAAACCTCGAAGATGCCGTTAATTAACAAAGAGACGAAGAGCATCTTCCTCGAAACCCTCCGAACCGCCAGGGACTGCAAAGCCATCGGACGCATTGCCGCCATATTGGTGCTCGGAGCAAAGCGCATAAGGGAGAACCGCCAGGTCGTGATTTCAGAGACGAAGAAATGGAGCTGGCGACATTTCAGATTCACCAAGCACCAGGAGACCATGAGCGAGCTGGACTTTGTAGCCATGCGCATCATGGAGGACATCACGCCAGAAACGCTGAACGAGACCATCACCAAGCGACTCATGGAGATGCAGCTGGGCGATTTTTTCGGGCTTACCACTTCCCTATCCGAAATAAACACGCTGGCGAGAACCAAGGAAGTGGAACAGACAGCCCCTGGTCAATAATCATCGGCTGGGCGAAGAACATAGGAGCCACACCAGAGGAGATCCTATACGATTACAGCTACGCCAACCTTTCGCTTTATTCAGCAGCGACACCGCAGTTTGATGATGAGCAACCACCAAAATGGGATGCGAAACTCGACGCAAACAATCCCGAAAATTTCACAGATGACGAAGACGAAGAGGAAGTCTTCGTAAAGGAGTATTAAAATGGCAGATTTCGACAACGGAAGAGAAGGATTCTCGATAGGCATAGACGATTCACAGCTCCAATCGGACGCTGAGAAGGTGGTGCAGCAATTCGACAACATCGGAAGGCGAGCCACACAAGCAGGACAGAAGATAGACTCAGCATTCAATGGGGTCAGCACGGAAGCCCTGCAGCAAGAGACGAAGGCAGCGGAAGATAAAATCCACGACCTCGGCAACGCTACCAAGAGCGAGACCGAGAAGATGGACGCAAGCCTCAAAAAGATTGCTGCAGGAATTGGTGCGTACTTTTCAATCCAGCAGCTAACCCAATTCGAGAGCAAGGTCATCAGCATACGAAGCGAGATGGAAAGCCTGCAGACCTCCTTCAAGACCCTCGCAGGAGAGCAGATCGGTGGCGAGCTTTTCGAGCAGATAAAGGAATACGAACTCCGCACCCCAATGATTATGCAAGACCTCGCATCAGGAGCGAAGACCATGCTCGCCTTCAACATTCCTGCCCAGGACGTTATGCTGCACTTGAAAGCCATTGGCGACATTTCCATGGGCGACAGCGAGAAGTTCAAGAGCCTCACCCTTGCCTTCTCCCAGATGAGTGCAACAGGCAAGCTCATGGGACAGGACTTATTGCAGATGATTAATGCAGGCTTCAACCCATTGCAGGTGATTAGCGAGCAGACAGGCAAGAGCATCGGACAGCTGAAGGAGGAAATGGAGAAAGGCGCAATCTCCACCAAGATGGTGCAAGATGCGTTCCACGCAGCAGCCAGCGAGGGAGGTCAGTTCAACGGAATGCTCGAAGCACAGAGCAAGACCTTGAAGGGAGCGATATCCAACCTTGAAGGAGCCTGGCAGTACATGCTCAACGACATAGGCGAAGCCCAGGAAGGAGTCATCGTAGGCAGCATCGACATGGCACAGAAGATAATCGCCAACTACCAGCAGGTAGGACAGATCATCATGGGCTTGATTACCACATACGGAATCTACAAGGCAGCGGTGGTTACTGCCATTGCAGCCGAGAAGCTCCACATCGAGACGCTGACCATCGCCAAGGTGCGAATTGCCGTCGTAGAGAAGGTACAAGCCGCCCTCAACGCAACGATGCTCGCCAACCCATACGTAGCAGCAGCCACCGCCCTCGGTGTATTGGTCGGTGTATTGGTAGCCTGCCACGACAGCACCACGGCAGAAGAAAAGGCGCAAGCCGCCCTCAATGCAACCATGGAGACCTCAAGACAAAAGCAGCAGGAATACAACGAAGAGACCAACCGAGCCATCGAGAGAGCGCAGCAGGACGAGGATGCAACCCATGGACGCAGGAAGGCAATGAATCTGCTTATTCAGCGATATCCAGCCATCATAAAAAAATACATGGACGAAAAAGGAAACCTCCGTGACATATTAAAACTAAAGAGAGAGATTGCAGCACAGGATGGACTTAACAGTGTACGGAGTCTCCGTACAGAAAAGAACGACTCAGACAGAGCCACACGAGCCTTCAAGCTGCAACAGCAAGCAAGAAACAAGGCTTTCAGCGCAGGAATGGGTGCCAGCCAATACAGGCAGTTCTTGACAGGCTCGCAGCAAGCCGAAGTGGACTGGGCGAATAAATGGTACAAACAAAAGACGAACCAACCATGGTACCGAGGAGCCACCATCGAGGAAAAAATCAAGTTCTCGAAGGATAACAGCGTCGGAGCCAACAAGAACATCGCCAGGCAGCTGACTTCGCAGAATGCGGACAAATTCGCTGCGACATTCAAGGACATGACGAAGCACCAGCTGCAGCAGGTCATTAACACGCTCACCAAAGGCAAGAGGACAGGCAAGACCGCCCGCTTCAACTTGAAGGGTCTCGGCAACTACGCATACAGCCAGAGCGATATCCTGTCCATGCTTACCAAGGCACAGGGAATCGCAGCAGCAAGAACCAGGTCAAAAAGAACATACAATAAATCAGATTGGGAGAAGCAGCAGAAGGAGGCACAAGCAAAGCTCGACCAGATGGCAGACAGCCAGAAGGGAAGCAAGGAGTGGAACCAGCAGGTCTCGCTCGTTAAGGAAGCGCAAGACCACATCGCCAGCCGAACCGTCTCCACGCACCAATCGAGAACCACGGCAGCGCATAAGCAGCAGACACAAGCCGAGAAAACAGCCGAGGAGCAAGCCAAGGCTAACGAGAAGACGGCAGAGGAAACCTACAGATACAGCCAGCAGCAGGAACAGCAGCAGAAAGCCAACCAGCTGCTCCAGGCACAAGCCATCGTGGATGCCATGCAGGAGGGAGAGGCGAAGAAGCTCGCCCAGCTCGACCTCAACTACAAGAAAGAGAAAGAAGCCATCGACAAGGAGGAACAATCGCTCCTCCAGGCAAAGATAGACCATGCGAAGAACCTATGGGATGCAGATCCAAAGCATGAGAAGCAGGGCTTCTACGCAACAGGACAGCAGAAGGCTATCAAGCTAACCGATGCGGAAAAGGCTGGCATCACCGCCAAGAAACAATCGCTGGACGCTACAACGACCCAGCAGAGGAGCGAGCTCATCAAGGCATTGCTCGATAAATACGATGACGAGAACGAGAAGGCAGAGAAGACACGCAAGGCTATCACGGACGACATCGTCCAGCTCACCAAGCTGAGAGACGAAGCAGAGAAGCTTGGACAGAACGACATCGCCAAGAACTACGAGCACAAGAGGCAGCAGGCAGCACAAGCCCTGGAGGAGAACATACAAAGCGTTTACCTCGAGGAGCTGAAAAAATCCATTGATTGGGATGCCGTCTTCAACAACCTCGACCGACAGACAACCGAACAGCTGAAGGCAACGAGAGACAAGCTCACCGCATACAAGAACAGCAAGGAATACCAACAGGCGACACCCGAAAACAAAAAGGTGGTCGCCACGGCAATAGACCAGCTCAACGATGCCATCATCAAGGGGAGCGGAATATTCGGCAACCTGGCAGAGAACTGCAAGGCATACGAGAAAGCCAGCGAGCGATACACCACCGCCATGCAGGAGCTGAACACAGCCCTATCGGAGTTTGATGACATCGAGGACAGCGACGCACCAGAAGAGGCGAAGGAGGCTGCGAAAAAGAAGGTCGAGGCTGCACAGAAGAAGGCAGACGATGCGAAGAAAGACAAGGACACCAGCAAGGTGAACCGAGACAAGAGCTTCGACACCACCACGGACAACCTTATCCAGCTATCGCAGGCAATAACCCAGCTGGGCAGCACCAGCGAGATGAGCCTTTCAGAACTTGGCAACGTCGCCAGCAATGTAGCAAACGTATTCGGAGAGGCAGGCTCGAAGATAGGAGGCATCATCGGTGCCATCCTTTCATTGCTTGATGCAATACAGAAGCAGGGACTCTTCAAGTTCGTAGGTAACGCTTTTCAATCAGCATTCGGAGCGGTCGGTGGAGTTTTCCGAAGCCTTACAGGAAGCAAGCTATTCGGTACCGACACCAGCATCGAGGACACCATCAGCGACCTGACCCAATCCAACCAAGACCTGGAATCAGCCGTAACAAGGCTGACTGAGGTCATGAAAGACAAGGCAGGACAGGAAGCAACCGACACCTACCAGCGAGCGAAGAAGAACCTTGAAGATTCCATCGCCAACAAGCAACAGATCATGCGAGATACAGGTGGCGCATACAGTAACGGATTCATCGGCATAGGAGGAAAACACTCCTCCAACAAACACATAAACAAATCCATGAGCTCCGCTGATTGGCAGCGAATCAGCCAAATCACAGGAGAGAACGTCCGCTCAGCCTCGGACTTCTGGAACCTTACCAGCGAGCAGATGGCGAAGGTGGCAGACGAAGCGACAGACCTCTGGTCTAAGATTAAGAATGCCAGCAACGATGGATACAAGAGCAACGCCAGCAACATGGATGAGTACATCGAGTATTACAAGAAACTCATCGACTTGCAGAATGACTACAACGAGGCAGTGACGAACCTATCCTTCGACAACACCAGGGACGGATTGAAAGAGCTGCTGAGTGACACCACCAAGGGCGTGAAGGATGCAACCAAGAAGGTCAAGGAGTACATGGAAGAAGCAGTTCTTACATACATCACCAAGACCACACTCGCCAAGGATATGCAGGATTGGTACACGCAGTTTGCAAGCGCAATGGCAGACGGCAAGCTCGACCAAAGCGAAAAAACTGACCTCCAAAAGAAATACGAGGAAGCATACCGTAAGGGAGAGCAGGCAAGAGACAACGCCTACGCTGCCGCAGGAATCGACCCGAAGGAAGACTACACGCAGAGCAGCACAAGCGCAACTCTAAGCGGTGCGACGCAAGACCAGCAGGACGAGACAAACGGCAGACTTACCAGCATACAGAACAGCCTGTCCATTGTTGCAGATGCCGTCCAGCAGCAAGTGGAGAACAACGCCATCATTGCCAACAGCGCAGCCATTATCCGCAGCAACATGGACGACATGATGGAGATGCAGATCCAAGCCGTCGGGTACCTGGAGAAGATAGAGCGACACACCAGCGAGCTGCCATCGATGAACCAAAAGCTGGAGAAGATAAGAAAGAACACCGAAAAGTTATAAGGAGACAGAGGCATGAACAGGAAAGGCGAACTTTTCATCAACGACATGGACGCATTCGGCATGTGGGGCGTTTGCTTAAGCGACTCCTCCCTTTGCTCCCTGGTAGAGCCAGAGCCGCTGAAGGATGCGGTCAGCAACAAATCCTCCACAGAGGACGGAAAGCAGATACGCAAGGAGGCGAAGCCAAAGGTGGACGAACGGGACATCACACTATTCGTCCAGCTTTACGCAACCAGCAGGGACGACATGTTCAAGAAGCTCATCGCATTCAAGAAGGAATTGAAGAAGCGACGCATCAACATCAAAACCAAGTACGAGAAGGACGTGGTGTACAGGTGCGATTACAAGAGCTGCAAGCAATTCAAATCATATTTCAAGGGAATGGCGACATTCAGCCTCACGCTGAACGAACCGAACCCAGCCAACAGAGGAACCAAAGATTCAGACGATTATGAAGGTACAGCTTTATAACAGGGCGCAAGTCAAGGCATACACCATCCCTGTAGGCAGCGGAAGCACCTACACATGGAAGAAGCAGGAGGAGGAGTACATCACCGTGAACTTCTCCAGCGAATCCGTCCTGGCATTGAAGAAGGGATTCTACACCAACATAGAAAGCCTCGGACGATTTGAGGTCGTGGACTTGCCTACACCAACCAAGGCAAGCAAGGACATCGGCTACGAATACGAGCTGCGCCTAGACCGCCCATGGTATAAGTTCAAGAACCGCATCATCTTCTTCAGAAGAGGAAGCGTGAACGGAATGGAAGCCAAATGGAGCCTTACGGACACCCTACAGGCGCACGCAGGCATTCTGACGGACAACCTTGCCAACATCGGCTACACCTACGCAGGGAAGGAATACCTCGTTTATATCCATGATGACGTAGAGAAGAGGAACGAGGCGAAGCTGATAGCATACGACAGCACCACCCTGCTAGCTGCACTCGACAAGATAGCAGAAGCGTTCGAGACCGAATGGTGGATAACCGAGAATACAATCCATTTCGGCAGATGCGAGCAGGGGCAGACAATAACGCTGGAACAGGGCAAGGAGCTGAACGGACTGAGCAGAAGCGAGGACAGCGAGGAGCATGGCACTCGCCTCTACGCATTCGGATCAAGCCGCAACCTCAACCAGAACTACAGGCGTAAGCTGAAGAACCCATTCACGATAGACGGATTCCATACCCTCTACGGCACAAAGGTAAGATTCACAACCAACAAGCCGAAGAACTTCTTCAGCGAGAAGAGACGCATCAAAATAACCAGCTACAGCAAGTACGAAGGTCAGACGTTCACATTCAAGGTCGTAAGCGGTTCATACACCAACCCAGCAGCAGGACAGACGGTGTCCTGGAATAACCCAGTCTTCGAGATTGAGGTGGGCAGCATGGTAGATGCAATCGGCTTTCAGAACGGAACAGGCGTTCAGTTCATCATCGGAGATGAAACAGGTGGACAGACAGAGGACAGCAAGACTACGATGGTGAAGGTGGAGCGAGACAGCTACCCTATTTTTAGTTTCAAGAACTTGCAGCTTCAGAAGAAGGCAATCACCAAAAACACCAGGGTGACGCTGGCAGACAAGACGGAGACAGGTATCGAGTTCGTCGGCATAACCTCCGACGGAACAGACAACGTGAACGACGGCAGGGACTGCTACGCCTTGGCAGATACCAAGCAGCTGACAGGAAGCAGCCAGCAGGTCACCCTCTCCCATCTTGCCATGGCATACGTCAGCAAGCTCTACACGGAGCCGATAGACGGACAGAACGAGGTAGCAATACAAGGCGTCAGCGACACCATCCTCCAGCTGCCAATCGGAACCCCATACATCGACAGCGACGTGAACCTGGATCCAGACGATATCATGGACATCGTAAAGACATACGAGGACATCTACCCAAGGGCACTGCTTACCATTACGGAGGTCATGGAGATAGCAGCCAAGACAACCGACACGGACACAGGCAACGTGACCTATTGGACAGCATACCGATTCAAGGCGAAACTCCAGGATGGTTCACCATTCGTTTTCGACAGCATCTACGAGACGCAGGAAGAAAACAAGCCGCTGAGCATCCATTTCGAGAGCGGTAAGCTGAACGGAATGGACTTCGAGGTACACTTCAACCCAGATGCAGACACCGACGACAAGCAGCTCTTCGAGATTACCAGGAACGACACCTACACCCTCGAGCTGCCGAACGAGACGATGAAGCCAGCCGTAGGAGACACGCTATACATGTACAACATGGACATTACCTTCATTGATGACGAATTGGTGGATGCAGCGGAAATGGAGCTGAAGGCAGAAGCCGAGAAGGACATGAAGAAGATGAAGGTGGACAGCGGTACCTACACAGGAACCAAGAACCCCGTCCTTTTCGGACAGAAGGGAATCGAGCTGACATACGGCAGCAAGGTGAAGCTCGTAGCACCCGAGTACTTCGATGCAGAAGACCATGCAAGGGAGAGCCGCATCATCGGATGGGAGCTAGACCTTGAAGACTTGACGCAGGGCGAATACACCATAGGCGAGAGCAAGCATTCAAGCAGGAGCGATACACTTGCAAGCACCGTGGACGAAATCGTGTACTACAACAACCAGCTGCAGAACACCACCGCCCAGGGCAACCTGCCTGCATACGACAAACTCATCACGGAGCTGCAGAATAAGATGCAATTCCTGGAAAAGCGGATGGACACCAAGCTGAGCAAGGTCTTCGAGGACACCGCCCAGCAGCTCATCACCCTATACAAGGGCATGACGATCGGTGAATTCGTGAGCGGACAATTCGGCAAGGGAGGACACATAGACCAGATGGGAAGGGCAGAACTTCATAGCCTCACGCTCCGAGATTTCCTAGAGGATCCCGAATTAAGATGCAACCGAGTGACAATCCAGATAGGCAACCGGTGGAGAGCTCCAGGAGGAGGCATCATCAAGGAAGTGATACCAGACACCGACAGCGACGGCAACCAGCTGGCAACAGGAACCATCGTCCTCCACCTCCAGGACGGAGAGATAGGAAAGATTGCCGTTGATGACATATGCCAGGGCATCTGGCATGAGGGGATGAACATCGAGGACAACGAGAGCGACGACTACGACGATGGCATCGGCAACTTCAAGTTTGCAGGATTCTATACGGCATACTTCCGAATCACGGAAATCATAGACAACACCCACAACAGCAGGGTGCGCTACGCATTGCGTCCGACAAGCGATACCTGGAAGACGCAGCACCACCCACACGAGGCGATGCACTTTGTGGCATACGGCAACTTCAGCGACACCACGAGACAGAAGAGCCGCTACAGCACGCTGACATACGAGCGGTACCTGACGGACGTGAACAATTGGGAATTCAGCAAGGACATGATAGCCGCCCAATTCGGAGACTTGACGAATCTGAACATTTTCGGCTTCAATATGAAGGGCTACTCCGCTTACCTTAACAACATCTACATGAGCGGTACGATAGAGCAGTTCGAGAACATGGGCAGGAAGATGTACATAGACCAGAACCTGGACGGACACATGGCAGCGGATGAAACGGAGACCGTCACGATTCAGATCCTGGACGGATACATGCAAGACCACACGTCCGAATACAGCATCAAGGTGGAGCGAGATACAGGAGACACGGCATCCGATGCCGTCTGGAACGCCAAGCCCGAGCACCTAAACTGCGGCTCATCGTTTAAGATTTCGTTTTCAGATTTGCACATCAACCCGAACCACAGCGGAATCAGCACCCTATTCTACGTTATAGCAGACGACGGAAAAGACACTCCGATAACGGAGCCATTAGAATATTAATATTTAAAGCAGAGGAGAAACAGAATGGCAAACAAAAAGAGGACATTCCAATCTGAGCGCAAGCACACAAGGCTCGACTTTTCGCCATTGTATCTGACATGCGAGCTGGTCTGCATCACGCCAGACGCACCGACGGCACAGACAGCCGACAGTGCGCTGGGGCAATACGAGCCAGACCGCTCGATTACCCCGACAATCATCAGACCGCAGACGACGGTCAATGACCCCGACGGAATCTTCACGTCGGGAATCAACAACAGGAACCTTGCAAGCGACCAGCACGCATGGTTTGTGAATTCCACGCCTATCGCCAAGGTTTGGAAAGAGGGAACAGACTACGAGATCATCAAGGACGATACGGATGACAACGGCAGTTTGAAGGTGATGCGAAACATTACACCAGGAGAGGTGGCGGCACTTTCGTACACGGGCATGTTCTACGATTTCAGAACTGGAACGAACAATTCGGTGAGCGGAAGCGGAATGGCACTCACCACGACAGACAAGGGAGAAAACAAGCTGGCATGCTGCGTAGATTGCGAACAGCTCATCTACGACCCACTGAAGGATGCGCTCCTCCTTTACGAATACCTGGTAGCGGAAGGCATCGAGACAGCAGGGCAACGAGCCAAGTTCGTGAACGGAAAAAGCTACGAGCGAACCGTAACCATTACGCTCACCCAGGGAGACGCTACGCTGATGAAGCTGCCAGCAGGAATCACGATGCGCCTCGTGGAGCGAGGAAAGACGGCTGCACTTGCAGCAGGAACGCTCCAGCACCCAGAAATCAAATCGATAGAATATCCGACAATCGGATTCGATATGCGATTCACATGGGAGAAGGAGTTCGAGGTTCAGTTTGTCGATGCCAAGGGCAACGTGAAGACCAGCACAGGCATCACTCTCATTCGAGACATGAGCCTGCTGACACAACACGACGTGGCGAGAGGCAACGATGTAGTCCCAGGACAGCAACGCTACAACAACCACGGAATTTTTGCCGCAGGAAGCCAGCTCATCCAATACCCAGAGCTGTACTACAACATTCAATGGTGGACACAGGCGAGAGTTTATAACGCCACCAGCAAGGCGTATCAGTTTGCAGATAAAATCTACAGACAGACCGGCGAAAAGATGGAGTGCAGCGTTGATTCATTGGGCATCGGCTACGAGAAGAACCTTAGCTGGTTTGATGTTTCGATGGACATCGAGGAACGAGAGCCAGCAGCGATTCTGACAAGCGAGAACGCAAACATCGTCCTCACGGACGAGAAAGGTAAGGTTTTAATTTTTTAGCTTATGAGATACGCAATTGTAGAGACAAGCAAGGCAGAAGCCAAAGGGCTGAAAGCCAAGCTCCATCGAACGAACAACACAGGTTCGAAGATGGCAGTGAACGAGAACGAATTGCTGAAGGTGAACGAGACCCCCGAGACAGCAGCAGCAGAGCTCGGAGGAAAACTACAGGAACTGCAGGAATTCAAGAATGAACTTAATAAATGGGACGAATAACAAATGGGAAACAAGATTAAAGGAGCGTTCACGGTGCGTTTCATCAGAATAGGCGACCAGATCTACGTCAGCAAATCCATCGTGAAGTTTGACAAGGCAGGAGCGGAAAGCGGAGGCTCGCTCTTCCAGGCAATCGACCCGACAAACGGAATATTGTCCGTCGATTGGAAGACCGACATCTACAACCAGCCAGCCTTGAAGGTGGGCATCAAGAGTGCAATCGGCAACCCTGTAACGATTACAGGCATCAAATGGACGTACCGAGGCACGGAGCTGACATTCAACACCAGCGCAGCCACCACAGGCAACTACACAGGCTGGAACCTGTCAACAGATGGCAAGTTTGCCAAGAAGGAGGTGGACGGCTACTGCTACCTGCGACTGATTGACAACGCAGCAAGCACCACCATCATCTCGAACCAAATCATCGGATATGAAATCAGCTACATATCCAACAACGTCCGAGGCTCCATCGCAGGAACGGAGGATGTGCTGATTCAGCAGGCAGGAGCAGACAGCTACAGCATCAACATCACGACAAGCCGAAGCACGCTGAATGCGACAGACAAGAGCACCACGCTGACCGCATCATACCTGTACGGTACGAAGCCAATCAGCGATGAGGAATTCGCAAAGAATTGGAAGCTGGAGTGGTATAAGGATTTCGTCCTCATGAGCGGACAGAACGGAAAGACCATCACCGTAACGAGAAGCGACGTAGATGGCAGCTCCGTATTCAGCGTCAAGCTCCTGCACAAGGAAGGCGATAACTGGGTCGCCAAAGCCGTCGATGCGCAACGAGTAACGGACGATTCAGACGAATGGATCATCGACTCAAACCCAGACGGAGCGAACCCCGACGCTATTTCAAAGACAAGCAACGCAAAGTTTGTCCTTTCGCTTAAGCAGAACGGAGTGAAATACACAGGAACCATAACATGGGGATGGGAAGTGTACAATGCGTTCAACGTAAAGACCTACACAGGCTCGGGAGCAAATGTAACGCTGACAGCAGAAATGGCGAAATGCGTACCAGACGCAAGCAACCAGGACAAAAATTATTATTCAGATGTAACCTACGAAGTGACTGCATCAATCTCATAACATTTAAAAAGGAGAATAGATATGGCAGACGTACAATATCAGAAAGTAACAGAATTCGGTACCACAACCGCTTTGAACGGAAGCGACTACGTGTTTGTAATCGCAGGAGGAACACCGAAAAGAATCACGCTCGACAACCTGCGAGCAATGATGGAAGAGAACCAGCAGCAGTTCTTAGATGAGAACGCATTCTGGATTGAAGAGAACACAGCATCAAGCAGGGGATCCGCATACTGCGAGACAGGAGGCAACAGCCTCATGCGCCAGATTTGGCTGTCGAAGATTACGGCAATCCTCATGACACCAGACGGACACTTCACCCGTCTGAACCCGAACGACCACCGCTACACAGCAGACGGAGACCAGGTCGTGAAGGACGGAGCCGTGGTAGCAGCATACAAGAATGCCGATTGGTTTGGTATGCTCGATGGCGGTTATTGGAACTACCTCCAGGAGGTGACAACCGGAGGAGTTAAGCACATCCGACACCACATATCGCTCACACCGCTGCCAGGTGGCTGGTTTACCAAGAACGTCCCTGTCGGCATGTTCAAGTGCACCATTCAGAACGGACAGATGCGAAGCATTCCGTTTGTGGTTCCGAGCGCAAGCAGCAACATTAATCAGTTCTTCAACTACGCCCAGGCACGAAGCAAGAACCATGGACTAGCAGGCGAGCCGTTCAGAAACCTGCTCCTGCAGTACATCATGGCGAAATACGGGTACCGAGACATTCAGAACCTCACGGCATCCGATGGTACCAAGATTTTCGGCTACGGTCTTGACGGAACTGAGAAGAGCGCAACTTCAACATTAGGGGACGGATTCGCAAGACAGAAGAACATCAAGACAGGCGCATGCCTGGCATTGGGCTACAGCGACGGAAAGGTCGCTGTCAAGGACGAAGACAACTTCACATGCCACAGCGTAAATGTTGGCGTTTGGGGTGACCCATACGGTCAATATTGGGAAATGGACGGACACCTTTGCTCGGTAGGAAGCGACGTTTATCAATGGGACGACAACTTCATGCCTACAGGCAAACCGACGACGGACACCTTCAAAGCTATCAAGTACAACAAGCTGACCCGAGCAACAACCGACGGACTCCAGAACGCAGATATCAACCTCATCACCACGAAGGGAGCGCAGCACATGAGCTACGTACCGCTTAAGGCGCATACAGGCGTGAGCTATGGAGATAACTATTGGTACAACGCAGAGGGGCAGCTGTGGCTTGGTGGCGGCCGCTCGGACTTCGGTGCGAATTGCGGTCTCGCTGCTGCGAGCTCGAACGACGCCTGGTCGAATGCGAATGCGATCTTCTCGGCTCGGCTTGATTACCATGGCGACCTTAAAGAGGTCACCTCTGCCGAGCTGAAGAGACTCCTGGCATCTTAAAAAGGAGCAGGAAACTCAGCGAGAAAGACATTTCAAAAGGGAAGGACAGCTGTGGATTGGTGGCGGCAACTCGAACAACGGTGCGAATTGCGGTCTCGCTTATGCGAACTCGAACAACGCCTGGTCGAATGCGAATGCGAACATCTCGGCTCGAATTA
>ENA-ORSK01000790-ORSK01000790.1-human-gut-metagenome-genome-assembly--contig:-NODE-790-length-29167-cov-24.852844_pt1 | contig 29167 bp, 43 predicted proteins | sample MGYA00242192_ERZ509159 | MGnify/ENA primary metagenome ERZ509159 (study PRJEB26280, sample SAMEA2338663) | human gut metagenome | biome: human gut; feature: human-associated habitat; material: faeces...
CCCCGGGAGCCGGAGCAGGCTGGGCCCCGGGAGCCGGAGCTTCGTCATCGGCCTTCTTTTTACGCGGCGCACGTTTCTTCGGAGCCGCAGCCTTCAGCGCTTCGACTTCTTCCCGAAGCGCCTGGACATCCGCATTCAGCGTCTTGATGCGGTTGTTCATCTTGGGAAGGATGATTTTGAGGATGACCTCGATGGGAGGCATGTTCTGCACGTCTTCTTGGGTACTCATTCTATACCCTCCTTATGGATTTGTCTTGTTATCTATCATTTTATATGTGCTGTCAAGACCGCCCCACATGATAGTGAGTGCAGCATCCATGATTTCACCTTCAGCATCGGACACTTTCACCAGCAGCCGGGCCCGGGTCATCCAGCGCGCCGCTGTTTCGCGGCGCTCCTGGATGAAGTCCCTGTTGTGTTGGTGAAACAGTCGCCAGAAACGCTGCTTCAACATCTTTCCTCCAGCTTCCGCACCGTGGCTTTGAAGTTCTTCAGCTTCCTCGACAGCTTCCCTTCCTTGCTGCTGGTAGCCATGTTGATGATGGAACCATTGTCGTGCTGCAACTTGATGTGTTTGTTGTGACAGACCAGTCTCCACCCACGACCGAGCATGTCCTTGATGAAGCGATTCACGTCCTTGTTGGTGTTATACTTCATATGCCCGCACCATTCCCTTGCGGAGCATGTCACACATGCCGCCCGCCAATTCATGGATACTGTTGACGATAATGCTATGGTCGCTGTCCATGAAGGTATTGATAGCCTTCGTCTGCAGCCCGATGCCGTAGACCTCGATGCCGGAACGCTTCGCCAGATTGAGAGCCATGGTCACAGACCCGACATTGTCCGGGAACCCGTCGGTAAAGAACAGGATGATACGACGCACGTCAGGACCGTCGGAGAACTGCGATGTGAGTTCGACAAGCGATGCCCCGAGCGGCGTACCGCCGACGGCAGACAAGATGACTTCATGTACGGGGGCGCCATAGTCAGACATGACGAACATTTTTCCGTTGGAGAACCCACTCAGAGAAGACTTGACCCCCGGCAGAGCCCGCAGTGCCTTGAGACAACCGAGAGCCATGCACTGCGCCATTTCATTGTTGTTGCTCTTGCCGTATTCAGTCATACGCATGCTTCCGCTGGCGTCGAACAGCAGCGCTACCTCCGTGACACGCCGCAACCGCTGCACTTTTTTGGAAAAAATCCTGCCGTCCCCGACGGATGCCCGATGCAGCACATGCGCATCCAGGCGAGCGCCGCACAGGCCGGTGCTGTGTCGTACCAAGGTCATGGTCTGCAACACGTCGGCAAGCCTGCCGTAAAGGTTGTACATCACAACGTCCATGTCGCCCCGTTGCTCAGGACTCAGCGCATGTACATGGATGTCCTTGGTGATATACACACGCTTGCCGTCAGCCAGATCGTCCATCTTGTGCTTGTCGAGCAGCGTGTCCAGTCTCTCCGCTGTATGAGAGAACATGGAATCCATGAACGCCAGGTCTTCATCTGAGACTTGGTTGTTGTTCTCAAGCGAGTCCGTCATATCCTGCACAGCATCCAGGAAACGCCTACGGATATTACCCTTATCATCCCGTTGCATGTCATACAAATCAGACGACATAGCGGAAACAGCCATGGTACTGACAGCCACAGACTTCTTCCCCGAAGCAGTCCCATCATCCGAGAAATTGCCGGTGTCACCATCAGAGGAATCGCTTGTGTCACCATCAGAGGAATCGCTTGTGTCACCATCCGAGGAATCGCTTGTGTCACCGGAAGATGTTCCGTTGCTGTTGGTACCTTGTGCCGTATTCGTATAATCTTCGAGGACTTCGATGACGATACGGATGAACTCAAGAGCAGCACGCTCCACGTTCCAATCCTGCACGAAGATGTCACCGATGCCCCACACAGCGTCCAGATGACGGGTGTATTCTGTGTAGTCTTCGACCAGAACATCGGCCTTCATGTCATCGTACAAGAGCTGTGCAGACTCTTCCAGCGCCGGATTGATAAGCGACCTGACACGCATGAACAGGAGACTGTAGAGTCTTCCGGCCATACCATCGCCCATCATCGTACTCACAGAGCAGCAGTCCTTGAACAGATACTCGCTCAACGTATTGAGGTTCGTTCTGGAGCCGGGGAAGTCGATACCCATGAGACGTTCGATACGCACGTCTTCAAGAATATTGACAACCATAGAGGCATAATCATGGAGAAAATCTTTGAGCGTGACTGAAGCCCTGGGCTTGTAGCGCAGGCAGTCAGCCACGACAGACCTATACATGTTTGCATAGGTCTCGAAGTCCGTAAACTTGACGTGTCCGCATTCGTGGTCGATGTAGCCGCGCAGGTAGCGCCACTGTTCCTCAGTCATATACGGGGAGAAGGGGACTTGCAGGACATAGCCGTCCTTGTCCTTCCGGCACCATGCCGATGCATCGAACTTGTCCGCCAGGGAGAAGACCCCTGGTTGAATCTTGATTCTGTACTGTGCCGACATCATACGGCACAGTAACACAACATCTACTATATCATACATAGGTGTCACCTCTCCTATACGTTTCAATCCACAGTCGCCCCTATCCGCCGACTGACTCAGCAGCCGATGGATAGGGGTCGTGCGCGGAAAAGGATTTTAGATGAAGTCAGCGAGAAGGGCAGCGAGACTGTCGTCGGCAGCGGTGGGCTGGCTGGTGACGACGGGGGCCACAGGCTCGGGCATATCCACGGGAGCAGCAGGCTCAGGCATATCCACGGGAGCAGCAGGCTCAGGCATATCGAGGCTGTCCTTCTCGAAGTCATAGATGCGGGTCTCCTGTGTCACGGCGGCCACGGCCTCGGGCGTGGAGAGCCCGGTCAGGAAGGCACGCACGACATTCACGTCGGTGCTGTTGACCACGATACTGCGGAGCAGATGGGCCAGATGGGCAAAGCCGGGATGCACGAAGGACATGTTGTCGCACCGGTCTGCGAGGGTATCGAGGCAGCAGAAGGTCTTGCTGGTCACGGGCGTCGTGCGGTCATCACCAAACACCTGCTCCCTGATGCGGGCAATCTCGGCGGCGATGGTGGCGGCAGCCGTTGACGGAGCCTCGGAAGTCGCATCCTGGGCATCGTAGTTCTCGGTCTGCACCTTGAGGACGTAGTACCTGAACGCGAACTTCTTCCCGATGGCCGTGCTGTCGGGCAAGGCGGCACGGATGATGCCCTCCCATTCGGGGAACTGCTGGAGCCAGTTCGATGCCCCATCCTCATAGGTGGAGATGAACGTACCGACGCTGCGGTCGAACTCTCCGCGCAGCTTGTCGAGCTCGGCAGTCAGATTGTTGAGGACGCCGTTGTCCACCAGCCAGCCGCCCATGCAGCGCACACCGTACTGGTCGCAGGTGCGGAACGCCCGGGTCTTCGCCGTGTTGAAGGGGCGCAACGCCTGCGGGTCGAAGATGCGCTTGGAACCGAGCGTAGCCAGCGCCTCGGGCGGCATATCGACCACGGCATCGGGGATGTCTTCGGGGGTGAGGCGGGCCTTGCCCGTCCAGATGGAGATGTCCAGCTTCAAGTACACACAGTTGTTCATGTAGCTCACGTTGTTCTCGGACATGGTGCTTTCCTCCTAGTCGTTGAAACTGTTCCTGATGATATGGGCCGCAGTCTTCATCGTGCACACGCACTCGCACATGGACACGCACCGCGTCCCGTTGATGTCTTCGTTCATGACGGAGATGTCGTGCCGGACACACGGAATGATTTCATCCCACAGCTTGAGGGGGATGTCGTTGAAGTGCACGTCCTTCGACGCCCGGATGCGGTCTTCACCGATACGCGCCCGCACAAGCTCCTTCACATACGGCGTCACGAACTGGCTGTAATACATATGGAAGGCTTCGATACTGTCTCCGGTACGGGAAAGTTCCAGATATTCTTCGTGAGTCATCGTCGTATCCTCACATGCTGCGCTTGATGTCTGCGATGGCCGACCAAGCGGAGGCCACCATGCGCTGGATGATGCGCGTGCTGTTATCGAGCAGGAACTCTTCGGCCTGGGCCACGGTCATGCCGAGCATATCGGCCACATCCTCAGCCGTGATGACGGGCGGTCGCAGAGAGTACGTCGTCGGCGCGGGCACGACCGTCGTGTCCCTCCACTGAAGCCTGTGCACGGCGATGACGTTGAACTCGCCACACAGCTCCCCGTAGTATTCGGAATCGCCCGTCTCTTCGACGCGCCGGAACCTGTAGTACGCCTTGGGCATCGCATCCAGGATACCCACGAGCACGTCGATAGTGTCGTCTCCGTACCACTTGATGTCACGCCAGCACAGCAACCATTCGCTCGCGCTCTCGGCCTCTTCATCGGCCCAGTCGAGGAACTCCAGCACGCTGTCGCGCATGTTCTTGTCCAGCTTTTCAAGCTGCGCATTGAGACATTCCATACCCCTGTCATCCATCACCAGGGCAACATCACTGTAGATACCCATAGGTCAATCCTCCATTCTTCATCCGGCCACGGCCCCGCACGATGGGAGCCGTGGCCAAAGGTCTCACTTACATGTCGGCATGGCGCACTTCAGGCACGCCGGGGAGACGGAGCTGGTAGGGACGCACGGCGTCCAGCCTGTCGAGCTCGGCGAGCGCCGTCTGCACGGCGTTGACGTAGCCGTACATGCCTTCGTCCTTCTTGATGGGGACGTTCGTCCCGCGCTCCCTGTACACCAGCGTGTACACCTCGCCGTTGAGCCAGGCATCGTAGTCTTCGACGGCATCATTCACGGCCTTGAGCATGGCCTCCGACGAACCGGCGAAGGCGAGGATGTCGATGTCCATGACGCCTATCTGCCACGCATCCGGCCCGGCCCCGGCGAACAGCGTCAGGCTGATGTGCACGGCGCTGTGGTCCATGATGTAGAGCGGCAGGTGGGCATGGTTCGGCATGGGGGTCTGCGAGCGATGCCGTACCTGTGGGACGGAACTCGACCTTGTGCCGCAGGGAATATTCCTCGTGATACTTGCTCATGACAGTCTCCTACTTGCTGATGTCGAACACACGCTGGACAAGTTCATCCAGCACACGCTTGCCGCCTTCCCCGCACCTGTTGCCCAGCGCTCTCGTGAGCGCATAGGCCACAGGGGCTTCACCGGCCCGCATGGCCTGCGGCCTGCACGCCTCCGTCCACGTCGCCCACCTGAGCAGCGTGCGGGTCGAGAAGGTCATGCCTTCGAGGGCTTGGGCCCGGGGCACATTGCTGGGCAGCTTCGACTGGTCGCGCACCATGCCCGCCAGCCGCACCATGCCCTTGCGCAGTTCTTCCGGCAGCGACGGGGCGCGACGGGCGAGCAGGCGCAGCTCCGCGACTTCGGGCAGGAACGTGGCCTCAAGCACCACGAACCGGTCCATGAAGGCGGCGTTCAGCCGCAGCGTGCCCTGATACCTGCCCGACATGTCGCCGTCGCCGAAGGTATTGGCAGTGGCGACGAACCGGAACCCGGGATGGGGAATGACAGTCTCGCCCGTATCAGGGATGCACAGGGGAGCGCCGTCGAGCACAGTGTTCAGACCAGTGGCCGTGCCCGGGTCGAGCAAGTCCACTTCGTCGATTAAGAATATGCCACCATGCCGCATGGCTGAGGTGAGCGGGCCGTCCACCCAGACAGTGGCGCCGTCCTTCAGGGCATGATGGCCGACAAGCTCGGGAGTCTCCAGCCTGCTGTGCCCCGTCACCTCATAGACAGGGTAGAGCAGGCGGCTCGCCACCTGCCGGATAAGGCTTGACTTGCCGCAGCCCGTCGGGCCGCCGATGTACAACGGCTCGGGCTTCTCGCCGCACCACCACAGGAACACGTCACGGGCCCACGCCGGGTACTCATAGTCGGCCACGCAGGCCGGAGCCAGCGGATGCACAGGGTCGCCGGTGAAGCCGGGCACGAGCTTGCCCGACTTCTTGCCGGTGAAAATCTCACCGAAGTCGTAGAGGCAGTATTCCATGTTACACCTCTACTTCCACGACTTCGTTCGTGCTCTCCAGCACCCTGTCGCCGTAGTGCCACGCCCAGTTCTTGCGGAACCAGCGGATGCCCCGCCCCAGGGCCAGCATGACGGCATTGAGCCGGGCCGCCGTGGTCATGGTGCCCCACCCAGCCATCGTCAGATGCATCCCACGGGACTCGGAGTTCTCGCCGATGACGTGGCCGTGCAACTTCAACACGGCGCAGGAGGGGGAAGTGACGACAACTTCCGTGTTGTCCCGGCGGAAGGGACGGCGCTCGATGAACGCCTGCGCAGCGGCCTTGGAAATCTTGTTGTTTGGTCTACACATGGTGCTTCTCCATATAGCCTGCCCAAGTGGCAGGGTCAGCAGGGTTGAGGTCAGGGTCATCCCAGGACACAGGGACGATGAACGCGCCGGGCCGCGCCAGACGCACAGCGGCGAGGCCGAGGAAGACCTCGCCGCTGTTGAGGTCGATATACAAGCGGGGGATACCGCTAGGCATGGCCGCACCTGTCATCATCGGACATGTCCGGGATGATGCTCGACGCCAGCATAGTCAGCGGCACGCGAATGTCGGGGAAGGCCCCGGCTTCGACGCCGACCTTGAGCAGCCTGTCACACAGGGTCAGGATGATGGCGCCAGTAACTTTGGGTTCGGCATGTCCCGTCAGCAGCAGGCCAGCGTCGAAGTCGTTCGGCGTCAGCTCGTCAGCGCTGGAAGCCGCAGCGACACCGCCCCAGCACACCAGCACCTCTTCGTTGGAGGCTTCGCTCTTCGGAGTGGGGATGACACGGGAATGATGCTGTTCTTTGGTGAGGTCGACATCGTCGTGGCCCGTAACCTTGCCGATGTGCCTGTAGGTTTCTTCCATCACAGAACGGATGTCAGACAACTTCAGTACAATCTTTTTCATAGTGCTTTCTCCAAAAGCCCGGCCCGAAGAAGGGCCGGGGTGAATGTTAGTCAGCATTCGTCTTACGCCATGCCGTCAGCACATGCGGCACGACCACATTGAGACGCGGATGCTGCACCAAGTACAGATTCCCGTCGTGCCACTCGAACGCCACGATGGGCGGGAACCAAGATTCTTCGTCGAGCTGTTTCCAGATTGCCGCCTGCAATTCATCCGGCATTACCGGATTGCAGGGGAGGCTTGCCGGATACATCACCTCGTCAAGCCGCCATGCCGCACGTCCTTTTCGGGTCTTACTGGCGTTAATCAAACGATACAACTTCACGGCCATTTTGTGTGTCCTCCCTCGACACTTTTTAGGGTTGAAAACTTGTATGCGTAGGTGGCGAAGTGGAGAAGGTAGAGAAGGTGGAGAGGGTTACGCATAGAAGTTTGAAAGTTTTACGGCTCTGCGGGATAAAACGGCCAAGATTTCGAGGAAGGTGGAAAACAGCACAAAAAACATGTGCAAAAGCGAAAAACGCATAACATTCTCCACCTCGAAAAAATCCCCAGAAAAAGCCCCAAAATTGGCAGAAAAAATCAAAAGAAATTTCTTACATGAGAAGGAAGAATATATATAATATATATATAATATATAATATATTATTATTATTTACTTTTTTCTTTATCTCTCCCTTGGTGTTTGGTGACATGCAGCCTACGCAGGAAAACGCATAGAAGATTGAAAGTTCATTTTCACGCGAAAGTCAAACTGTGAAACTTTTGCGTTAGTGCCAAACTTATGCGTGAGTTTGCATTACATTTTAGAATGCAACGTAATTTTTATCCTGCGTTGTGCTGTTTTCGTGCTGCATTCACGCGAAAGTTTAGCACTAACGCAAAAGTTTTACACCTGCACTTATCTGTGAGCTAAACTTTCGCGTGAGTGAAAATTAAGAAAAATTCACTCACGAAAAAGCCGATTTTCTTATTAGGAAAACTTATTAAATTTAACGTAAGTTGTTTTTCGTTTCGACTTCCGTGAGCATTCCTGCGTAGGTGAACACGGCCTGTCGTACGACTTCCGTGAGCATTCCTGCGTAGGCGCACACGGCCTGTCATATAACTTCCGTGAGCATTCCTGTGTAGGTAATAATTATTTGACTAGCACACGACGTAATAATTTAACGCCGTGTGCTAGTCAAACATGGGCCGCTATGTCTGACTTGCACACGCAGTATGCTTGTCAGACATCGGCCCTTTGTGTCGTGTCTTCACACCACACGACACTTGCCGCACATGTTCACACTGGACGCACCAGATTCCTGGAGCGCGCCACATGTGCGGTTCCGTCGTTTACCTATCACTCAGGCGGGAATCCCTGATATAGAGACATCACAGGGAAGGGGGAGACGATGTTTTGTTTTGTTTTGTTTTGTTTTGTTTTGTTCTGTTTATTCTTCGTTGAATTCCTTGAAGAGAGCCTTAACGGTTCGGAGCGCTTCTTGAAGTTCAGTATAGCCGCGCTCTCCAGCGCGCTTGGCCGTGCTGGCCTTGTTGTTACGGCGCGCCCAATTGAGCAACGCCAGCAACTCGCGTTCTGATTGTGTCAGGCCGTCTTCCCTGACGTAATTTGCCGAAGCCGTGGGCGCCGTCAAGAAGTCCGCAAAGTCATTATGAGCAAGCGCACGGCGCGCGCGTGCAAGTTCATCCTTGGCACGCGCATCCTTCGGCTCAACTGCCCAATCAAAGGCGTCCCCGCCGTTTTGCTTGCGCTCCCGCGCATCTGTGATGCGTAGGATGGACTTTGAACGCGCAATCGTGGGCTTGCCATTGTCATCTCTTCCCAGTCCGCCAAGCACGCCAAGCGCGTACTTTGTGAGCTGCGCCGTGCAACTCACATGGCAGGTCTTGAAAGCGTCATAAGCCGCGTTGAGGTATGTCAGACTTGACCGATGAGCGGCCTGTCTTGTGGCCGCAAGCGCAATCTTGGCCGCAGCCTTTTCGACTTCGGCGCCAGCCTTGATCAGTTCATCAACGTAGGACTGGAAGACCTTGGCCGTGGGAACGGCGCTGGGCTTGGCATTGGTGGTGGTGACGGTATCGGTATTGCTCATAATTGTATCCCCTTTCCGTCTCCCCCTTCCGTGTGGTGTCTCTATATCAGGCCAGCACTATGCCGGGCATCCGTTTCCCTCGCGTTGTCTCATGGCAGGCGCCTTGCCGTCTCACATGGCACTATGGCAGATGCGATGGGCAGGGATGGCGCTTGGGCGCCATGAGGCGCGAGCGGATGGGCGGGCGGGCCGCATTGTCAAAGAACTGGGCAGGGGAGGCGCTTCCGTTAAGGTAGTACCTCAACCTGTTAAAGTCATACTGTCACATACAACGGTCTATGTCAATAACGTTTTTTGTAAACAAGAAAGTTCAATTATTTCAGGTACTTATGAGATGGTCTGCGCGCGAGTTCGGCGATGCGTTCAAAGAGGGTCAAGTGGGTTTGGACGGCGGTTGCGTTGAACTGTAGAGAAAACATATACTCTGTGCTGCGCTCACAACCTTCTCCACCTTCGTAACTTTCCTACTATGCATCACTATTCCGAATTCCTTCCTCCCCCACCCCATCTGGACAGGCCCCCACCCTCGAATATCTTCGCATCTGGCGGGAAAAATTTTTGTTATCCCCTTGATGTATTGCTGCTGTTGTTGTATGTACCTCTTAAACACCAGGAGGCATACATGAATAAGGAAGGATATGGTATCGAACGGGGGTGGCTGACCGAACACATATGTATGGACAGCACTCTGTCACATGTGGTCATCGACATCGAAACCCTCGGTCTTGGTCTCAGACCTGTCATCATTGCCATCGGTGCAGTGGCCCTCGACGAACGCTATGAAGTCATCGGCAGGTTCTATCGTGCCCTTCGTGGTGACGACCAGCCGGGTCGCACCATGGATTATGCTACGGTACGGTGGTGGGCCCTGAAGACCAGTCCTGACGCACGGGAAGCGGTGTTCCATGCCGATGCTTATGCCCTGCGGCGGGCAGTGGTAAATTTTGTGGATTGGGTCATGCCTGACCCTGACTTGATGTCCTGCGCCGATGTGCAGTTCTGGGGCAAGGGCCCCGAGTTCGACAACGTCATCTGGCGCGATGCGATTGCGTGCTATGATGATTCCGATTTCTTGTCGAAGGTGTGGACCTACCGGAACAACCAGTCGCTCAGGACCGTTGAGCTGATGGTGAAATCCCTCGGTCTTACCATCGTGGCCCCCGATACCGGCATCGAGCACCATGCTTTGTGTGATGCTGAGTGGGAAGCCAAATATTTGAGGCAGGCCATGCACAAGATTTTGGCCCTGGCTCCGAAAGTTCTTGACGCTGAGGCTTCTTCCGAGTAGGTTCAGCCAACAGCAAGACGATGTGTCGTTTTGCGTTGTTTGTCGTTAGGTGACTGCACACCTGATGTATTTCTGGGGTACGCGACCGGACGCTCACCCTGGAACGCCAAACTTAAAGTCCCCGCCCCATACCGCCTGCGGTTGAGCTGATGGGGCGGGGCACCAGATTTTATGGCTTGACATTGATATTTGTACCCCAGGGGCATCTGTAGACGGACGACCCCGACAAAAGAAAAGGCGCGCTGGATATGGCTTACTGTTGACTACGGCACGCCCCTGGGGTACAACCAAAACTGCCTGAACGATGTCCCGGGTGAAACTAGGGTGATACGCCCGGGGTGTTGCAGGGACCGGATACATTCCTGTGAAGTCAGTCGGCGAACGTGGCGACTGCGGATTGAAACCAGACGCGGCGGCTGTGTATTGAAACCTGGTGAGCCACACCTTTCTGGACCCTCCCGTTCTCCAGTGCGGGAGGGTTTTTATTAACATTTGCAACTTACTATGCTTTACTATGCTTTACCCAGCGCGCCGTAAAGCCTCGCCCTTCATGGCGGGGATATAAGGCGCACCTTAACTGGAATTTTTGCCTTTTTCGTTTGTGCTGCGATAGACTGGAACCTATGGAAATATTGCAAGCCTACAAGTTTCAACTCCGCCCCAAAACTGGGCAGGAAAGCCTCATGCGGCGCTTTGCCGGATGTTGCCGTTTTGTTTGGAATAAGGCGCTTGCATTGGAAAAGGAAACCTATGAAAACGAAGGGAAGCGTCTGGGCTTTTCCTTACTCTGCAAGTTCCTTCGGGACTGGAAGAAGGAAAACGCTACTTCTTTTCTTTCTGAAGCCCCTTCTCAAATTATGCAGCAAGCCTTGAAAGACCTCGATAGAGCCTACAAAAACTTCTTTGAGAAGCGGGCTGGGTTCCCACGTTTCAAGAAGAAAGGTCTTCACGATGCTTTTCGCTATCCGCAGGGCTTCAAGCTGGACGAGAGGAACGACCGCATATTCCTTCCCAAAATCGGGTGGATACGCTACCGCAACAGCCGCAAAATAGAGGGAACGCCGAAACAGGTGACAGTCTCTCTTTCCGCTGGAAAGTGGTACGTCTCCATTCAGACGGAACGGGAAGTTCCAGAACCTGTGCATCCTTCGCAAAATATTGTTGGCATAGATATGGGCATTGCCCGTTTTGCGACGTTTTCCGATGGTTCTTGCATCAAACCGCTGCACAGTTTCCGCAAGCATGAAAAGAAGCTGGCAAAGTTGCAGCGGAAGTTGGCAAAACGAGTGAAGTTTTCCGCCAACTGGCAGAAGCTCAAAGCCAAAATCCAGCGCCTGCACCGTATAATAGCCAATGTACGCAACGATTTTCTGCACAAGACAACCACGATAATCAGCAAAAACCACGCTCTTGTTGTGATTGAAGATTTGAAGGTGCGGAATATGTCGCGGTCGGCGTCAGGCACGGTGGAAGCTCCGGGAAGAAACGTGCGAGCCAAGGCCGGATTAAACAAGTCCATATTGTATCAGGGATGGTTCGAGTTTCGGCGGCAGCTTGAGTACAAGTTGAAATGGCTGGGTGGAAAGCTGGTTGTCATACCTCCGCAGTATACCAGTCAGACATGCAGTCATTGTGGGTGCGTAGACAGAGCAAACAGACCAACGCAGGCGAAATTCAAATGTACGGCCTGCGGATTTGAATGTAACGCCGACCATAATGCGGCGTTGAACATTCTGGCGGCCGGGCAGGCCGTGACAGCCTGTGGAGCGGGAAGGGCTCAAGCGCCCGCATTGAAGCAGGAACCCGCCTATGGCGCGGCTCGTTAGAGCCGCTACCGATAGGAATCCCCCGACTTTAGGCGGGGGAGGATGTCAATGTGCATCACAACAAGGAGGAAGATATGGCTGTCATCATTCCGTGCAGGCTCCGACTCTCGGGAGCGAAGGTCCCGTGTCGCATGAGCAGCGGTGCCGTGGGGTTCGACCTTTGGGGTGCGAAGCTCACACGGCGGAATGGGGTCTATTGTTTTGACACCGGTGTGGAGATGGAGTTGCCCGTGGGGTTTGCCGGTTTGCTTGTAGCCCGCAGCTCTGTGGTGTGTTCCGGTCTGGAGATGATGGGCAGTGGTGTCCAGGTCATCGACCCTGATTATCGGGGCACGGTGAAGGTGTTGTTCCGCAAATCGGACAGCGTGCAGGCCAGAGGCGCCGCGTCGCTCCTGCGCAAGCCGACTGTGGCCTACTATGAGGGCCAGAGGGTGGCGCAGCTCATCATCGTGCCGACCATCATGGCCCCGGCGCTCGTGGTCGCTGACATCAACAAGGGTCTCAGCATCGACGTTGAGTTCGCCGTGGTCGAGGAATTGTCGCACACCTACAGGGAAACGAAGGGCTTCGGGTCCACGGGAGGCGACTGATGCTGACACTGTCGGAATATCGCATCCTGAAGGCCGTGGCTGACCTGCCGAGGGGTCAGGCGTTCGGCTATGTGCTTGGTCTCAGGGCATTCGCGTCGTTACCGCCCAGGAAACCTCCCGCGAGGTATCGTCAGGGTATTGCCATGCGGGCCTGCGCGATGGCCAACAAGCTGTGTGGCAAGGGGTTCCTCATGCGAATCGGACTGCCCAGACATCGCGGCAATGTGCGTGGGTATTACCTTTTGACCCCGGATGGAGAAGCTGCGCTGGCGGCGTGGCTCAAGGAGGATATGTGATATGCGTGTTCGGCTGATGAAAGAGTTTGGGTACGAAGAGGCCCTGTTCGGTATCGGGCTCTCGTATGGGAAGGTGTCCGGGTATGCGACGCCTGAAGAGGCCCAGCAGCATGATGCATGGTCCAGGCTGGGCGAACTTGCGCCGACGCTCGCGTTGTACGGCGCCGGTGGACACGACAAGTTCCTGCGTCAGATTGGTGTCGTCCTCGACATCACGGCGCCGTTGTACTGGTGGAAGCAGATGGATGCCTACAAGGTGTCCACCGTGGCGCAGTCCGAGTCCACGATGCACACGCTGATGAAGAACCCTATCACGAAGGATTGCTTCGAGTCCGGGAAGGTTCCTGATTTTTATATCAATTTTCTGGAAGATTTGCGGCAGGACGGGGACTTCGTCAAGCTCAACGCCTGTCTCCCGCAGAGCTGGTTGCAGCGTCGTATCTGGACGGGGAATTATGCGGTCCTGAAGAACATCATCTTGCAGCGTGAGAACCACAAGCTCCCTGAGTGGAAATTTTTCTTCAACGCGCTTTTACCTGCCCTGGGTCATCCTGAACTGCTGCCTGTGAAACAGCCTTTCAGCAGGGACGACACTACGGCAAAATCCTCTGCCGAGGATGAGACACTTTCCAGGGAGGGTTAATCCATGTCGCGTGCGTACTGTGTAGTGGCCTTTGCCGTCGCTCTCGTTGTTTTCGGTGTCGTGACCGATGTGTTCGGTGTGTTGTATACGCTGTCCACTATGCCTGGGTGGGTCCAGGCCGGGGCCGTTGTTCGCGTCATCCTGATGCTGATATGGCTCGTGGTCATCATCTCCGACCTCATGGAGAACAAGTAATGAATGCATTCGATATTAAGACACAGGATTCTTTGTCCCGTGTTTTGCGTAAAGTGAAGACTTCTGACAAGGATTACGAAGTCTTCAAGAAGACCTTCATGCGTGTCGTGGAGATGCTTGGACTCACTCAGTACGAGTACACGTTCACGAAGCTCAAGAATTGTGACGATGATGCCGGTGTTGCTTTTGAAAAGTTCGGTCCAGGGTGCATCGTCCATCTGGCGGATGAAGTATCCTCGTTCATCCATAAGCGCGGGATGAAGTCCCTGGCCGTTCATGAGGCGCTGCATGTGCTTCTTCGCCCTTATGATGTATGGCTTTTTCCTGAAGACGGCGAAGAAATCCTTACCGGTTCCGAGCAGCACACGATTCGTATGCAGACCATTCATGGCACTATCCAGCGTCTCGTGCCTGTCATACTCGCCAGTCTGGAGGAGTAAACCCTGTCGGATGAAAAAGATTATGAACTTACCGCCGTGCAGCAGAAGGCGTTCGCGCAACTCAGACAGGCTTTCGTGGCCTGCAAGAAGGCAAAAGTGATGCTGTTCAATTACTACGGCGCACTGTATGGCGTGAACGGGAAGAATTACTCCCACGTCCTTTTCCATGATTTCAGGACTGACGAAGACTATGACGACTTGCTGGTGGACGACCTTGTCTTGCCTACCATCAACACATCCGATTTCGACCTGGTGAGTTTCGCCGACGAAGGAGATTTGTATTTGCGCAGGCGATAATACGGGAGGTTTTCGGTATGGCGCTGAACGCACAGGAAAAGGCATGGCTGGAGCGGAGGGAAAAATATCCCAAATTGTATACTGCCAGCATCGGCGCCGTTACCGAAGCCATCACTCCAGTCGGTGACGGCTTCGGTAGCGATTGATTGTTATATGCTATGGCGCCTCGTAGGCGCCATGCTGTAAACGAAGCCCCCGCCCGTGCGGGGGCTTTTTGTTCTAGTCGCCGATGTACATGACTGCTGCCAGGGCGTAGTACGGCGGAAGGGAGCGTTTCACAGAGACAGTCCCTTCAATGGGGTGAGTATGGGCCTGACTCCTGCCAGCCTCAGAGGTGTTTACTGTGTCCTCACCATTCCAGAACCTGGGGGCGCCGCTTGCATATCCGCAGTCGCGGTATCCGGCACGGTAAATATAATTATGCATATGGTTGGGCATCTGTTCGATGGTGAGGGTGCAGTCACCGACTGTCCCCTCCATGGTGAAGGTTGCCGTATCAGACCCACCGGTCTCGCCCATCGGGTGGTCATCAGAGGTGCAGACAATCATCAGTTCGCGAAGGTCGGGGATAGCGATGCCATTGGTTTCGATACCGTCATAGAGGACGTAGTCTTCGTTGGGGGTTTTGGTTTTGGCGTCGATGGGTCGGCGGCCATCGCTGCCGCCAAGTTCACCAGAGAAAAACGTGACTTTACCGGCGAGTGCTACAGGCATTGTAGAATCCTTTTGTTTGTTTGTTACCTATTTCTGGCTTGTTGGAGCCAGGCTTCAACATTGTTTTTGTTACCAACAAAGAAGTATGCGATAAAACCCATAGCCCGGGAATTCGTAACGCATACACCTATTGCTATACCCGGTAGCTCTTCAGGTGTTATATAGTTATCGAATATCCAGGTTGAGTATCTGGAAAGCGGGAATTCAAATACGGTGCCATTAACCGTTACACGAGCTTTATGATACACATAGTTCTCATGGGGGGCACCTCCAATGGAGGCAGGGAAATTCTGTCCTTGTACGTCGGATTCGGGATATTTACCTGCCACTGGGAAGTAGGTGTTGGACTGTGCATATATGTCTCGCATACTTTGCTCGTCTATCCAGCCCGTACCGGCAGAACCGAAAGTACCTTGCAATGTTACCATATCGACTGTGAAGTCTGTTACCGGTTTGGGTCCCCTGTCACATTCTTCATCATTACTGGTTCCCCTCAGATAGATGCGAGAATACAGTTCTTCGGGCGCTTCGAATGTGATGCTGTCGATGTTGTTGGCGATGTTGGCGTGTCTATGGAATACGATGTTTCCAATCCACCCGGATAAAATAGTGCTGCGGTAACGCTTGAAACCGAGTGTGTTGAGTACGTCGGTGTTTCCTCCGAAGCACCAAAACGGAAAATCGAGGCCGGTATCAGTGAGTTCCACAGTGGCTTTTTTGGTAGTATTGGCTGCCCACGGACCCTCATTTTGCAACATGGTGATACCGAGAGACATGTCTCCAGAGATACCGCCGTCAATACGCCCCATAAACGGAGCAACACAGAAACCGTATTTGAGGAATATCTGTTCAGGAAGCGTATCAGGATTTATCAGTGTCAGCTCGGGGGTTACTACGTTTGGTTCGACTTTGACACGGCTTCCAAGGGCGCCTTCCGTGAGTAAGTGCCACGAGCACTTGTTCACTGGGACAGCTTCGTTGGAAAGGGCATTCCCTTCGCTATCCACAAGCTGGAGCGTAAGAGCACAAGTGAGACGTGCAGCGGTGTTGGACGCGGTGAGGATGACGCGCCCCGATTTCCCCGTGGTGTTGTCCAGGATGGACAGGGCGTAGTTTTTCCCGTGGGTGAGACCTCTGGCGTCGAGTACGAGGTTGTAGAGTTCCTGCGCGCTGTAAGATTCTTGCGGGTTCTTGGGGGTGAATCCGCCGTAATCGGTAATAATGAAGCGCTTAGTCGTGTCAGTGGTCGTTATGAGTTCACCATTCCCAGTGTAGACGTTGAACCCATAATTAGTTCTGAATACACTATCAATAGGCACCGGCCAATAATTGGCGTCGGTGATTTCTGCACCGGAGTTATCATAGCGAGGGATAGTGGGGACGATTTTGAGTCCGCTTTTATACCCTTGCATAACGAGGTTATCCATATTTAGACTCCTTGTTCACCATTATGGACATTCGGTATTATTCCTTGTATAGTCGTTTTATGCAAGTAAATCCTGGCGTGTCGGGTGTTTCGTCTGGTGACTGTAAGGAGGTGTAAATATGGATTCTTTTTATGTCGCAAGTGATTACGGGGATATGACGCCGGAACCGGCATCCCTCTCCATGCATATCGAACTCGCCAAAAATGACTGTAACGGTAGCACTCCCAAATATTTCGTTGATTTGGGTACTGTCACTACGCCTGTTCTTGCTGTTGGGCAGGAATGGCGGCAGAATGATTACGATTTTCACGCCAGTTCCAGGGAAGAAGACTGCCGTCATGGTATGCGTGTGACATACAAGGGAAAGCAATATACGGCGTATTATGCTTCCAGTCCTGGTAATGATGCGCCGTACCAGTATGACCTGGTTACTGATGATGGGACTAAGGTGCATCTCACGGCGTTTAGCGACAAAGGGTGGATTAAGGGCCGCCCGCTGGTCATCACACGCGGAAAAGTGTAAAAAGAGGTTTACATGTTCCGTTATTTCTTCATTGTCGTGGCCCTCACAGCCAGTTTGGTGGGCTGCGCGGCCCAGGATGAAATCACGCTCACGGCGTACAAAACGCTGGAGACCAGCGCCATCACCTATGATACGGTGATGACTGCTGCCAGTGACATGCATTCGCAGGGCAAACTTCAGGATGCTGACTGGGAAAAACTCAAGGATGCCGCCTTGGTGTATTACGATGCTTACCAGGTGACGGTCAGCGGTCTTCTGGCCTATATGCGGGCTTCTGAGGGGCTTTCGTCCCCGGGTGCCCTGGAACGTGACAATCTCAAGGCTCTTGTCGATAAGATGACCAAGGACCTGCAAGAACTGCTCAAGGCCGCCATCGACCTCGGTGTCGATGTGAAGGAGGTCAGCCATGAGTAACTCCATCGACATCAAACTGGTGCTGCAAATTCTTGAGCTGGTTTCCGTCTACGGGCTCCCTGCGGTGCAAGCCATCATCGAAACCTGGAAAAAGGATTCCGTGACTATCGAAGATGTCGAACAGCTCAAAGCGCTGCTGAAGCATCCTGACGAATATTGACACCGGGGACACCCGGTTGTAGTAAGACAAAAGAGCGGGCGAGTGCGTCTTTCCGGTAGGATACCCCTGGAAAGCGCGCCGTCCGCTTTTTCTAGGAGGTTGCCCGTTATGCGATATGGACCTATTCCCGGGGCCCCGAATTTCACCTATGAAGAGCTCCTGCACTCGGACACTGCGGTGCGTGAGGGTATCCAGAATATTCCCGATGACCCGGATGTTTGGGACAATATGGAGTATTTGGCACAGACTATCTTGCAGCCTGTTCGGGATAAGTTTGGTCCTATACGGGTAACTTCCGGGTATCGTAGTTCCGCATTGAATAAAGCGATTCCCGGTTCCTCGAAGACTTCGCATCATCGCTCCGGGGCTGCTGCTGATATCGAACCGGTGTCGGCGGATGTATCGCTGCGGGACATCTTCGCTTTTATCGCTGAAAATCTGCCTTTCACTGAACTCATAGCAGAAAACCTGCCTAACGGGTGGGTACATGTAGCCATCGTTCGAGGAAGAGAACACGAACAGGCTGTGAAGTTTAAGCGTGTTGGTGGATTGGTGCGTCGGTCCAGCTACGGCGAAGTCATGGCCATGTCGTGGTAAACAAACTATGTCCGGTCCGCAACTTATGAGTATCCCTCCTGTTTCTCCTGACACCATCACAGGGCGCAGTAGTACCTATTTGAATCTGCTTGTTGAGTTGTGGCCGCTCATTGTAGGCGCCTTCGTCATTGCTATGTACCAGGGCTGGCATGGCGTGAAGCGCAGCTATCTACATCGAGATTTTTGCAGCGTTTTTTTCAATATCCTGTTTTCCAGCGCATTTATGGCTATTGTGGCCGTAGGCGTGACATTATGCCTACCTCTTTTCGGTCTTACACGGTCTCCTGAAACGGACCTCGGCGTCACGATTTTTCTCTCTGCTGGGGGTATGAAAGCTGTTGACGCACTTATACGGTGGAAATCTGGGTATAAATTCATCGACATGATGGACGGAGCAGACATTAACGAGCTGCGTAAAAAGATGACGCCCGCGCAACGCGAGCAGCACAAACAGCAGTGCCCGTTCCAGAACGACTGCGCCCGGTGCATGGCCTGCTGCGGGCGTAAAGGAGACACCAATGGCGAAACCTATGAAGCGCCCTCTTGTTCGCGACTCGGCGAATAAGCAGTTTTCCGAGCTCCCTGACGGGCAGTTCGTTGACGTAGCGGCTCTCCCTTTGAGCGGCGCCGATTCTTCCGGGGCACCTAACCTTTTGGAATCCGACGCTGAGGGCCTGGCTGTCCGTGCCGGTGATTTCATTTCCCCCGACGCTGACAATGTTTTGGAAGTGCGCGGCGGGAAGTTGTACGTCCCGGATATGTCCGCTACGGCTGATGGGCTCATTTCCAAAGATGACGGAAACAAGCTGAAGCTCGGTAGCGACAACGGGCTGTTTGTTTCCCAGACCGTGGTCTCTGTGGATACTGATAACCTGGTCACGGTCGGAAGTGATGGCGGGGCGAAGCTCACGCCTAACGACATGTTGTCCAATGGACACACCAATCTGTTGACCATCGACCCTGTCGACAGAAAAATCATTCTGACCAAGGAAAACATCCAGGACAATCTTCCGGTCATCTCTCAGGATGAGGGGAACCTGGTACATCCCGGTTCCGACAAGGGTGTCTACCTGTCCATGAAGGATATTCTGAACGGGGATGACGCCATCCTGTATGAGAACAAGACCGGTCGTATCTCTTCCGGTCTTTCGTTGGCATACGCTCCCGACACCGGTAAGCTCGACATCCTGGGCCATGATGGTCAGACTGTGATTTCCACGGTGCGCGTCCCCGGGGCCAGTTCTTCGCTCAAGGGTGTGTATCTGGTGGACGGTATGCCCAGCGTGGCTGGTGAAGCCATCGAGGGCGACTACCATTTCTCGCTCATGTTTATGCAGCCTGACGGGATGTGGAGTGACCCTGTGCCGGTCACGGTCAAGGTCCGCAAGGATGAAGCTGTTTCGACCACTGTCGCATCCGTCGCTGCCATCGGCGCCGTGCGCGTCCGGGGTATTTTTAATGGGCAGATGGTCGAGCAGGCGTTCCTCGACGGTATGGCCCCCTTGCAGTTCGCGGATGGTTCCCGTCTTATCGTGTCGCCGGACGCCACGAATCTCGAGGTGATTTTCTCTCCCGGTGTCGGTCTCGTTCCCGGGACGTATCTGGTCTTCATCTATGCGCTGGCTGACGGCACTGTGCAGGACGTTTATGTGGATGTGTCGGCTCTTGTCGACATCTACAGGGCCGGGTGTGGTATTGACATCAGCGCCAGCCGGGAAGTGTCTGTGAAGCTCCATCCCGAGGGGGCTATCAAGTGTGACCCTGTGGGCGGTATCGGCGTCTCTCCCGGTGCCGGTCTGGCGCTCAAGGACAACAACCTTGTTCTTGACCTGGGTACGGGCGAAGACAGTCCTGTCGTGATTAACCCCGACGGTTCCATCGGGATTGACTGTTCCAAGTTGCTGTCTTCCGACAGTGACAACGTGTTGCGGCTCGGTGCTGACGGCAAGCTCAAAGTCGTGGTCGTGTCTGCCGACAGAGACAACTTGCTCGTGGCTGGTACGGACAAGGGTGCGTACACGCCGCTCGACAGAGGGGATATGCCCCGGTAGTACGGCGGTGTATCAATATATAGAACACTCAACTTTGAAAGGTGCTAAATTATGGCGCGTAAAACTCCTAATGCTATTCAGCAGTATCGCGGTACGACTGTTCAACATGCTGCGTACACGGGCAAAATCGGCGAACTCACCGTCGATACCGACAAGAAGGTCGTGGTCGTCCATGACGGCGTTACCGCTGGTGGCGTGCCTATGGCACGCGAAGACCGCAAGATTACTGGTGACACTCATCTGAAAGTGAATGCCGGTACGGAAGGCACTCTTGCCGGTGACCTGGCGCTTACTGTGGATATGCATTCCCTGGCGACCGACCTGGTGTCCGGCGATGCCAACAACGGTCTGTCCGTGGGTACTGATTCCAAGCTGTACGCCAAGGCCCCTGACGCCAATCTCATCATTCGTGCCGGTGACAAGATTCTGCACGATGTCAGCGGCAAGGTTGCCGCTGACCTCAGCATGACCTACCACCAGTATTCCGGCGAGCTGAAAATCATCGGCCATGACGGTGTTACCGAAGTTGCCACTGTGACCATCCCGTCCAGCACTTCCGTGCTCAAGGGCGTCGAACTGGTGCATGGCAAGCCTGATGCCGCCGGTGAGGCTGTGGAGGGTGACTACCACCTGTCCCTGATGTTCCGTGACCAGGTGGGCAACTGGGCCCAGGCTGTCGGCGTCCTGGTCGAGACCACCAAGGGTACCGCCGGTACGGCTGCCTTCAGCACTGAAATGCTCCCCGGCGGTACGTCTGTCGCTGCCGTGCGTGCCGTGTTCAACGGCGACGATAAAACGGTTGAAGACGGTACCAGCCCGGCCAGTGTGACCTTCGCCGACAATTCCACGGCTTCCGTCACGTTCAATGTGGCCGGTACGACCATCAGCGGCAATGTCTCTTTCACTCCCCAGGTGGGTCTGAAGGCCGGTACTTACCTGCATTTCATCTGGGCGCTGTCCGACAACAGCGTGGTTGATACCTATGTGGATGTCACCGACCTCGTGGATGTGTACACCGCAGGTCAGGGTATCACCATCGTCGGCAACACCATCTCCGCCAAGCTGGGCACGGGTATCAAGTTCGACGAAAGTGGCAACATCGTGGTGGACTTCACCAATGTGGTCTCCACCGATATGAACAACGCCCTCAAGGCGGGTGCCGACGGCAAGCTGTCTGTGAAGGTCGTGTCTGCTGATGCCGGTAACGTCATCAAGACCGGTACTGACAAGGGTGCGCTGCTGACTGAAACTGACCTCAAGACCCCGGTCGAGAATATCGTCAACGATATGGTAGACAACCTGGGAGGTTCTCTGGGCTGCGCCATGATTTCCAAGACCGCCGGTAATCAGATTCAGTGCGACAACGGCAAGCTGATGGTCTACTCCGACTACGGTACCATGGACGCTTAAGCGTTTCGCCATGGGTGTAGCCGAGGAAAGTCCCACGGCTACACCCTCTTGTTCGAGAGGGTAGTTTTCTATACGTCCCCTCCTAACGCAGTATGTAAAGAGGTAGGTATATACACATGGCGAGAAACAACTCCAGTCCTATCCAGCAGTTCAGGGGGACGACTGCCCAGCATAAAACATACAAGGGCCTCCCCGGTGAGCTCACCGTCGACACCGATAAGCATGTTGTAGTCGTCCATGACGGTTTGACTGCTGGTGGACACCCTACGGTTCCCGATAAGTTTCTGCTCAAGAGCACGGGGGGTATCCTCACGTTCAATGACGGAGCAGAGGCTCCTTTGCAGGGCGATTCCATCGCAGTGGAAATCGACCTTACGGCTCTTGAAGATACCCTCGGTGGGTCGCTGACTGCTGGGGAAGGTATCACCATTACCAAAGAGGGCGTGATTCAGGTCGACCAGGAGTGGCTGGCTGCACAGATGTCTTCCGCTTTTGTCGTCCTCCCGCTGTATTTTGCCTTCCCTGACGAAGTCATCCACACAGTCCTTGCGAGTGACTGGAACAATGTCACTCTCAGCTATATCGAAGCCGATGGTGCCGGAACGAGTGGTGTCAGTATCGTGTTGAGTACGGAATCCGGGGCCTACCCCCTCACGCTGAATGCCTCTCCGCGGGCACTTGGTGCACGCAAAGGCAAGGCTGTGAAACTGGCTGTCACCGGTATGACAACTCAGTCCTATGTATCGGCCCTCGTTCGCTTCACTGCGTAAATTAGCAGATTTCCCGCTGATTACATAAGCCTGCCTGGGCATTGCTCCCAGGCCATCGCCACATTTTACAAGGAGTTTTTCTCATGGAAGGTCTCCAGCCTACTATCGACATCGGCGGTAACAACAACGGCATGGGCAACTGGGGCGGCGCCCTCATCGGTGGCGCCATCGGTGGTGCTGTGGGTTCTGCCTGGGGTCGTGGTGGCAATTGGAACAATGGCAACTGCTGCGGTGGTGGTTGCTGCGGCAACAACGGCAACCAGTATGTGATGGAGTCCCTGACCACCATGCGTTCCGACGTGGATTCCATCGGTCGTGACCAGCTCATGCAGGTCGCCAATTTGGGCAGTCAGCTCTGCGAAGGCTTCGGTCGTACCATCTCGTCTGTCCAGAATGTGGCGGCGGGCTAAGGCTCTGGCTATGCAGAAGAGGCTCCCTAGCCTTGTGCAGTTGGAACGGCTTGCTACTCAGCTCATTGCCATTGTGGCTGCGAGCCAGGTTGACAGCCCCCCGGCTGCCGACGTTAAATAGGCGCAGATGCGCTATTCTCGATGCAACAATCGAATACCGAAAGGGGAGGCGTATGCCTCCCCTTTTTATCTTGGAGACTCAGCACCATGAATGAACCTTTGAAGAATCAGGTACGTTGGCCGTCTCTGGCTCGCGACCTTGCTATTTTGCAGGTTCCTGACAGTCCTACGGACATCAAGTCCATCATGTCTGAATATGGTCTCACGAAGCAGGAACTTATGGACATCCTGCATAATCCCTATTTCCAGCAGCTTTTTCAGGGGAGTCTGGAAGAGGTCAAAAATCAGGGCAGCAAAGCTGGGGCAAGATACAGGGCCCTGACGCTTTCTCAAGCGCTTTGGGAAAAGTTGTTCCGTGATGCTTACAGTGGAGAGATGGACTCCCGTGATGCGCTGAAACTTCTTGATATGCTGGTCAAAGTGGCTGGTCTTGCCGATGCCAAAGAGACCACGCAGGTGAATACCCAGGTCAATGTCGCTGTACCTCTTCCGTTACCGAAGGGTGTAGCCAAAGTAGCCCATGCATTACCTACGGAGTAGACCATGTTCAACTATGTGCCTTCGCCTACCGGTATGCTCCTGCATAACTGCGACAAGTACCTCAAAATGATTGTCGGGCCTTATGGGTCAGGGAAATCGTGTGCCTGTGTTGCAGATGTGCTGACGTGTGCGTGTGCCCAGAATCCTGCTCCAGACGGTGTACGATATGTCCGTGTCGGGGTCGTGCGTTCGTCTTATCCCGAACTCATCGCCACTACGCGCAGGTCACTTATCGAACTGCTGCCCGCTGAATATGGTACGATTGCCAGTTCTGGTGCTCCTGTGCGCGGGTTCTACTTCATTCCGCTGCCTGACGGCACCAAGGTCTCTCTCGAACTGGAGTTGTGGGCCCTCAAGACGGCTGATGATACCCCCAAGCTGCGGTCTGCCAACTGGACGTTTGCCTGGCTCAATGAAGCCACGGGTTGCTCGCCGGAGGTTTACAACGCTGTCACGGGACGTATCGGGCGTTACCCGTCCCAGGACCTCGGTGGTATTTCATGGGGCGGCACCATCATGGATTTCAACCAGCCCGAACCCGGCTCCTGGCTCGATGAGTACATCCGTAATCCTCAGCCTAACTGGGCGGTATTCAGACAGCCCCCCGCTGCCTTCAAGCACGTCGATGAAGTCACGGGTGCTGTGACCTACGAGGTGAACCCGAACGCAGAGAATCTGCGTAATCTGGGTGCCAGAGAAGAAGGGGACCCGGACGATTTCACGCCTGAACAGCAAGGTATGCGGTACTACCGTAACCAGATAGATGCCTTGCTCAAGACTGGGCGCACGGACATCATCGACAACCAGTATTGCATGATGGACGTGCCTATCGTTGATGGCAAGCCGGTCTACTCGAATTTCAACATCAACATCCATGTGGCGGCTGAAGCGTTGGAACCGCGTCCTTTCCAGCCCATCATCATCGGTGTCGACCAGTCTGGTATCCATCCTGCTGCGGTCATCTTGCAAAACATCAACGGGACCTGGTGTGTGCTCGATGAATTGTATGCTGCTAACGAGGGGTTCGAGAATTTCCTGCATGGTATGCTGATACCGCTTCTGCGGGGCAGATACAGCACGAATCCTCTGGTCGCTGCCATCGACCCGAGTAATACCCGGGATTCATGGCAGGCCGTCACGCCCAAACAGCGTTTCGCCGATGCCGGTATCAAGGCTGTGACGGAGTTGACGAACAATCCCAAGGTACGCATCCAGACTGTTGAGCATATGCTCAACCAGCGTGCCGGAGGGTTGCTCATCGACCCGGCCTGTCAGATGCTTATTCGCGGGTTCTCGCATGAATACAGGTATCGCAAGTTGCGCGCTTCCGGGACGATGGGCTCTGTGTACACGCCGAGCCCGGAAAAGAATGATGCGAGTCATGTGCACGATGCGTTACAATACGCAGCACTTCTCATCCAGCGCGGTGACAATATGGATAAGGATACCGCGATGCAGAACGTCAGGGACGAACTCATACGCAGGCGCAGTTCTTTGTCTAGCGTCGTGTAAGATTGACGCCCAGGTGTGTGATTTGATAGGGAGAAAGTTATGAGCGACGCTATCAACTGGATGCTGGAAATCGAGGACGTGAAGGAGAAATCCCACGACCCGCTGGCCGATGCCGTCATGGACAGGTTCAATGGCGCTGTGTCGTGGCAGTCTACTGAGCTTGTGAATGGCAAGCCTCTTCGCACTGTGCTTGAGAACTGCTGGAATCAGCAGAACGGCATCATGTCGTGTGATACGCAGGAACGCGCCAAAGCTCTGGGTGTCGATGCTTACATCAACCTGACTGCTCTGAAAGCCGACATTGCCAACTCGTACCTCAATGACGCCATGACAAGTTCCGGGGATGCCTCGCTTCCCTGGACTGTGGTGCCCACGCCGCGTCCCGATATTTCTCCTATAGCCCAGGATGAGATTTTCAACGAGATAAAAGCGCAACTCCAGAGTGGTAGTTTCGAAGATGCTTCTCAGCTCATCGAGGCCATTCGACAGCAGAAGCGTGAGATGCATTTCAAAGAAACGGAAAAGGCAAAGAAATCTGCCGACGCCATGATGCTTCTGCTGGCCGACCAGTGTGCTGAAGGCGGATTCAATCGAGCTCTCACCGACTTCCTGCAATGGTTCCCCATCTATCCTTTTGCGGTTTTCGCTGGCCCCTATATCACGCGGGCCCCGCGTCTCGTGTGGGGCAAGAACAAGCCGCGTATTGATACGGAAGTCTTTCCGACATTCCGCGCCATAAGTCCCTTCGACTTTGCCTACAGTCCTGACAGTCCTGATACACAGCGTGGGACGTGTATTTTTACCCGTACCCGTTGGACACGGCGCGAGCTGTTGAATGCGTCCAAGCTCGACGGTTACATCGCGGCCAACATCAAGGACATTTTGAAGCAGGCTGACGACCCCAATGTAGACTTCAACCTGAGCTGGTTGTCTCGGGCCCCGGATGAAGGACAGCGCAATATGGCGTTGTGGTCTTCTAACGTGAGCCCTATCGAGGTCCTGACCCACTACGGGCTCATGTCTGGCCGGGAACTGCAAAAATATGACATCCAGGGCCTCGATGCTGGCGACTTCTACAACTGCCAGATTTCGTTGGTCCAGGGGCGCGTTATCGAGGTGAGGGTCTTCTCCGACCCCAAGATACAGACGCGCCCAGTCTATACCGCGAGTTTTTATCGTACTGGCGGAGACCGTATTGCCGGTGATGGTATCGCCCAGCGTTTGCGCGACATCGAACGTGCTTACATGGCGAGCCTTATGTACCTCATGCGCAATGCGGCCAATGCTTCGGCGCCTATCTGTGAAGCAGACTACAGGCGCATCGCGTCGTATATCGGCAAGGGTGAGCTCGGGCAGATAGTGCCCGGGAGTCTTTACTTGTCCGACTCTGACCTGGGCAACAACAACATGCCCGCGTTCCGCTTTACGAATATCCCTTCCAATATCCCGGCGTATGCACAGCTCATGGAAATGTTCATGCAGCTTGCTGACCGTGTCACCAATATCCCTGCGGCACTCCATGGTGAGGCTGTTGGTTCCGGGGCCATGCGCACGTTCCGTGGCATGTCCATGCTGCAAGGCAATGCCACTAAGGCCCTCCATGCGGCAGCAGACAACATCGCCTACGGTGTCTTCAAGCCGCTTGGGGAATTGCTGTATAATACCAACATGTTGTTTGCCAAAGACATGGAGGTCAAAGGCGACAGCCATATCATCACGAAGGGATCTGAAGGGCTGCTCAAGAAGGAGATGGAAAAGCAGTCGGCCATGGAGATTCTTCAGACTGTCGGTGCCGCAGCCGGTGCGCTCGGTCAGGCGGTCAATCTGGCCCCTGTAATCTCCTGGAGCCTCAAGACACTGCTTGGTACTATGGGTGTTCCCGACAATGTTCTGGGCCAGATGGAGCAGATGTCACCGATGGGGGTCATGCCGGGAGCTGGGTCTGCTCCCAATCCGGCGCCGCCTTCGCCCACTGGTGCTGGTGTTACGGCTGACATCACAGGAGGTGAAGCCTGATGGAATTGCTGAACACGCCCTCCCCCAAGAAAGGGACCTGGGCGTACAAGTTTGTGGCCTGGTTTTGTAATAACGTGAATTTTTGTCACGGGTATCTGTACGACACGGATATTGAAAAACCGGACAATAAGATTTACAACGCTATCTATAGGATGTGGTTGTTCCCGTTCAAACAGAACGATTGCATCTGCTGCAATACTGTTCGAGGGCTCATATACGGGGCCATCCTCGGTTACATGATGGGGAGTTTCTGATGGCTGTTGTACCTCTTTGGACACCTGAAAATACGACCGTCTTGTCCTCGGTCTTTACTGTCCACCCGGGTAAAGTGGTCGTCTTGTGGGCATCTGGATTCAATGCGTACAAATTCCGCGTCGAGAATGAAGCGGCTACGCCCATGCAAGCCTGCCTGCACCGCCTTATCCATGATTTTACAGGTTCCAAGTTGCCTGCTGTCAAGGACAAGACACAGAGTTGCAGTGGATGGGTAGTCGATGTCGCCAACATTTCGAGCGAACTCGTGGCTGACATTGCTGTCAGCACGCTGAATTGCATGTGGAGCCTGTCTCTCTGTAACAGTGTCATGGCTGTCGGTATTCCTGGTTCCTACCAGCTCGAACTCAACGATGCCACCATGGTCGGAAAGGCCAATGTCTATGCTGACCTGTACGACATCGGACAGGTGTACGCACCGGAAATTTTCATAGGAGGCTAGTATGGCTCCTGGTTGTGGTCCTATCGAATTTATTCAGGGTGGCACCATCATTGATGCCACTATCACATCCTCCAACATCCAGAACAGCACTATCTCCGGTTCTGTTCTCAGCGGGTGCACGCTGACCAATCTGGTGTCTATCGACGAAGCCAGTCTGCGTACCATCATCAACGCTATGACCAAATTGTCTGCTGATGAGCTGCGTCCTCTGGCCGATGCACTGAATCGTGTTGCTTCCATCGAAGCTGCCAATGCGCCTACTGAACAGGATGGTGCTACCCTTGGTACTGTGGTCATCGGCGACCGCGCTACTCTGCTGGGTAAACCGTCTTCCTGGGTGAAGCTCGGGGGCAAATCGCTTCCTGCCTACGACGCTTAAAGGGGGTGCGTTATGGCGACTGTGTTTTCTTGTGCGGAAATCCCTACCGAAAGCGTATGGGATAAGGCACGGAAGAAAGCCCAAAATCCGGGTATGCTGGTTAAGGGCAATCCGTTTTTGGCGGAATCTGCTGACATACCGGAGTCGGGGTATGTGCGGCGCAACATGCAACGTTTGCGTGATGACCAGCATATGCGTGAATGCCCTTATAATGGGCATGTGTATGCTGGTATCATGGATAACATGCGTTATGGAGGTAAATGATGGGATGTTCTCGTTGCGGTGGTAACTCCCCGCGCAAGCCTGCTGTTCCCCCGTCCAATGTCGGTATCAATGCCGGTCGTCCCGGTACGGTCATGAATCCTCAGCGTCGACCGTCTGACGACAACAAGTCTGTTCGTGACACTATCAACGGACTGCGTTATGTCCCGTCTTCTGGCAATTAAGGGCGACAAATCCGCAGGCGATAACCTTTTGGCTACGCTTGCTGCGAATCAGGGTGCGCTTCTTTCTCTGGTGGGGTTGTTCGAAACCGCGCTGAAAAAAGAATCCACGGAGTGCGACGCCCTTGCACATGCGGCTCTGCTCGATGAGCAGAAAAAAGGTTCGGGGTGTATGGCTCTGGGGCGTGTTCTGATGCTTCAGGATATTGTCACCACCCTGAAACAGTACATCAAGTAGGAGAAAGCACTATGTCCAACAACCCTGCGGCACCTGGTGGCAATACTTCCGTCTCTTCTGCCTTTACGCGTACTCCTGGTATGGCACAGGTTTTTCGTGACCAGTATGCCAGAGCAGAAGCGGCTGCGACCCAGTCTGAGTCGC